>OFLW01000152.1_pt1 | contig 20397 bp, 22 predicted proteins | sample 1541061 | NCBI WGS metagenome assembly OFLW01 (sample SAMEA4413045, study PRJEB24355) | metagenome | biome: human; feature: gut; material: faeces | place: United Kingdom | collected 2010
CTCCTGCTGCGCTTCTGGTGGCATAGCCTGGATGCCAGCCAGTATCCTCAGGATATAGCCGACATTAATTTCATCCCGATGAATCAGTGACACTTCAAAATCGACCTCATCCAGAATCGAGACTTTATCTTTGCCAGTGCGTTTTTTCACCTTGTCATAAATATCGAGATATTTACTGGTGTAATCGGCAAGAGTCTGATCCGATAAAGGCTTACTCACTTCATCAAAATCAGCAAAGCTCTCCAGGATATTCTTCAGTCGCATCATGTCGCGGAAAGCCGTCACAAAAGCAAGCTGAGCTTTTTCATCCGGGAGGCTGTCCACGCTTTCCACTGTAGGTGTCAGGGTCAACAGGGTATCTACAGCAGCCTGATAGTCGCTCAGGTACTCCTCAAAAGGTTTAACCAGCACGACTGATGATGCGTCTTTGTTCGAGAATAACGCTATGGCATCATCAGTGGCTTTCTTGAGGTTGCGGAAGCAGACTATGTTACCGTGGCTTTTCTTCTCATTAAGAATACGGTTGGTTCGGGAGAATGCCTGTATCAGCCCGTGGTAACGCAGGTTTTTATCCACATAAAGCGTATTGAGGGCCGGGCTGTCAAATCCCGTCAGGAACATATTGACCACCAGCAGGATATCAATCCCTTTTTCTTTGGTTCGCTGTGCAATGTTCTTGTAATAATTGTAAAAGCTTTGCGAATCATTAGCTGAATAGCTGGTGCCATACAGCGTATTGTAATCCTTGATGAAACTGTCCAGATGATCCCGACTGGAGATATCGATTTTCCCGCCCTGAGGCAGGCTGATGTCTTCTTCATCCAGTAAGTCGTTAACCGCTTCCTTATCGCTTTTGTCTGCTTCGTTTGCTGAATAAGTAAAGATTGTTGCGATACGCAACGGTTTGTAACCCAGATCGGTCTGCTGAAGCTCTGCTTGTTTATCTTTAAAGAGTTTGTAGTACTTAATCAGCATATCCACCGAGCCCACGCAGAACATTGCAGTAAACTCACGGCTTCGGGTTTTTGCATTGTGGTGAGCCAGGATGTAGTCGGTTATCTTGCCCAGCCGGATATCGCTTTCCATGACCTCTTTGGTGTCAATATCTTCCACATCGATATCGATCTCATTGCTGGTTTCCTTACGGCGATAGGTTCCTACATACTCCACGGCAAATCGCAATACGTTCTCATCACGGATGGCATCGACAATGACATACTTGTGGAGGCATTTATCAAACAGCATTTCAGTGGTCTGTTTGACGCCGTTGGTGATGTTGACGTTGTCGGCAAAGATAGGTGTACCGGTGAAACCAAACAGTTGCGCATTTTCAAAGAAACTTACGATAGCCTTGTGAGTGTCACCGAACTGGCTGCGGTGGCATTCGTCGAAGATAAAGACAATCCGCTCTTTTCGCAGGTGCTCCAGATGTGCCTTATATCCTTCATGGGTAATGGCATTGTTCAGTTTCTGAATGGTGGTCAGTATCAGTTTACTGTTGTTAGCCTTAAGTTGCTTAATCAGCGTACTGGTATTGTTAGTCGTATCTACGCTGTCTTTGGCGAAACTGTTAAACTCTTTAGCTGTCTGATAATCCAGATCGCGACGATCGACGACGAAAATAACCCGATCAACTTCGGGCATCGACATGATCACCTGGCTTGCCTTAAAGCTGGTCAACGTTTTACCGCTACCTGTGGTATGCCAGATATAGCCATTACGGGGCTTGCCCTGTAGATGGAGATTGTCCTTAACATGGCGGATCATCGCTTCACAAGCGTAGTACTGATAGGGGCGCATGGCCATCAGGCACTTACGGGTTTCGTTCAGCACCGTGTAGTGAGTGATCATTTTTGCAATGTGACAAACTTTCAGGAAGGCTTCGGTAAACTTCTCCAGCGACTTAATGGGTTCATTTTTCTCGTCTGTCCAGAAGAAGGTCTGCTCGAAATGGTTCGCACGATTATTGGCGTAATATTTGGTATCAACGCCGTTACTGATAATAAACAGCTGGACATACTGGAACAGGCCACTGCCTACCCAGAATGCATCCCGATGGTAACGGTCAATCTGATTAAAGGCTTCTTTCAGGCCCAGTCCACGGCGCTTAAGCTCAATCTGTACCAGTGGCAGGCCATTAATCAACAGCGTAACGTCAAAGCGCGTTTTGCGTGTGTTTTGCTCAGCGTTGAACTGCTTAACCTGACGGGTGACCTGAAACTCGTTCTGGCACCATTCATCTTTATTGATAAAGCTGAGCCATTTCTCCGTACCGTCATCACGCAGCAACTGGTAGCGATCGCGCAAGATCCTGGCGCGATCGATCACTTCATTGCCTTTGGTCAGATGCAGAAAAACACGGTTAAATTCGCTGTCAGTGAGTGGGGCAGCCTCCAGCCGATTGTGAATTTCAATCTGCTTGCGGAGGTTGGCTTTCATACTGGTTTCGTCGGTGACATTGACCAGTTCGTAATGCATACCCACTAACTGGTTAACCAGTTGCGTTTCTAACTCGTATTCGCTTTGCGTTGCCATCGGTATGTTGTGCCTTTTGTTGTTATGCCGGGCTGAAGTTGGCCGTATCTGATGATTTCTAAACAAACATCTGCTGGAGCAGGCCTTGCTTCCAGTTTTTTAACATATCTAACTCTGCTCTTTTGATTGCGATCTTGTCCTCAATTGCAGAGAGAAAATGGGCTATTTTATCTTGCTCTGCAAGACTTGGTACTTGAAGTTCGATATCAAAAAAGTCGTTAACGCCAATATTCAATAAGCCGTGGTTGCGAGCCCCTTCCTGAGCGACCTTTTCAATAGCCCGATTCTGTAAACCGCTTTCAAAGTAATGTTGATAAAAGCCACACGATTGCTCATCATTTAATTTGAAACAGATATACAAAGTAGAAACAACACCTTTTTCATAGTTAGACAGCATTTTTATTGCCCCCATCGGATAACCTTGAGAGTAACTTTTATTATACGCAAACTCACCTTTCTTGATCAAAAAATAACCTGTCACATTTTTAGATGCGATTTGCTTATTAAAATAAGTCATTTGATCAACCAAACCATCTTTTCCTGAAATGGTTAATATTGTATTGTTATTTTCTTTATTTTTTCTGGTTACACGAATTGCAATATCTTTTAGCTGAAGGATGCTCCATTGAGGAAATGAATTTTCATTATCATCCTTAAAACGCAACTCCTGACTAAAAATTTTCTGCATCATACCTTTTTTGTACTGGCACAGCAGGTCGTATTGTTTGTTCAGTAACATGATTTTTTCGTCAACAGAGGATAGGAATTCTGCAATTTTATTCTGTTCTTCTTTTAAAGGGAAAAACATCATTTCCGATGAAATGACGGACCAATCAGCCCTAGGCATTTTAGAACCAGAGGATTTATTTGCAGCCTCAATAAACTTTTTGGTTTGGATGTAACAGAAAAGAAAACTATTATTAATGGTCAGTCCATTTAGAACCCATATCTCAGATGAACATGCGCCATCAAATGGTGCTAAAATATATTTTTTTAGGTATGGTCTTAATTTTCCGAATAACACATCACCGGCTGAAAATTTATTTTTTATACTTACTTGTTGTTTTGCAGAATATATATGTAGTATGCGTCCATCTTCCTGTGAAATACTATCCATTTCTAAGCAGGGTAAATCTTTACTTTCTGTTGATGGATTGTACTTTGATGATTTATTTGTCACAATTCGGCCAAATAAATCATTTTCCCATTCCCCGCTAAACTCTGAAAACCTCAGTTTAGGAACCATCATTTCCCTTCCTTTACCTTGGCAAACGGAGCATCAATTCCCAGTTCTTTACAGAATCCAGCAATGACCTTATCGATTTCTCCTACTTTGCCTTCCAGGTTACGAATCTCCTTCGCCACGGCGTTGAGGTCAATTTCATCTTCCGCTTCAAAGGTATCGACATAGCGGGGGATATTGAGGTTGTAATCGTTGTTGCGGATTTCTTCCAGCGTCGCAATATGGCTGTACTTCTCCAGCGCTTTCCAGTCGTTGTAAGTATCTGCAATCTTGTCGATATGTTCCGGCAGCAGGCGATTCTGAGTCTTCACCTTCTCAAAGTCGTTGCTTGCATCAATAAACAAAATACCGTCGTTGTGCTTGCGGCACTTACGCAACACCAGCACACAGGTTGGGATACTGGTGCCATAGAAGATATTCGCAGGTAGCCCAATAACGGCATCAATACAGTTCTGCTGTTCAATCATGAACTTGCGAATATGGCCTTCCGCCGCTCCACGGAACAGAACGCCATGAGGCAGGACCACAGCCATTGTGCCGTCATCTTCCAGGTGATAGAACATATGCTGCACAAACGCCATATCTGCTTTACTGGACGGGGCAAGTTTGCCGTATTGCGCAAAGCGGTCATCGTTCATAAACAGCGGACTGGCGCTCCACTTGGCGGAGAATGGCGGGTTGGCGACAATCGCATCAAACTTCAGATGCGTGTGCTGCGGATGCTCCAGCGTATCTTCCTGCATGATTTCAAAGTCAGCATAGTGAACACCATGCAGAATCATGTTCATACGGGCCAGGTTATAGGTGGTGCGGTTCATTTCCTGACCGTAGATTTTACCTACGGAAGAGGCTTCACGTTTTACACGCAGCAGCAGAGAGCCAGAGCCACAGGTCGGGTCATAGACGTTTTTAAGTTTGAGCTTATGTGTGGTAACAATTTTTGCCAGCAACGTAGAAACCGGCTGCGGTGTATAGAACTCGCCCGCTTTTTTACCTGCACCTGAAGCGAATTGCCCAATCAGATACTCGTAAGCATCGCCCAGAATGTCAGAACTGGCTTCACTCAGGTTAAAACTCAGTTTGTCGAGTTCGGTGATAACCTTTCCAATCAGCTCATTTTTGGCTTTGGCAGTATTACCCAGTTTGCTGGAGCCTAAATCCAGGTCTTCAAACAAGTTGCTGAAGTCATCAGCAGAGTCAGTGCCCAGGGTGCTCTGCTCAATATTACGCAGGGTAGTAGCAAGATCTTCGAGGATAAAACCTTCTCCGGCACCTTTCTGGTCCTTCGCTACACGCTGAGCCATGGTGTGGAACAGGTCAGTCGGGGGCAGGAAGTAACCCAGCGTCTGAATGCTGTCGTCTTTTACCGCATCAATGATGTCCTGATAAGCCGGATGCTCAGCGGTCAGCTCGTTATACTTAATCCCGTCTTCCTTCAGGATTTTGTTGGCATAGGTGACAAACTTCTCGGAAAGATACTTGTAAAAGATGAAACCAAGGCAATAGTCACGAAATTCATCGGCATTCATCTTGCCACGTAGCGTATCTGCAATATTCCAAAGGCGGCTTTGCAGTTCACTTAAATTCTGGGCTTCAATCTGGGGCGACATACTTCTTCCTGTTGTTCTTGTAAGTCCCGGTTAAGGGATAATTACTGAATCATATCACTGAGCTGGCTCAGGATCTGTTGTTCGTTAAGAGCGGCCAGGCGCTCCTGGTAATGGCGTTTTTCAATGGTTGCCAGATAGAGCCCACCGATTGCCTTCTGCTTATTAAGAGGAGGCAGCGTTGCAGTAAACTGACGTACTTCAGTAAGAGACAAACGCAATACAAACGTTGACCCCTGCGTTGCCAGTGCCTGCTGGCGGCGGCTTTCCCTGCTTTCATTGAAGTGCCAGACAAACCACGCAGGAACAACCTTCCGGCTGTCAACTTCGACCCTGACATAGTTATTACTGAGCAGACGCCCGGCATGCTCAGGGCTGACGATAGCGGCCTTACGATGGATCAGGCTAATGACCACATCTCCCGTCCGGACTGACAGAACAGCCTGAGTGGGGCGTACAACCTGTTCTTTATCACCGTTCATGGTATTACCCGGTTGCCAGCAGTCACTCATAAACTGCTCGGTCGCGTAAAAACGACATGCTTTAGCCTCATCATTCTGTCTGATGCGACTGACATGGGCACCGGGCGTAAATGAAGCAACGGTGGAATAGGGTACTGGCTCATTTTTCATTGAATAAACTTAAATTACAATGTGTGTGATTAGTGTATCGAACCATATGGTGAAGTCAACTGAATTTAACTTTATTACGTAAGGCTCTCGTTTTCAGGCCAGGTCGGAGGAGTCATGCTGGAGATTTGTATGTTACTTATTGAGTGATTTTCCTGATAATTATGCGTACTAAATTCCGGTTACTTGCTGGTTTTGATTGGTTAATACGAATTTTTAATTACTTTATTGCGTTTTTGTGATATTGATTCATCTAAAACGGTTAGAATGCAATGAGGTTGTAAATTCGTATGGAGAGCTATCAGAATAAGATGACCTGGGGAGAGCCTCCTCTGCCAAAAGGACCTGAGCACTTTGGTGAGCGCCTGAAAACTGTTATCGGGAAACAGTCTGTCGCCTCTTTTGCCAGGGATTGCGGGGTTTCCGAAGCCTCCATGAGGAAATACCTTAAAACCGATACCGTGCCGGGTATCGACAGTGTGGCTATGATTGCTGCCTGCACGGGGCGTTCTCTGACCTGGCTCATTACTGGTGAAGGCGACCCCTTTACGGACAACGCTAGGCAGAAATGCTTTTCAGAAGAAGAAATCAAAAAGTGGTGGACCCTGATTTTTGACGCTCTGGATACGGACGATAAATACAGTGTTATCAAGGCTTTTCAGCAAGGCGGCCTGAACGCGGTGTTCAACTCTGAGGTTATGACTGGCAAAAGGAAGGGATAACGGTATGAGCCACAAGAAAGAACACACCGTCATGGTCAACAATGTGCTCCGGGAGCTTGCCAGGCAGCAGGGCCAGACTGCCGAGGCTGTTCTGGAACAATTATTCTGCCGGGCCAGCATCGTCAATACGGGGCTGCTGAATGAGTCTTTTCGTGAAGCCTTTCGGCAGCATTATCCCGGCGAGCCATTCAACCACGTTACCTGGTGCCCTTTTTGCCAGTGTTTCGACCTTATGCAGCGCTCCGAACCAATGGTACAGGATGAAGCTTGCTGGACATTCAGTTCCACACAGTTTTGATAACTGATGCTCTTTTCCTCTCTTTAATAGATAATCAATTAAAACAATGAAGTAAGTTAATTCCTGTCGTCAGTGAAATACGCTGTCAGCGATTTTTACGCTCAGGGCAGGCAAACGTAAGGGGTGATACGGTTAACGCTGTCAGGATGGGATACAGGCTGTCTGGTGATGATGATTTATGTTGATGGCTGTATGGTCGCTGATTTCTGGCGTATTTTCCTTGTGGTTATAATTCCAGCACCAGTCGCCATGGCTGATGCTGTATATCCCCGTGTTGCAGGCTTTACAGTGTTTCTCCCCTTCATAATGCGCTTTACACCATACACAGAACCAGTACCGCGTTGCTGTCAACGTCTCCAGTTCGTCAATCATCGTGCGTAACCGCAGGATGAAGACACGCCTTTTGATTTCAGTGTTGAGATAACCACAATTCGCCAATAGCGGTTTAGTTGCCTCATCGGGGTTGTGTACAAACCAGGCATCTTCTCCAGGGATATTGTTGCGGAGTTTCACAGGGCAAGAGCAGGAGGGACAGAACCACTGAGCATCGGAAGCGTTTTTCATCTCTTTCGAAATCACGTAATGACCGTCACTGTCGAGAGCCAGGTATAACTTCAGATTGTGTAACGTGGACTTATGCATAATTATTCACTCTCAGATGCTGGATGATTGTGTTTTATGAGGTATTTGAAATAGCTATTCGTGTTATTCGATATGCCATCTTTCCCGTCGATGTTGTTTAAACGCACTGTAAGGCGTTTTGAGAAGGGATTATGGTTAATACGATGAATTTACTGGGTTTATGGTGTGAGGGTCTTACAGGGCTTTACAGGCTGCCCAATGGGTGCGATAAGATTAATGGATTGTTATTATTGGAGTTTAATTACTTCCGTGACTGACTGATACGCTGCTGAACCCAGGCTTCGACTTCGCTTTGCATCCAGCGGGAACTGCGGCCCAGTTTAATCGGCTTAGGAAATTCACCGTCTTTAATCAGCTTGTAGAACCATTTGTCGGTTAAACCCGTAAAGCGGGTGATGAATGCCATATCGACCATTTTGTCGTTGAGCAGGCTGGTGTTGTTATTTTGAGTGGTCATGATGGCTGTCTCCATAGAGATAATGAGATATGGAGAAGCGCTGATGATATTTAGCTTTTGACGCATTCTCCTTCTCAACATCCACCTGCCAGTAATGATTTACGGATTAGTTCTGAGAGCAACCAAAGTTACGATAACCGTCCGATTTATCTTTGCTACGTTCTTTTGCCAGATACATAGCTCTTTCAGTTAGTTCTTCATAATCGGCTTTGAAGTCAGGGTTATTGCGGTTTAACTGGTAAAAACCAGAAACAGGAAGGTGAATCAGTCCATGAAAGTCTTTATCAGAGTCTGTACGTTTAATAGCTCGTATCCAGGCATTAATGACCTTCTGAAACACACTGTAGCGGTCGAATGACGTTTCGGTATGTCTTTTACCCGGCCACGGATAAGCGTCTTTGTTAAGCAACAGAACCACGTGATAGTGGTGCTTTGACTCCTCCTGATTAATCTCCCTTACCCAGAAATATCTCATCTTGCAGGTTAACGATCCTTTACCGGCTTTTCTCTTGCGCTTAATGTCTTCCGCTATCTGGGATTTTACTGAGTCAATGAAGCGGGATATAACGTCAGGGTAGTCGTAGTAACGTGTAGGGCAGTCCAGACGTTCTTCTTCGTCAGGAAAGCGAAGGTCAAACCTGACCGCCAACAACCGGGGATAGTATTCCAGGGCTTTATCAATGGTTTCTGTTATACGCCGGGCGTAGTGCTGATTAGAGACATTTTTACCTGATGTCTTCTTGCTCATTGCGTTGAGTCCTTAGCTGATTGAATTCAGTTCATCGGATCTCTGGTATTGATTTACGGAATGATGCTTATCCCTTCTGCTCAGGGTTATACCCCCTGTCATCTGCTCAAGTGCTTCTGCTCACCGTTGTATGTCTGATCTTCCCCTGGGGGTGACTACTGGTGCATTACTACTGTTTGTCTGTGAATACTGTCAGGTTATTACTACTGTAGGGTCATTATTAACAATACGGAGCCCGGAAGGGCTGGAGCAGGAGATTTGCAATAGAAGAAGAAAACCATCAGAAAGAGCATACAAACACCTGAAAATCACTCCGTAGTTAGCAGCAGGAAATCTCTGGGCTTAAGACCTGCCGCTCAAACCATCAATTAATGAAGAAGATGTGGACTGGCGGGAAGAAACATCAGGGAGTATTCCAGTATTTTTTTACGATAAACCTGTGATCCATTACCGATAGACCCCCTCCCATCAACGAATGCTGGAGAAACTGTTTTTTTTGCGTTATTTTATTAACTGTTTGTTTTTACAGAAGGTGATTCACTTTGTGGGGATTCACTTTTTAACAAAAATATACAATCATGGAAATATGAAAAGTGCGTCCCTTTGTTAAGGCGGCACAGAGAATCAGGAGGGTACTAATGGCCGGAAAAAACCGAATGATCGTCAATTTCTCATCGAAAAAACTGAGGGATTTGATTGTTGAAATCGCGGAAAAAAACCATATGAGTCACTCGAAAGTCATCGAGAAACTGGTTTCATTCAGGCTTTTCGAGAGCAACGGTGATCCGGTGATTGATGCTTTCTGTGATGCCAGTAAGACTGTCATGGAGCAGCAGCAGAAAAACGATGGTGAGTTCAATGTTGCTTTGCGTACTCCTTATATAAAACATAACGTACGTCTTTATAAAGTCTTTGGGGATTTATCCGGTAAGTTCTCTATTACTGTTAATCATATAAATAATGAAAAGTTGAATGCCCTGAATTTTGAAAAAGAACTAAGAAAATTAATAGAAGATAAAATAAACGGAACGAAGCCCCATGAATGGGAGGGGGTGTTCGACAGCGCAAGGATTACATTTGCCGATTTGTGGTTGATCTTTTTTAACAAAATAAATGTTGAGTATAAAGTTGAAAGGCGGGGGAGCAATTTCAGTGAGGTCAGTGTTAAATACAAAGCCAGTGATGTATGTTGCATTCCTTTTAGTTTTAATAAACATGCTTCTCTGAAAGAAAAATATTGTAATGCAATGAACCATCTTGATTTTAGTTCTGTCAGATACCACACTTTCAAAAGTGTAGCGACAAAAGGGTGGTGCAGGAATAAATATTCACATCTTCTTTTTATTCATCAGTCTTCGTCATCTGATAAAGGCGGTTTTTTTATTGGTGTGCAGTATGAAAAAAATGATGTGACTTTCTCTGATGAATCGCCACGTTCTCCTTTTGTACACCCTGAGGGGACTCATATGTATACTGAGAAGGACAGCGCGGAGGATTTATATTCTCTCCACCGCTATGCGCCATACAGCGATGTTAATCCTGAACTGAAAATCAGCATTTATCATGAGCCCGCAAATATTAAAATCCAGAATCTAAATCCTGAGTTAAAAAGTAAAATCAAATAAGGGGGCACAGACAACATGCATAAAAATTCAGGAATACATAATCTGTATGTATAACAGAGACCGGCTGGTGCAAGCTTATCTTCGGGCAGGATGACGATGAGCAGGTGAGTGGTAATATTATCTCTCATCGCATCTTGTTTGACTGAGAAAAGCGGGTTCCCACGAATTAACTCGCTGCGACATCGGTTTCGCAGTCTCTGAGAGCAATACCTGTTTTTTATATCAATCAGAAATAAAGGCCATGTTCCGTAAGGGGCATGGCCTTTTCTTTTGTTTCTTTGAGAAAGGAAATTGACCATGAAATTAGCCAGTCGTTTTGGTCGGGTGAACCAGATACGCCGCGACCGTCCTTTAACACGTGAAGAGCTGATGAGCCATGTTCCCAGCGTGTTCAGTGAAGAAAAGCATGAATCCCGCAGTGAACGTTACACATACATCCCTACCATTACTCTGCTCGAAAGTTTAAAGCGTGAAGGCTTTGAGCCTTTCTTTGCCTGCCAGACACGCGTTCGGGACCAGAGCCGACGGGAGCACACAAAACACATGCTGCGTCTGCGTCGTGCCGGACAGTTAACCGGCCACCAGGTGCCCGAGATTATCCTCCTCAACAGCCATGACGGCTCATCCAGCTATCAGATGCTGCCGGGCCTGTTTCGTGGTGTCTGCACCAACGGCCTGGTCTGCGGGCAGTCGTTCGGGGAGGTGAGAGTTCCGCATAAAGGGGATGTGGTGGAAAAAGTCATTGAAGGGGCTTACGAGGTGCTGGGCATTTTTGACCGTGTGGAGGAGAAGCGCGATGCGATGCAGTCCCTGATGTTACCGCCACCCGCGCAGCAGGTACTGGCGCAGGCCGCGCTGGCGTATCGCTTTGGTGAAGACCACCAGCCGGTGACTGCCGCCCAGGTGCTCTCACCCCGTCGCTATGAAGACCGCAGCAATGACCTCTGGACCGTCTACCAGCGTGTGCAGGAGAACCTGATGAAGGGAGGACTGCCAGGACGGACCGCACAGGGTAAATGCAGCCGGACCCGCGCCGTGAATGGCATTGACGGGGATGTGAAGCTCAACCGCGCCCTGTGGGTGATGACCGAAAACATGCTGGCCCTGTCTGACCGCTAATGCCAGTCATTTTGATTACAGGAGATATTTCAATGGATAAACGTATTTCACTGCCCCCTGAGGTGACAGAGCCATTTATCCTCACGGCCACTGTTGTACCGGATGAAGAGCGCCTTCGTTTCTGGCCTCAGCGCTTTGGCTCCATCCCGCAATGGATAACCCTTGAGCCCCGTATCTTTGCGTGGATGGACCGGCTGTGTGTGGATTACAGCGGTGGCGTCTGGAACTTTTACACCCTCAGTAACGGCGGTGCCTTTATGGCTCCGGAAGAGAGTGATGGTCTCTGGTCGCTGTTTAATATCCTGAATGGTAACGGGGCTGAAATGAGTGCTGAAGCTGCGGGTATTGCCGCCTGTCTGATGGCTTACAGCCACCATGCCTGCCGAACGGAGTGCGATGCCATGACGGAACATTATTACCGTCTGCGGGATTATGCGCTGAACCACCCTGAGTGCAACGCCATTATGCACATCATCGACTGAGGTACTGCACCATGGAAAAACAATTACCGTTGTTTGCATATGAACTGACGGCATCAGCACAACAGACCATCCGCGAGGCGTTGACTCTTCTGGAGCGCCAGTTACGAGAACCCGGCGCGTCGTTTACGTCCAGCAGCTCAGTACGTGACTGGTTACGGCTCCATCTGACAATGGAGGAAAGAGAGGCATTTGATCTGCTGCTGCTGGATAACCAGCACCGGCTGATTACGCACGAAACGCTGTTCAAAGGCACCATCAGCCATACCGAAGTCCATCCACGAGAAGTGGTGAAAGCCTCCCTGAAATACAATGCGGCAGCGGTGATTGTTGCTCACTGTCATCCCTCAGGCCATGCTGAACCCAGCCAAGCTGACAGACGGGTGACTGAGCGGCTGAAGAATGCTCTGGACCTTGTGGATGTGCGTCTTCTGGACCACCTCGTTATCGGCGGAATGGATATCGTCTCGTTTGCTGAGCGGGGCTGGTTGTAAGGGAGGAGTATTAATGAAAATTATCAGTAAGCGTCAGGCAATGGCGATATACCACCAGCATCCACATTCCCGGTTGTTCCGCTTCTGTACCGGCAAATATAAATGGTCCGGTAGCATCTGTCACTATGCCGGTCGCAAGGTGGACGATATCAGCGGTGTACTGGCCGTATTCGCTGAGCGCCGCCAGGACCGCAATGGCCCGTATGTCGTATTACGCAGCGTAAGCCTGAATTAATTCATAATTAAGGAGGACTACATTTTGTCGAAGAAAACCACACTAACAACGCATGATATCAGCGAACCCTGGTGGGGGCTCAGACGCAGTATCTCCCCGTGTTTTGGTGCCCGTCTGGTCCAGATGGGAAACCGCCTGCACTACCTGGCTGACCGCGCGAACTTTGATTGTCAGTTCTGCGATGCAGATTTGCGCCATCTTGACCAGGCTTTCCCGGTATTGATGAAACAGCTGGAGTTAATGCTCACCAGCGGTGAACTGAATCCCCGCCACCAGCATGGCGTCACGCTGTATGCAAAAGGCCTGACCTGCGAGGCCGATACGCTCGGTTCGCATGGCTACGTTTATATCGCGATTTATCCCGCTCCCGTCACCACAGAATAACACCGTACTACTTCGCCCTTCAGCAAACTACATCTTCCACTAAAGAGATAACGTTTATGCAAACGAAATTACCCTTCATGCGGGCGGCATCGTCACGTCCGTCTCCCGTTGATGTCTGGCAGACTCTCCTGACCTGCCTGCTGGAACACCACTATGGTCTCACGCTTAACGACACGCCGTTCAGTGATGAACAGGTGATTCAGCAACATATCGACGCGGGCATCTCGCTGGCCGATGCCCTGAATTTTATTGTTGAGAAGTATGAACTGGTCCGCACTGACCGGCCAGGCTTCAGCATCAGGGAGCAGTCTCCGTTTATTACGGCCATTGATATTCTCCGGGCCAGAAAGGCTACAGGGCTGATGAACCGTGGCACGTATAAAGAGGTGACGGCTATTACCAGAGGACAACATCCGCAGGCCAGCACTTCAGGCAAGCGATGACTCGGATAAAAAGAACCGCATCCCACAAGTACATAAACACTAGCCCTGAACGGCTGGTGTTTTTCTGACTATAAAGGAGAGAAATAATGGCCGGAAATAATGTTAATGAACCCGAAGTGTTAACCGGGCACACTGATGTGATTTGCTCCACCAGCATTGAACGTATTGTTACAGGCCGTAATGCTGCGCTGACACGGATTCAAAGCCTTATCAGTGAACTTGATGATATCTCCATTCTGACCCACGATATCGGCGGTGGTACAGCACAAGAGTGGGGAATGCGGGAGGGCCATCGCTACGATTGCTGGTTCACGGAAAAAACCGATAAAGCAATGAAAGCGATGACCCGCAATATTGATCGCCGCATCTGGCGAGAGCTGATGAATAAATCAGGCATGCTGAGCCTGATGGATGCTCAGGCGCGTGACGAGTGGCACAAAAGTCTGGAGAAAGACGATATCCCCGCGATCTCTGAAGACAATATCCTGAGTACCTTTCAGCAACTGCATCAGAGCAAAGGTGAGGTATTTGAGCGTGGCGTAATCAATGTATTCAAGGGATTAAGCTGGGACTATGAAACCAATAACCCCTGTTATTTTGGCAAGAAGATTATCGTTAACAATCTGGTGAAGTACGACAAATGGGGTTATAGCCTGAGTTGGGGCTGGCGGCGTGACCAGTTAGCCGATCTAGAACGCATGTTGTTCCTGCTGGATGGTAAAACCATTCCTGATAACCGGCACGATGTAACTATCCGACTGATGAACTTCATTCGCGATAATCCACGACAGCAGGTATTCGGAGATGATCTCTTCACTATTCGCCTTTTCCAAAAGGGCAGTGGTCATATCACGTTTAAGCGTATGGATTTGGTAGAGAAGATGAACGATATCATCGCGAAGCACTATCCGGGAATGCTGGCTGCTAAGTGAGTGTAAAAGATCTTCGCTTTTGGGTAGTGGTCTTTCAAATCTTCCACACTTATACCGAACATTCATCTGAAAACACATAAATGTGTTTTTACGCTTTTTTGTGTTTTAATGCTTGTCATCAATCTCGTCAGAAGAGCGATACCATGACACAGAACAATATCAAACAGCTTCGTACCCAACTGTCGATCACTCAGCGCGAGCTGGCGTATATGGTCGGCACCAGCCAACAGCAAATCCAGCGTATAGAAACCGGAAAGGTCGCAGCAAAGCTAGGCCTTGCACAGACAATATGCAATGCCCTGGATAAGCCTTTAAATATCGTATTCCCGGAAAGTGATCAGTTGATTAATGACTTTCACAAGAAGCGCCGTAAAACTGATGAAGATCTTGAGACGATAGCCACAAGCGGTATTGAAATGGATAGCGGTCTCTGGACCGTAAAGCTTTGGCTTCAGGGACAACAGGACTATTTGTTGTTGCCCATTTCAGCTGCGGATAAGCGGAGGTTTTATTATTATTTTCAGGAAAAAAACGCTCCAAACACAGAGCGCTTCTTCGTTCTTGATTCTTCCGAGTATCGTTATGCGTTAAATATGCGCGAAGTGGTATTTCATCAGTTCCTGTCTGATGGCTTTGCTCCCATAATGAGCGAAGAAGAAGACGACTATGAAGACGATTATTTTAATGTCCATATCACCTTGGTGAACGGTGGCCCTGTGATTCCGCTGAGCGTTGAGCCTGATGCGCCGCAAAACGAAGAGGCGGATGATATCGGTCAGTTGAATGCGTTCTTTGAAAAACTGGACTGCGAGCCTGAAACGACAGATCGTTATATGCTAACCGACGAAGATGGGGAAGATGCTTTTATCCGCATTGGTTCTATTGCCATGGTGCGAGTCGTACTTGACGCGCTGGAGCCTGTGGAAGAAGATGAAGAATAGTTTTTAGCTGCTGTATTCACAGGGAATCGCGTTGAGTATACATGTGAGTATACACCGTGATCTCTTGTTTTTATAAATACATTTATTTCAATTGGTTATGTCATGAATCGCGGTGCGGCCTTCGCACCAAATCCCCCAATCAGTCCACTAAAATACTTTTTGTATCTGCATTTCATCATTTGAAAACCTCCTGTTGAGGCCTCTGTTCTTCTGGCTCCGATGCGGCTAGCACAGCACACTCCCCACTTTCCACCCGCGCTTCCTCCTCACACCACCTTTCAAACAGCCTGGCGAATCTGGCGCTTTGCCAGGTTTCTCCAACCTGGCTCATGATAAAGCCAGTGACCACAATAGCGGAAATAAAGTAAAACAGTGAAAATGCGATAACCGAATTTACGCCCCCGCTGGCCAGTAACGATTGTATTGTTGTCCACCAGGCGCAAGCAAAAATGACGATTGAAAATAGCCAGAAACCGCCGCTAACGAGGTGAAATTTTTTTATTTTTTCAGCATCTACAGAAAAATGATTTTCTTCACAACGATATAAAGATGGGCTTTTAAGGAAACTCATTAATCGTACATCATATGAGCCGATATTTTTATCAGCGATAAACGCGATCAGCTGATGGGCGTGCCAGACAGGAAGAGTAATCCCGATCTGCTCATACAAAAATTTCATTTGTACCGTCTGATGCGTCCTCGAGAGTTTAGTGTCGGGTATGTCAGCGTTCGCTATCTCAGCGATTTTATTCAGCACCTCTATTTTCGTTTCAATAGGTACTTTTTCGAAGCGAATTTTTCGCTTTGCTGGCGGGCTGGACATCACTTTTCCCGCCCAGTCGATGATCTTTTTAGCCACATATAAAATCGCAGGTAGCAAAACCAGCTTTGCAATATCTATCTCGTTAATGGCTCCCATCGTTATTCCTTTATAAAATGAATACGCAATGAATTTACAACACTGAATTTATTTTATGTAGCCCTCATTATTATGAGGGCTTCGATATGGCTAATTCCTGGGCTGGCTCCTGGTCTGACTTAATGCCAACCGCCCAATACGGCCCCTGCCCGGAGGCCGTTATACTTAAAGACTGAAGCCAATCTCCACCGATGCCGCACTGCGTTCCCCCTCGCCATGGTAAACCGCTTCGATATTGTTACCATCGGGATCGAGTACAAAGGCCGCGTAGTATCCCGGGTGATAAGTTCGCTCACCGGGTGCGCCGTTATCACTGCCGCCGTGTGCCAGCGCTGCCTGGTAAAAAGCATCCACCGTCTCACGATCTCTGGCCTGGAAAGCCAGGTGATGCCGTCCTGTCGGCTTACCTGCGGAACCGGGGCTATTAATGGATGAAACAACAAGCTCATCAGCCCAAAAATAATCGTCGTAGGTATTCACTACAGGGATCTCAAGGACCGCCAGCACGGCTGTATAAAACGCTTTGCTAGCCTCGAAATCATTTACCACAAGCTGGATATGGTCGATAAGCCTGCCGCGATGTAATCGGTAAGTCTCCATGATGGTTTCCTCATTCAGTCGTATTAACAGGTATTTATCCGTTATCTAAAAGGAGCGTTGTACGGACTTGATGGATGAGTACAGGTCCGGAGTGGCGATATAGAGAATGGCATTAAAATCCTGTCTGTCACCGCAATCCTGACCCCTCAACCCCGTCCCCCAATCACCCCGATAAACTCTCTGACCTGCTTCTGCTTCCTGGCCGACAGCTTCTCCACCCTGCGCATCGCGGCTTCCAGCTCCGGTTCCGGCTCAACCGCCGTCAGCACAATACAGCCCTCCATCACCCGCACCTCCACCCGGGTGCCGGTCGTAAACCCTGCCGCCGCCAGCCACTGGCCCTTCATGACCAGCGCCGGAACAAGGCGACGATCTGGCAAACGTCTCACATAACTCACCGTCAACTGACGCTTATTTTTCTGCAATACTTCTGGATCAAACGAATCTACAATACAATCAGCATTAGTCATGGTTGCTATTCCTGGTAAATAGTAATTGTGATCAGCGGTGCGGGTGTGTTGGCGCACATTCGCACCGCGCTAAATAACACCTGTAAACCTAACCAGTAATAAAAATAAAGTCCAGACTTTAATCGGACATAATAAACGCTTTTAACCGCAAATTAAGAATTAACAGAATACGTGACGCTATTAATTAGCGCCTGTGGAAAATGCCTTTCCTGATATTGCTGAAATAACCGCAAAGCAGATTCAAAAAACAAAAGCGAGATAATGCGCGCAACAGGATGCCCATGCCCAATTACGGGCACCCCATCTCTTTAGCCAGCGTACCCTTCCGGGACTTCAGGCGGCGGGCGATACCTGCCGGCAGGGCGGACCAGAACGAGAGCGCCGGATGAGTCCGCCGCTCAATCTCGTCCACCGTAACCTGATAATCACAAAAACTGGCGCTTTTGGGCGTCGCCTGATCCAGCAAAAACGCCGCGTATTCGCCTTTATCCGGACTGGAGCCGATAAAAATAATCTTCCAGTAGCCGCTGGGAAGCTCCACCTCGGGCGCGGCGGGCAGGGTGGCGATATGCCGTTCGAACAGCGGCCCGGTAACGGACCACACCGCCGCCACGTCGCGGCGCTCGGCGAGGGCGCGCTCCTTATCCTCCAGCCGCGCCCACGCCCCTGATTCAGATCGGAGACCTGCGGGGTGATATTGGAAAGATAGTTTAACGCCTGCCAGTCTGCGCTGGCGCCCAGCCCGGCGAGCGTCGCCTGATGCCCGCGATCGACCGCCAATGCTGCGCTGGCCCCTTTATATGCCGCGGGGGCAAGGGTATCCGTAGCGGGTAAATCCGGATCGCGCTTCCAGCTGCGCGAACGCCCGCTGGCCAGGCTGGCTTTGGTGATTTTATACGCCACCCAATTGGCGAATTTGCGGTGGCTGTTGTTGTTGAGCGTATAGGCTTCGCGCACCAGCGTCTGGTCGCTTCCACCGGACGGGCAGCCCACTTCACAATTATCTACGTGGGATAACCCGGCAGCACACGCGGCGGCAAAAAATAACGACGGCAATACGCTGAATATTCTGAATAGCTTCATGTTGTTGATGACGTCACAGAGAAGATGAAATCGATGCATAAAAAGAAAAAACGCCCTGAGTAACAGGCGCGTTATTCACATATGAATCGCACAGATGAAGTGAGAGAATAAAATGAGTTAGCCGTTCGCAGCCGCGTGAAATATCACAAGGTGATTTAACATCACGCCGGATGATATTTTTTGATGTTTGAGATGATAGTGAATGAGAGCACATGACGCTCTGTTCGTTATTTTCTTTGCGCTGCACAGATGTGAGAATGCCCAACAAAGCGTCAAGCGGTCATGCGTTCATGCGGTTGTCTGAAAAATTGTACCGGCAGGGGAAAACGCTTCTCTCGGCGAGGTGGATTACTCAGACTATACGAATGACCGATTAAGGAGAGAAGGTATGAAAAAGGAACTCTGGAGAGGCGTGCTGGCACTGGCCGTACTTAGTCTCCCCGCGCTGGCGAAAACAGGCGTTTCATTCAGCCACAAAGACTGGGAAGTGGTATGCGATAACACGCTGACCTGCCGGGCGGCGGGATACAGCGCTGAAGAAGGAAGCGGAGGTTCGGTGCTGCTGACCCGCCAGGCCGGAGCGGGCACCGCCGTCTCGGGAGAGCTGATGCTGGCGGAGGTGACCGACAGCGACGTTCTGCCGGGCAAACTGACGCTGTGGATCAACGGCCAGCCGGCAGGCGATGTGAAGCCCGCAAAAGAGAGCTGGCCGCTGTCAGAGAAACAGGCCCGGGCGATCGTTAACGCCATCAAAGGCAGCGGGAAGGTCGAATTTACAGGCGGGGAGGCGCCGTTTGTGCTTTCCGGCGAAGGCGCTTACGCGGTACTGCTGAAAATGGACGATGTTCAGGGGCGAATCGGCACGCCGGACGCGTTGACCAAAAAAGGCGACAGGCCGGAAAGCAGCGTCCGGGCGGCGATTCCCGCCCCGGTCATTCACCGGGTCATGCCTGAGAAGGCGCAGGAGAGAGCGTTAACCGCGCCTGAGCTGGCGGTGCTCAGGCCGAAGCTTCTGGCCACGCTAAAGAGCGATGATTGGTGCGATCGCCTTCAGCCGGAGGAGGAGGGGGAGGCTGAATCTATCAGTTTGCAGCCGCTGGATAACGCGCACTCCCTGATTTCGGCCTTGTGCTGGCGGGCGGCCTATAACGAGGGATATGGCTATTGGGTTGTGGATAGCAAACTTGAGGGTAATCCAACGCTTATTACGGTTTCCGGTTCTGAGTATGGCGACGGCGAGATTTTTATGAGCCAGAAAGGGCGAGGGCTCGGCGATTGCTGGGGGATGGCTAGCTGGCTCTGGGATGGCACAACGTTCCGCAAAAGCCGTGAAGCGATCACCGGGATGTGCCGCTATCTTCGCCTCGGCGGGACATGGGATCTCCCCACCTGGGTGACCGAGGTTAAACCGGTAAAGTGAAATAGCACGGCCAGAATCTCTCCCGGCACACACGCCGACAGAGAGGACAGGGAAGGATCTTAACGATCGTCCGCGTCGCGGGATCGCGATCGGCAGCGCCAGTGGCGTCAGAAAACTGACGCCTTGTTCAAAATAACAGCGCAGCTAATGTATTGCTAACTCGAATTAGTTTATGATTAAGCCGTTCTGTTCGTTATGGAAAATGAGTTTATGGCCAAAACCGTTGAGCAAGTCGCCAGGGCGCTGGAAATCTCGATTACCACCGTGCGCCTGGTGCTGGGTGGCAAAGCTGAGCAGTATCGCATCAGCGCCAAAACGCAGCAGCGTATTAATGATTACATCACCGAGAACGGGCTGGTCGTTAACCATATC
>OFLW01000159.1_pt1 | contig 19574 bp, 11 predicted proteins | sample 1541061 | NCBI WGS metagenome assembly OFLW01 (sample SAMEA4413045, study PRJEB24355) | metagenome | biome: human; feature: gut; material: faeces | place: United Kingdom | collected 2010
GATGCGAACGTAACTGTAGGAGATGACGGAACAGTAACTGTAACAGATAAAGATGGAAAAGAAATTGGTAAATTAACACCAGATAAGACAGTTAAAGCACCACTAAAGGATCCAGAAAAGACTGAAGTAAAAGACCCATCTAAGTTAACACCAGACGAAAAGAAAGCTGTTGAAGATGCAGTTAAGAAAGCAAATCCAGATCTACCAAAAGATGCGAACGTAACTGTAGGAGATGACGGAACAGTAACTGTAACAGATAAAGATGGAAAAGAAATTGGTAAATTAACTCCAGATAAGACAGTTAAGAAAGCTGATGAAGCAGGAACAGTAGTAGCTCCAGCAGAACAAGTTAAAGTAGCTGACCCATCTAACCTAACAGAACCTGAAAAGAAAGCTGTAGAAGATGCAGTTAAGAAAGCAAATCCAAACTTACCAGAAGGTGCAACAGTCGAAGTAGGTAAAGACGGAACAGTAACTGTAAAAGACAAAGATGGCAAAGAACTTGGAAAATTAACTCCAGATAAGACAGTTAAGAAAGCTGACTCAACTAAACCTGGCAATACTGATAATGACAATGTTATTGTTGACAATGGCAAAAAGGATATTTATCCAACTGATGATGATCAAGATACTGGTCTTATGATAAGTGATGATTTCGACTTTGGTAGCATTAGTGCTATTGATGAAGATGGAAAATATGTTCCTGTATATGTAGATAATCAAGGACATATTATTATTAACCCAGGTAAAGATGTTGATGGACCTGTTAAAGTTACTATCAGAGATAAGTCTGGCAGAGTAAAAGTTATTTATATTGACATCCTTGGACACTCTATGTTAAGAGACGACAATAGAAATGGTTATATTGGTGAAAATGGATATAATCCTGATAATGACTACCACATCTTCCCAGGTGGAATAGTTGAACATGATTATACTCCAACTCATCCAGTTAAAACTTTTGTCCCTGATAAGACAATAGCTGTAACACCAGTTCATGACACTTTATGGTATGTATTCCACATCAATGAATACGAATATGAAGTTGTAAGAAATGGCGTTGTTACTAAACGTTTAATGGATGTAACTCCAGTTCTTAGAAATAACAGAACTATGCTTCCACTTAGATATGTTGCAGAAGCAATTGGCGCAGATGTTAAATGGGATGCAAAAACTAGAACAGCTACATTTACTAAAGATGGTTTAACAGCATCAATTCAAGTTGATGGAAATGAAATTGTTCTTTCTAACGGAAAGACTATAAAGATGGATTCTAAACCACTTATGTTAAATAACAGAGTTTTAGTATCTGTAGTTAACGTAGCAAATGTATTTGGTTTAACTAACGGAAATACTCTTGACGGATCTGACCAAGACATTGAATGGCAACAAGAAGATAAGAGTGCTACAATTTATATTAGAAGATAAATTGTAAAATAAAGAAAAGACCGAGCAATCGGTCTTTTTTTTTACATATTTTTTGGACTTTATATATATGACAGAGTCCTTTTTTGATGATATTTTAATATAAATTTTATGGAAACCAAGCAATTGGCAAAGTGAAAGCGAGATTTTTTTTAAATGATTTGTATAATATAAAAACACAAAGATAAAATTTAATTTATGTTTTAATAAGGATGTAAAACAAAGGCAAAATTTTACGTTTGTTTTATATAATTTTTAGTTATTATTTTTTCTTTGTAAAATTAATTACCACAAGCTTTTTAAGATTTTTTGTGTTATAATGTCTAAAGAAAGAACTTGAGGACCGAGTGAATCTCGGTCTATTTTTTTGTTCAAAAAAGATTAGGAGAATATATTGAGATTTAACGAATTAAATTTATCTAGAGAAGTTTTACAGTCAATTGAGGAAATGGGTTTTGTAAATCCATCGGAAGTACAAGAAAATACTATTCCAAAAATTTTAGAGGGTCATGACCTTCTTGCACAAGCACAAACTGGTACGGGAAAAACTGCTTCCTTTGGGATTCCAATGATTGAGAAAATTGAAGATAATAATTATGAAAGTTTGCAAGCTCTTGTTCTTGTTCCAACAAGAGAGTTGGCAAGACAAGTTTCTGAAGAACTTAAAAAACTTTCAAAACATAAAAAATTTATAAAAGTTGTTGCCATTTACGGTGGTGCAGACATGAGAAAACAACTTAGAGAATTAAAAAGTGGTGCCAGCATTGTCGTGGGAACTCCAGGCAGGGTTATGGACCACATGAAGAGAAAAACTATTAAGATTAATGATTTGAAATTCTTGACACTAGATGAAGCTGACGAGATGTTTGACATGGGCTTTAGAGATGACATGAAAACTATTATTGAAAAGACAAATAGTGACAGACAAACTTTATTTTTCTCTGCAACTTTTGACAACAACATTAAGGAATTTTCAAAGAAATATCAAGATAATCCAAAGAAAGTTATCATTGAAAAGAAAGAGCTCACTGCAGAAAAAATTAAGCAATACTATTTGGAATTAAACAGAAATATGAAAACTGAAATTTTAAATAGACTTTTATTAATCAAGAAGCCAAAAAAATCTATTATTTTCTGCAACACTAAGAGAATGGTAGAGAGCTTAGAAGTTGAAATTGCGCAAAAGGGCTACAAGGTTGATTCACTTCACGGCGATATGCGTCAGTCTTCAAGAGACAATGTCATGAAAAAGTTTAGAAATAATACTATAGACATTTTAATTGCAACAGATGTTGCTGCTCGTGGTCTTGATGTTTCTGATATTGATGTTGTTTTTAATTATGATTTGCCACAACAAGCTGAGTATTATGTTCACAGAATAGGCCGTACTGCGAGAGCTGGCAAAAAGGGTGTTTCTTTTACTTTTGTAACTAACAAGGATTATCCAAAGTTTAGAGAAATCGAAAAATATGCAAATATTAAAATGGAAAGATTAGACCTTCCAACTAAATACGATGTTGAAAAAGAAAGTATGGAAAATTTATTTAACAAAGTTAGCGATAGCATTTTAAAGGCTGAGGACAACACTGATTACACTGAAGTTTTAAACAAACTTTTGTCACAAGGCTACAGTCTTTACGACATCTCTGCATCACTTTTAAAGCTGGTAAATGAGTCTTCAAAAAGTAAAAAAATCACTGAGCTTGATAAAGTTGACTATGGCAAAAAGTTTGAGATGAATGGATCTAATAGAAAAGATTCTAGAAATGGAAATGCTAATGGCAAAAAAAATAAAGAAATCAAAAAAATCAAGGGACCAAAGATTTTTATCAATAAGGGAAAAAGAGATGGACTTGACTCTCGTGAAATAATTAGACTTGTAGACAAATACACCAATGTATCTCCAAAGGAAATTGGAAAAATTAACATTATGCCAAGCTTTACTTTTGTAGAAATTCCAAAAAATATGATTAAAGAAGCTATAAGAGATCTTGATGGCAAGAAAATCAAGGGCAAATCTTTAAAAGCTGAATATTCTGAAAGATAAAATTTAAAATTTTCAAATCTCCAAAATGAATTTCCTTCACTTGGGGATTTTTTATTTGCAAATTTTTTAAATTTTTTGAGAATTTTCAACAAAAAAAGGAGGTTGACCCTCCTCTGAATTATTTAGCGTAAGAAATTTTAAAATAATCTAAATAAGCTTTAAAGCTATCTTGTGCCGACAAGCAAGTCTCAACTAAAAACCCCTTTTCTTTTTTATAATTTGAAAGCCCTCTGTAATAGAAAAATTTTAAATCTTCATTGATAATAAAGGGCACAAGATCATTCTTTAGGCATTCCTTTAAAATTATTAATCTACCAATTCTGCCATTGCCATCTTGAAAGGGGTGAATTTTTTCAAATTTGTAGTGAAAATCAATGATATCATAAATGGTTTTTTCTTCCTTTTTCTCGAAGGAGTCCAAAAGTTTTTTCATCTCATGAGCCACATTTTCTGGTAAAGTTGTCTCATAACCACCAACTTCATTGGGATATGCCTTATATTCCCCAACATTAAACCAGTCTTTTTTTGAATCACTTGTTCCAGACTTTAAGATTTTGTGGAGATTTTTTATAAATTTCTCTGTTAAATCTTCATCATATAAGTCAATAATTTTATCAATTGCATGAAAGTGATTTAGGGTTTCTATTATATCGTCAATATTTAAAGAACTATTAGCATCATCAAGACCAATTGTATTAGTTTCAAAAATTAATCTAGTTTGTTCCTCACTTAATTTACTTCCCTCAATATGATTAGAATTATAAGTAAATTCAACTTGTAATTTATGATAAATTCCACCACTTATTTTATTGTTTTTTTCATATTTTAAAGTATCTAATAAATTTCTATTCATGTTTATATTATATCCTTTTTCCTTGCAATCATCAATAATACAAGTCTTTATTAAATTTTTATATTTGCTGCAGATTAAAAATTCTTATGAAAAAAATTAAATAATATTTACAAACTATAGGTTCTCCAAATAAAATTATTGGGGATTTTTATTTGCAAATTTTTTCTTTTAAACTCTGTTATAATGTAGTAAGGAGGTTTTTATGGAAAATAAATTTTTAATTATAGATGGAAGTTCACTTTTTTTCAGGGCTTTTTACGCTCTTCCTCTTTTGAAAACTAAGAGAGGCCTTTACACAAATGCAATTTACGGCTTTGTCATGATGGTGGAAAATGCTATTGAGAAAATAAATCCAACCCATGTAGCAGTTTGCTTTGACATGAAGGGCAAAACTTTTAGGTCCGACATTTACAAGGACTACAAGGGCACTAGGCAAAAAACTCCCAATGAACTTGAACAACAATGGCCTCTTGTCCGCGACATTTTAAAGCTCATGAATATAAAAATTTTGGAATCACCAGTTTATGAAGCAGACGACATTGCTGGCACGCTTTCAAAACTTGCAAGTGAAAAAAATTTTGAAAATTACCTCTTAACTGGCGACAAGGATTATTTCCAACTTGTAAATGAAAATACTAAAGTCCTTTTAACTCGCAAGGGCATAACTGAAATGGATATCATAACAGTTGAAAGCCTCGAAAAAGATTATGGAATTGAGCCACTAGAGTTTATTGATTTAAAGGCACTTATGGGGGACCAATCCGACAACATTCCAGGAATTTATGGCATTGGGGAAAAAACTGGACTTAAATTAATTAAAGAGTTTAAAAACATTGAAAATCTTTACGACAATATTGAAAGTGTTACAGCAAAAAAGCTAAAGGAAAAGTTAATTGACGGCAAAATGTCTGCCTTTATGAGTAAAAAATTGGGGACAATTGTAAAGGATGTGCCAATAGAAGAATCTTTAGACGACTTTAAAAAAGTTTCCTACGATTATGAAAATCTTTCAAAGATGTATAGGGAATTTGAATTTAATTCCATGCTTGATAGACTTCCTGAAGAGTATAGGAAGGAAGAAGTGGAAGAAATTTCTGAAGATAATTTTAAATTTAAGGAAATAAAAAAGCTAGATGATTTTATAGAAAATGCGAAAAAAGAAAAGTCCTTTACCTTTAAATTTATCTCTGACGGCAAAATTTATGAAGGCATAAAGCCAATTTATCTCGCCCTTAAAGTTAAGGGTCAAGTGGTAAATTTTCTTTCTTGGGAAAATATTGATTCTCATAAGTTAAAGGAAATTATGGAAGATGAAAATATAGAAAAACTTGGCTACGACTTAAAGGAAGACATAATAATCTTAATGGATCTTGGCATTGACATAAAAAATTATTCTCACGATGTAGTTATTGCTGAATATATTTTAAATTCCACAAAAAGCGACTATGATATAAATAAAATTTCCATGGACTACTTTAAAAATGGCTATATGGATGAGGAAGACCTCTGTGGCAAGGGTGCAAAGAAAAAAACTTATGAAGACCTTGAAAAAGAAAATATATTTAAGTACTTTGCCTTTATGCTAAATACAATTTACAAATTGGAAGAGGTCCAAAGAGAAAAAATTGAAAAGGAAGAGATGATTTCTCTTTATAAGGACATGGAGCTACCACTAGTCGAAGTCCTTGCATCTATGGAATATGTGGGCATAAACACTGATGAAGCTGTATTAGATGAAATTGACGAAAAAATCACCTTAAAGCTAAAGGATTTGGAAGAAGAAATTTACAGGGAAGCTGATGAGGAATTTAACATCAATTCACCAAAACAATTAGGCGTGATTTTATTTGAAAAAATGGATTTTCCAGTAATTAAAAAGACAAAAACTGGCTACTCAACTTCTGCTGATGTCCTAGAAAAACTTCGTGGCAAGGGAGAAATCATCGACAATATTTTAGATTACAGAAAATTTTCTAAATTAAAATCAACTTACATTGACGGGCTAAAAGCTGTTATAAATAAAAAAACTAAGCGCATTCACTCAAGATTTATGCAAACAGTGACTGCCACAGGAAGAATTTCCTCTAATGATCCAAACCTTCAAAATATACCAATAAAAACTGAAGAGGGAAGGTTAATTAGAAAGGCATTTTTGGCATCAAAAAATTCACTTTTAGTGGATGCCGATTATTCACAAATTGAACTTAGAGTTTTGGCTGCCCTTTCAGATGATAAAGAAATGCTTGATGCCTTTAAACATGGCTTAGATATTCACAGAAAAACTGCCTCAGAAGTTTTTCATGTGCCTTACGATGATGTAAATGCCTTACAAAGATCTGAGGCTAAGGCTGTAAATTTTGGTATTGTCTATGGAATTTCTGATTACGGACTTTCACAAAATTTAAATATACCGAGAAAGGCTGCAAAAGAATATATAGATAATTATTTGGACCATTTTATTGGCATAAAAAATTATATGTCTGAAGAAATTGAAGATGGCAAGAAAAAAGGCTATGTTGAGACAATTTTTAAGAGGAGAAGATATATTCCTGAGCTTAGTGCAAAGAATTTTAACATAAGAAGTTTTGGCGAAAGAATTGCCCTAAATACACCAATTCAAGGTTCAGCGGCAGACATAATAAAAATTGCTATGGTAAAAGTTTATAATGAACTTAAAAAGAGAAAGTTAAAATCAAAACTTATAATTCAAATTCACGACGAGCTTGTAGTTGATGCAGCAGAGGACGAAGTTGAAGAAGTTAAAAAAATTATGAGGGATTTGATGGAAAATTCCGTTGACTTAAATGTAAAACTTTCTGTTGACATGAATACTGGAGAAAATCTCTATGAATCAAAATAAAATCATTGGTCTTACAGGTTCAATTGCAACGGGAAAGTCTCAGGTCTCAAATTATTTAAAGGACAAGGGCATAAAAGTAGTTGATGCAGATTTAATTGCAAGAGATGTAGCAAATTATAAAACTGTAAAAAATAAAATCAAAAGAGAATTTGGTGACGACCTTTACATCAATGACCAGTTGGATAGAAAAAAGCTGGCTGAAATTATTTTTGCAAAAAAAATTCATCGCGAAAAACTAAATTCAATTATGCATCCTGAAATTTATAAAAAAATAAAAAAAGAAAGTGACAGTGCAGATGGACTTGTCTTTATAGATATACCTCTTCTCTTTGAAAATGAAGATTTAAATAAAAAATATGGACTTGATTTTGACGAAATTTGGCTTGTCTATGTGGATAGAGAAAGACAAATAGAAAGGCTTATGAAAAGAGATGACATCTCAAAAGAGTATGCAGAAGAAAAAATAAATTCACAAATTCCAGTTGAGGAAAAGAGAAAAAAAGCAGATGTCATTATTGATAACTCTGGGACTTTAGAAGAAACTTTCGCCCAAGTAGAAGAAAATTTAAAAAAATAAAAGAGATGTGTTGGAAATTTTCCAGCACATTTTTTTGCAAGGAAAAATTTACAAAAAATAAAAATAACTTTACATTTTATTAATTCTTTGTTAAGATATAACTTGTCCTAGGGGTATAGTTCAGTTGGTAGAACATTGGTCTCCAAAACCAAGTGTCGTGGGTTCGAGTCCTGCTACCCCTGCCAATTACTGATTGCATTTGCAATCAGTTTTTTTTATGCCATTAAAAAAACCTTGATTACTTATTACAGCAATCAAGGTTTTTTTGAATCTAAAATATTAAATTTTAATTTTTTGCTCTTCTATAACCAGCAGCTTGTGCTTCTTGTTCTGTATCAAAGAATACTACATTTTTTTGAGATACCTTGTTGTAATCTCTGCCTCCAGGAACGTGATAAATTTTGCTTTTTCTGTTGCCCTTTATTTTGCCTTGGCTTGTATCTGGTGAATAATTTTGGTAATTATTAGTTCCCTTTGGGTTTGTAACAAGAGTGTTTACGTTATTAACTTCTTTAACTTCCTTAACTTCCTTTACATCTGTTTGCTTATCTGTAGCAACGGGTGCAGGTGGTTGTTGAGCTTCGTAACCACTTCCAATAGCTACTGTTCTAGCTACATTGTCCCAATTAACTTCTTGATTAAAGGCTTCTGCAATAACTCTAATAGGAACAAAAGTACGATCATTTATAATTTTTGGTGCAACATCTAGGTCTTGTTTTATTTCATCTTTTGTATAAAAATTTTGACCAATTACAAATATAAAATGATCATCACCTTGTGAAACTGTGATTTGCTTTAAGTCCTTATCCCAATCAACTTCAAGACCTAAGTTCTCAGATATAACCCTAATGGGAACTAAAGTTCTTCCATTTTCAATTACCGGTGCAACATCGGTAGTTACATAGCTGCCATTAATCCATAATTTTACTTCGCTATTTGCAAACAAATTAACGGGAATAAATGCAAATAATAAAAGTGCAACTAAGAATAATTTTTTTGTTTTTTTCATATTATCTTCCTCCTTGTTAATATTAATTCTAAAATTTTAGAAAATATGACTATTTTAAACTAGATGTGTGAACTCTTATACAATAAATATTTATTGATAAAAAAATAAGACTTATTGTGCTAAAGGAATGGCTGTTTACTATTTGTGAAAGCAAGATTAAAAGTATTGACAAGGGTAGATTCACAAACTTAAAAACCTTTAATAGCCTTTTTGACTTTCCTTCAGGCAAATTATTTGTTACTTCATAGTAAGATTTATATGGGTATAAATTTTTTTTATTTACTTTTTTATAAAGTTTGTAGCAATTTTTTTGATTTAATTCAGTTAAATTTCCATGAAAAAATAAATTGCCCTCCAAATCATATATGTAAATAATTTTATTTTCAATTTCAATATGAGAAATTTTATCGAGAGATATTTTATAGCCATTATAAAATTCATCAGACATTTTCATAATGGAATCTTTATATAATTTTAAGTATTCTTTTTCCTCGTTAGTTACAAGTTCCTTCCAATTTAATCCATAATCATTTTCATCTGAATTATTTTTTACAGAATTGTTTTGACTGCTTTTCTTAGGTAAATAAATTAAGTCTTTAAGTCCAAAGGTGGTTTTGTGATAAATTTTATTATAAATTGATTTTTTTGGATTTCTTATAAAGCCCATGCCTCTTTTGCCGTAAAAGGGATTTATTGATCTCTTAAGTGCTCTTTTATATTGTGAAGTTGTTCTTGCTTTAAAGGATTTTTTAAGGCTTGGTTTTCTCATGCCAACTTTCATAATAAACTCCCTTCGGATTCAATTTTTACTATAACTTATACTTAAATTATAAAGCAAATCCTATTTAATTCAATAAAGCTTTCTTGAACTTTTTTTGTAATTTTTATTTTTATAACTCTACCCCTTGATAAAATGGGAATTTATTTGAATTTATTAAAAAATTTTTATAACTATGATATAATTATATATTATGAATTGGAGGTCAACATGAAAGAAAAATTACTTGGAATCAAAGATGAATCCATGAAACTTTTAAATGAAGTTAATACAATTAAAGAAATAGATGAATTAAAGATTAAATACTTAGGTAAAAAGGGCGAGCTTACTCAAATCCTAAAGGGTATGAAGGATCTTTCTAATGAAGAAAGACCTGTTATGGGCGCTCTTGCCAACGAAGTTCGTGAAGATATTGAAAAGTCAATTGAAGAAAAGAAAAATGAAATAAATAATAAAATTTTGGAAAAGAAACTTCACGACGAAAGAATTGATGTCACTTTAAAGACTGACGATCTAATCTTGGGACATAGACATCCTCTAAAGAAAACTCTTGAGGATCTTGAAGATTTATTTACTCACATGGGCTTTACTGTTTATGATGGTCCAGAAATCGAAACTGTGGAAAATAATTTTGATCTTTTAAATGCTCCAAAGGACCACCCTTCAAGAGATATGTCTGATACTTTTTATTTTGACAAAAATACAATTCTTAGATCACAAACATCTCCTGTTCAAATTAGGGCAATGAAGGAACATGGCGCTCCAATTCGCATGATATGTTCTGGTAGAGTTTTTAGGTCTGATGAAGTTGATGCTACTCACTCACCAATGTTTCACCAACTTGAAGGTCTTGTTGTTGATGAAAAAATTTCTGTGGCAAATTTAATTGACACTTTAAATTATTTTGTTAAATCTTTCTTTGGCGAAGATATGAAAACAAGATTTAGACCTCACTACTTCCCATTTACTGAGCCAAGTCTTGAAGTAGATACTACTTGCCCATCTTGTGGCGGCAAGGGATGTCCTGCTTGTTCATACACTGGCTGGTCAATGGAACTTTTGGGATGTGGAATGGTTCATCCGAATGTTCTTAGAAACTGTGGAATCGACCCTGAAAAATATTCTGGCTTTGCCTTTGGTATGGGTATCGACAGAATTGCAATGGTTAGGTACAAGATCACAGATATAAGAATGATGTTTGAAAACAACAAGAAGTTCTTGGAACAATTTTAAGGAGATAGAGATGTTATTACCGATTAAATGGCTTAAAGATTATGTTGATTTCGATTTTGATGTAAAAAAACTTGCAGATGGACTTTCTAATTCAGGTTCTCATGTTGAATCTGTTATTATTCCATCAGATGGTTTAGATAAAATTGTAGTAGGAAAAATTGAAAAAATTGAAAAGCATCCTGATGCAGACAAGCTTGTTATTTGCTCTGTTAATGTGGGCGATGAAGTTTTACAAATTGTTACTGGTGCTAAAAATGTTTTTGAAGCTGCAATAGTTCCAGTTGCTCTTCACGGTTCAACTGTTGCTGGTGGAGTAAAAATCAAAAAGGGAAAACTTCGTGGAGTTGAATCCAATGGTATGCTTTGTTCTCTTGAAGAACTTGGCTTTGAAAATTCTGTAATTCCTAAGGAAGCGAGAAATGGAATTTTCATCTTCCCAGAAGGTACTGAAATTGGAAAATCTGCTTTGGAAACTCTCTTCATGGATAGCGACATTTTGGAACTTGAAATCACACCAAATAGACCAGACTGTCTTAGCATCATGGGCATGGCTGTAGAAACAGCTGCATCCTTTGATTTAAAGACAAAGCATAATGAAATTAAAATAGAAAATGAAGTAGATGATTTTTCTGATTACTTTGATGACATAGTTATCGAAACAGAAAACTGCAAGAGATATTATTCAAAAATTCTTAAAAATATAAAGATTGGACCATCTCCACTTTGGCTACAAGCTTATCTTATGCAAGCGGGAGTAAGACCTATTTCAAATATAGTTGATTTAACAAACTTTGTAATGCTTGAGTACGGCGAGCCTCTTCATGCCTTTGATTTAGACAGCCTAAAAAACAAAAAAATTGTAGTTAGAATGGCAAAAGATGGCGAAGAAACTGTAACTCTTGATGGTGAAACTAGAAAACTTACAAGTGATGATATTTTAATCACTGATGGAAGTGACATCATTGGTCTTGCAGGAATAATGGGCGGACTTGATTCTGAAATTACAGAAAAAACTGTAAATGTCCTTTTAGAAGGCGCAAACTTCAACAAAGAAAACATCAGAAAGACTTCAAGAAGACTTAACCTTAGAAGTGAAGCATCTTCAAGGTTTGAAAAGGGAATCGACCCAAATCTTGCAAAAACTGCTGTGGATAGAGTTTGCCAACTTGCTGAAATGCTAGGCATTGCTGAAGTTGTCGGTGGAAATAAAGATGTTGGAGATTTTGAAAAAGCTCCAACAGAAATAAAATTAAGACTTCAAAAAGTTAATGACCTTATTGGCGTGGACTTTACCATAGATGAAGTTGCCAATATTTTAAATAGACTTGAAATTGAAACAGATATCAAGGGTGATTATTTAATTGCAAAAATTCCAAGTGAGAGACTTGACCTTGGCATTGAAGAAGATTTAATAGAAGAAGTTGCAAGAATTTATGGCTACGACCATATAGAACCTAAGAAATTAAGGGGAACTTTAACTGTAGGTAGAAAACCAAGATTTAGAAATGTTGAAGACAGAATAAAAAATCTTTTGATTGGTCTTGGTTATTCTGAATTTATGACTTATTCCTTTGTAAGTCCATCTTCTTATGAAAAATCATCTTATGAAGAAGATGAAAAAAATATTATAAAAATTTTAAATCCACTGGGAGAAGATTATTCAATAATGAGAACAACTATTGTGCCTTCAATGATTGATGCTCTTGCCAAAAACTATGTTAGAGGAAACGAAAATGTAGGCGGATTTGAAATTGGAAATACATTTTTCCCAAGTGAAGGCGAACTTCCTTCAGAAAAATTAAAACTAACAATGGGCTTTTATGATTTAGGAGATTTTTATTATCTAAAGGAATCCATTGAAAAAATCTTGTGGTATCTAGGAATAAACGACCTTGAAGTTAGAAGAAAAGAAGTTAGCTTCTTGCATCCAGGTAGGTCAGCTGAATTTATTTTAAAGGGCGAAACTCTTGGTGTATTTGGAGAAGTTCACCCAAAGGTACTAGAAAATTATGGCTTAAAGAAAAAAGCCTATGTGGCAGAACTTGACTTTGACAAAATTGTTGAAAACACTATTGGCAATTACACTTACAAAGATCTTCCAAAATTCCCAACAATGAAGAGGGACTTTGCTTTTGTAATGGACAGAGATGTGGATTCAGTTGAACTCGAAAAAATATCTAAAAAATATGGCAAGGATCTTTTAGAATCCTTTAAGGTATTTGATATTTATGAAGGCGAAAATATTGAAGAAGGAAAGAAATCTGTAGCTTTCTCACTTGTATTTAGAGCTAGCGATAGAACTCTTGAAGATGCTGAAGTTACGGAAATTTGTGAAAAAATAGTTGCTGAGATTGAAAGTGAAATTAAAGCTAAATTAAGATCCTAAGGAGGCTATTATGTCCGATATTAAGAGAATCGAAGTCATTATCGATGGAATGAAGTTTTTAGTATGCGGTGATGATGACGAAAAGTATATTAAGGACCTTGCAAAAAATCTTGATAAGAGAATCAAGGACACTGCAAAAAGTAATTACAAATTAAATCAGGTTCAGACTCTTGTGCTCTGTGCCCTAAATGTTTTAGATGATTTTGAAAAGATAAAGTCTGACAAAAATGACTTAGTTAATGCCAGTGGCGATAAGAAAGAAATCATTGAAAAAATGGAAGAAATAAAAGATTTAAAGAAACAACTTTCAATTTTTGAAGAGGAAAATAAGAAAGTAAACACAAATTACAGGGAGCTTCAACAAAAAACTCTTGATGTAGAGGACAGAAATAGGAAAGTAAATAGGGATCTTCTTGATAAAAATAAAGAAATCACTGATTTAAAAGAAGAAATTCAAAAACTTGAAGGAAATATTTCCACACTAGAAGAAAAAAACAACGCCGCATCGAGAAGAATAATTGATTTGACAAGAGAACTGGAAAATCTTTATGAAGAAAAGTAAATATGAACTCCTAGCACCTGCTGGTGATATGGCTGCCCTAAAGGCTGCTGTATCGGCAGGTGCTAATGCTGTTTATTTGGGCTATGACGAATTTTCTGCAAGGGCAAAGGCAAAAAATTTTAACAAAGAAGAATTAAGAGAGACAATTAATTATGCCCATCTTAGGGATGTAAAAATTTATGTTACTTTTAATATTTTAATTGCTGATTTTGAAATAAAAAGAGCCATGGAAAGTGTGAAGATGCTTTATGACATAGGTGTTGATGCTCTTATTTTACAAGATCTTGGCATTGCAAGAGAAATCAGAAAGAATTTCCCAGATTTTGAAGTTCATGCATCAACTCAAATGGCAGTAAATAATTTTTACGGTGCAAAATTTTTAAAGGAAATGGGTTTTTCTAGAGTTGTCCTTGCTCGTGAAACTCCACTTTTTGAGTTGGAAAAAATTAAAGAACTCGACATAGATGTGGAAACTTTTATTCACGGAGCCCTTTGCGTTTCATATTCTGGAGAGTGTCTAATGTCTTCTATGATTGGCGGAAAATCCGGAAATCGTGGCGAATGTGCCCAAGCTTGTAGAAAGTCCTATGAAATTTTAGATTTTGATAAAAATAAAATTGGAAAGAGACTTTATTACATTTCTCCTAAAGACTTAAACACCCTAGATGATGTTGCCAAAATAATAAATTCTGGTGGCTACTCCTTAAAAATTGAGGGGAGAATGAAAAACCCGGAATATGTCTACACAGTTGTGTCATCCTATAAAAAATCCTTGGAAGGCAAACTAACTTTAGAGGATAAAAATGATACAGAGCAAGTTTTTAACAGAGGCTTTACCAAGGGACTTTTTAACGGCGACTTTGGAAATGACTTCATCTCATCTGATAGACCTGACAACAGAGGCGTTGAAGTTGGAAAAGTAATTGATGCCAGAAAAAATTACGCAAAAGTTATTTTTGATGAAGATGTATTTGAGGGCGATGGGCTTGAATTTATTTCTAATAGTGGAAGATTTGGCATGAGGTCAAATTCTTTCTATGAGGCAAATATTCCTCATGAGATAAATTTATTTAAGGCTCCAATTTTAAATTCTAAAATAAATAGAACTTTTTCAAAAAAACTTTATGAAAAAGTTGATGAAAAAATTGAAAATTTTGACTACAAAAGAGAATTAGATATAGATTTAAGGATAAAAATTGGTGAAAGGCCTCTTATTAAGGTAAAATTTGGGGACTTATCTGCAAATTTTGAACTTGATAGAGTGGTTGAAGTGGCAAAAAAATCTGGATTAGATAGAGAGAGAGTCATTGAAAATATTTCTAAGACGGGCGACAGTATTTTCCGCGTAAAAAATATTGACCTTGACCTAGACGACAATGCCTTTCTCCCAATTTCTGCCATCAATGAACTTAGAAGAGAAGCCACAAAAATTTTAGAAGATAAAATATTAAATGGTTCAATAGATAGATTTGAAATAGAAAATAATTTAGAAAATAAAAAATTTGAAAGGCAAAATAAAGATAAAAAAAGTAAAATAAAAGTATTTTTCAATAAATTTAAGGATTTGGAAAATTCATCCTTAAAAGATATTGACGAAATTATAATTCGCGCCAAGGATTTAGAGAAATTTAATAAAAAATTTAAAAGTAGAGAAGTTTCAATTTATCTTGACAAGTTTTATTCCTATAAGGAACTAGAAAATTTAAGAGAATATATTTTAAAAAATCAAAATGTGAGAGGAATTTGGATAAATAATCTTTCAGAATATTATATTTTTAAGGATGATGGTCTTGAAATAAATGGAGATATAGGTATAAATGTCTTTAATAGACTTACATCAGACTTTTTTAAGGACTTGGGATTAAATTCTATTACACTTTCTCCAGAATTAAATTCCGGTCAAATTCAAAAAATTATTAACAAGAATGATGCTGTGATAAATTTGATTTCCTACGGCCGAGTACCAGTTATGACAATGAAGCATTGTCCTTTCTCAGTTATAAAAAATTGTAAAGATGAGAAATCCTGTCCAACTTGCAAGTATAAGAATTATCTATTAAGAGATGAGAAAAATGTAGATTTTGAAGTTTTAAGACAAAATACTTTTACGGAGATTTTTAATTCTTATCCAATTTTACTTGACGGATATGTAAATAAACTTTTGGATAATAAGGTAAATCTTCTCATCTTGGCTGATGAATTTACAGATGAAATTATAAAATTATATAAAAATTACAAGGAAGAGGACTTTAAAAATATAAAGAAGAAATTAGAAGACAAGTATCAACAGGTAACTAAGGGACATATTAATAGGGGGATTGTCAGTGGATAATTCTTTTAAGAGAGCAGCAAAAACCTTGGAGTTTGACAAAGTTTTAGCTGAACTTAAAAATCTTGCCAGTGCAAGTATTACAAATGAATATATTGAAGGCCTTAATATTTCCACAGATTTTCAGGAGATTAAAGAGAGATTAAACGAAACTAACGAGGCCCTAAAATTAGTTTTGGCAAAGGGAGAACCACAACTTTTTGGAATAGTTGACATAAAAAATATTATAAAAAGAGTTGAAATTGGTGGTGGACTTTCTGCTGGATCCCTTTTAAAAGTTTCTGACTTTTTGAGAGTTTCTAGAGGTCTAAAAACTTATTTAAAAAAGGATTCAAGTAGCGATGAGGAAATAAAATTAAATTACATTGACAAGTTAATTGAGAATCTTTACACAGATAAAAGTCTTGAAGATGAAATTAATTCAAAAATTATTTCTGAAGAAGAAATTGCCGACGACGCATCTCGTGAACTTTTGAGAATAAGAAGGGGAATTGCAGCAAAAAAAGATTCCATAAAAAATAAATTAAATGGAATTTTATCTTCTCATGCAGACTTTTTGCAAGATGCCCTAGTTACTCTTCGTGATGGCAGATATGTTGTGCCAGTAAAAATTGAAAACAAGTCCAAGGTTAGGGGCCTTGTTCACGACATTTCTGGATCTGGTCAAACTGCCTACATTGAGCCCATGGCAGTGGTCGATGCAAATAATGAACTTAAAGAACTGTACTTAAAAGAAAATAACGAAATCGAAAAAATACTTAGAGAACTTTCAGAACTGGTTGCAGAATCTGCTGAAGATATTAAGTCAAACCAAGAAAAATTAATTGAGCTGGATTTTATTTTTGCCAAGGCAAAACTTGCCATAAATTATGGCGCAAATATGCCAAAGCTAAATAATGAGGGAAGGATTAATTTAATAAATGCCTACCATCCATTTTTAGATAGAAAAATTGCAGTTCCAATTGACATAAATCTTGGAATAGATTTTACTTCGCTAATTATCACTGGACCAAACACTGGTGGTAAAACTGTAAGTTTAAAAACTGTTGGACTGTTATGCCTTATGACCCAATATGGACTACTTATTCCAGCAGAAGAATCTTCAGAAATTGCAGTTTTTGAAAAAGTTTTTGCAGACATAGGCGATGAGCAATCAATTGAGCAGTCTCTTTCAACTTTTTCATCCCACATGGTAAATATTGTCTACATTTTAAAAAATGTTACAAAAAATTCTCTAGTTCTTTTTGACGAACTTGGTGCAGGTACTGATCCAACAGAAGGGGCAGCACTGGCAAGGGCAATAATGGAATTTATGTTAGAAAAAAACATTAGATGTATTTCCACAACTCACTACAATCAATTGAAGGTTTATGCCCTAACAACAGATAAAGTTGCCAATGCAAGTATGGAATTTGATGTTGACACTCTTTCTCCAACTTATAGACTTCTAATTGGCGTTCCAGGAAAATCCAATGCCTTTGAAATTTCAAGACGCTTAGGTCTTCCAGATGAAATTATTGATGAGTCAAAAAAACTTTTGTCTTCAGAAAATATAGAATTTGAAGATGTATTAAAGTCCATTGATAGAGACAGAACTAAAATAAGAGAATATAAGGAAGAACTTGAGAGAGAAAAAATTGATTTAGAAAAGGAAAATAAAAGGCTTCAAGCAAAGATAAAAAATATAGAAGACCAAAAGGAAAAAATCCTAGAAAAATCACGAGAAGAGGCAAAAAGGCTCTTGTTAAATACAAGAGAAAATGTGGATATAATTTTATCTGAAATAAACGAAGTTAGAGATAATATTAGCTCAGAAAATTCAAAGAGAATACAAGAGGCACAGGATCTCTTGCGTCAAAGTATAAAAAATTCAAGAAATAATTCTGAACTTGAAATCAAAAAATCTTCCAACCCAATTAGAGAAATAAAAGTTGGCGACAAGGTTAGGACCTCTCTTGGTAATATGGCAACAGTTGTTGAACTTCCAGATAATAAGGGCAATGTCCTTGTTCAGTCGGGTATAATGAAAATGAAGATGCCAAAGGAAAGTTTGACTAGAATAGATGTGCAAGAGGACACAACTAAGCACAACACTAGAAATATTTTGAAGAATAAGGCGACTAATGTTAAGAGTGAAATTGACATAAGAGGGAAAAATTTTGAAGATGCCAGAGATATTGTTGATAAATATTTAGATGATGCCTATCTTTCTGGACTAAAATCAGTTAGAATAATTCATGGAAAGGGCACAGGTGTCCTTAGACAAAAACTTAGAGAACATTTTAGAAATATTAAAATAGTAAAATCTTATAAAGATGCAGAGTACAATCAAGGTGGCGACGGAGTTACTGTCGTAACCTTAAAGTAAGGAGTCAAGATGATAAATTTTAGAGAAGAAATAATAAAAATACTTGATGAGAAAATCGAAAGTTTAAAGGCAGAAGAAATTGATAAAATGGTAGAAGTGCCACCAAATTATGAACTTGGCGACTTTGCCTTCCCAGTTTTTAGCTTGGCAAAAATCTACAGAAAAAATCCTGCCATGATTGCAGAAGAACTTGCAGGAGAAATTAAGTCAAAATATTTTGAAAAAGTTGAAAATAAAAATGCCTACTTAAACTTTTACATCAACAAAAGTCTTTTGACAGAAGAAATTTTAAAGGAAACTGTAAATAAAAAAGAAGATTTTGGCAAGTCAGAAATAGGCAAGGGAAAAAATATTGTCCTAGATTATTCTTCTACAAATATTGCTAAGCCTTTCCACATTGGTCACATAAGGTCAACTGTTATTGGAGATTCCCTAAAAAGAATTTTTAATTTCTTGGGCTATAAGACAGTGGCAGTAAATCATTTGGGAGACTATGGCACTCAATTTGGAATGTTAATTTACGCCTACAAGACTTGGGGCAACAAAGAAGAAATTGAAAATGACCCAATCCCTGAACTTTTAAAACTTTATGTAAAGGTAAATGAAGTTTGTGAAGAAAATGCAGAAGTAAAAGAAGAATGTCGATATTGGTTTAAGGAACTTGAAAATGGAAATGAAGAAGCTGTAAAAATTTGGAAGTGGTTTAGAGAAGTTTCTCTAAAGGAATTTAACAGAGTTTACGACATGCTTGACATTCGCTTTGACTCCTATAATGGAGAATCCTTCTACTCTGATATGTTACCTGGAATAATAAAGGAAATTAGAGATAAAAACTTGTTAGAAGAATCAGAAGGTGCAGAAATTATAAATCTTGATAAGTATGATCTTCCACCAGCAATTGTCGTAAAATCTGATGGTACTTCAATTTATTTGACAAGAGATATAGCTGCTGCAAAATATAGAGAAGAAAATTACAATCCAGATCAAATTATTTATGTTGTTGCAACACAACAATCTCTACACTTCAAACAACTTCGTGCAGTTTTAAAGGAAATGGGAGAAGACTTTTGGGACAAGATTAATCATGTTGCTTTTGGCATGGTTTCTCTTGAGGACGGCACACTTTCCACTAGAAGGGGTAAAGTTG
>OFLW01000164.1_pt1 | contig 18740 bp, 13 predicted proteins | sample 1541061 | NCBI WGS metagenome assembly OFLW01 (sample SAMEA4413045, study PRJEB24355) | metagenome | biome: human; feature: gut; material: faeces | place: United Kingdom | collected 2010
ATTAAAACAAAACCTACTGAGGAACAAAAAGAAATATTAGAAGCTATTTCAGAAAGAGCTGACGCAGTTAGAAATAATCAAGTCGAGCCTACAGAAGATAACATGCTAAAGATTACAAATGATGGTAAAAAACTTGCCCTAGATCAAAGATTAATAAATCCACTACTTCCAGATGATCCTAATTCAAAGGTAAATGTATGTGTAAAAAATATCTTTTCGATTTGGGATAAGACAAAAGAAAAATCATCGACCCAATTAGTATTTTCAGATATGTCTACACCAAAAGGAGATGGAGAATTTAATATCTATGATGATATTAGAAATAAGCTAGTGAATATGGGAATACCAAAAGAAGAAATAGCCTTTATCCACGAAGCAGATACAGACAAACAAAAAGATGAATTGTTCTCCAAGGTAAGAAGAGGAGAAGTAAGAGTCTTGTTAGGATCTACTCAAAAAATGGGAGCAGGTACAAATGTACAAAATAAACTAATAGCCTTACACGATTTAGATGTCCCATGGAGACCGTCTGACCTAGAGCAAAGAAGTGGTAGAATTGTTCGTCAAGGCAATGAAAATGATAAAGTCAATATCTTTAGATATGTAACAGAGAATACATTTGATTCTTATTTGTGGCAGACGATAGAGAATAAGCAGAAATTCATATCCCAAATAATGACAAGCAAGACACCTGTACGTGTTACAGAAGATGTTGATGAAGCAAGTCTATCCTATTCAGAAATTAAGGCTTTAGCTACTGGAAATCCTTTAATTAAAGAAAAAATGGATTTAGATAACGAAGTTACAAAGCTAAAAATGCTTGAAGCAAACTACAAGTCTAATAAATATAAGCTTGAAGATAAGGTAAATAAAATTTATCCTCAAAGTATTTTAAAAACTGAAATGGAAATACAAGCAGTTAAAGAAGATATTGCAAATGTTGAGAAATTAGGAGAAGGAGATAGCAAATTCACTTCAATCAGTCTTGGTGAAAATAAAATTTTAGATAAGAAAGAAGCTGGAGAGAAATTATTAGAAGAAATAAAAAAAGTAAAGATAAATGATAGCAAGGTTATTGGTAAATATAGAAATCTAGATTTACAAGTTTCGTATAACTTTATGACTAATACTCACACTTTTAAACTCCTAGGAAAAGCAGAATACTTCGGAGAGTTTTCAAACTCTACTGATGGTAATATAACAAGACTTGATAATGCAATTGAAAAAATGCCTTCAAGACTTGAAAGGTTAAATCAAAACCTTGAAAACTATAAAGAATCTTTAGAAAATGCCAAAGTAGAATTAACTAAACCATTTGAAAAAGCAGATGAGTTAAGGGACAAGACACTAAGACTAGCTGAAATTAATAAACTTTTAGATATGGGAGAAGTAGAAGAATTAGAAAATCAATCACCACTATTAGAAGATTTAAAAAGGGCGATAGTTGATTATTCTAACTACGAGTTTTCAGAATCTAATAACTATGAAGACTTTGACAAACTATACCCTGATTTAAGTCATATAGGACTTGCCTATACAGAAACACCTGATGGTAAGCATTCTATTCAATATGAAGTAAATTTGGAAGAAAAAACATGGACTCAGTATGTAGATAATGTAGCTATTAGAACAGAATCTTTTGTAGAGGAAGATATATCTAATTCACAAGCTCTTAAAGATATGACTGAAGCCATAAAGATGTCAAGTTTTGATGATCTGGTATCAGTAGATGAAGAAGATTTAAAACAAGCTTTAGGATTAGAAATAGATGATGATGGAAACTTCTATGATCCGCTAGCAAAAGATCTTGACAATGATGGAATACCAGATAGGTATGACAATGATTTTAAAGATAGTGATTACTTTGAATCAACCTATGATGTAGAGGATAATCTACACGCAAGGGAAGAGAAACCATCAATATTGGGGCAAATATCAAAATTTAAATCAGAAGAAGAAAAAGATAAAAATCAAGAAAAAAGTGAAAAAGGACAAGAACGATAGAGGAGGGCGAAAAGCTCTCCTTATTTAGTACAAGGAGGAAAATATGGAATACAAAGATATTAGAGAAAACTTAGAAGAAATGATGAATGATAACTACAAGGATTTTATAAAAGCACTTGTAAGCATAGAAAAAGGCGTTACTGATGAAAAGGCACTTGAAGAAGTCTATGTTTTATATATGAACAATGACACAACAGGTCTACTAAGCGATGACTTTGACTATATGATTGATGATATGAAAGAACAAGGTAAGATTGTTGAAAATACCAATGAACTTGAAGAAAAAGATGATCTTATAAATCTTGTGGGTAATATAGCTGGAAAAGTAGAAAATCTTGAAAGAGAAAATGCTAATGGAGAAAAGTTTAAAGTAAGTAACTTTTCAATTGTTTCAAAAGATGATGATGGGAATAAAGTATATACCAATTGTTCAGCCTATGGAGATAAGACAAAAGATTTGGAAAACTTAAAACAAGGAGATTTTGTTAAAATATTTGGTCAAGTAAAAACAAGTATTGATAACAACGGGAAGGAACATAAAAATGTTCGTATTTTTTCTTCTAAGCTCTTAAAAGCAAAAGAACAAGTAAAGAGTCAATACAAGGATAAAAAGTCAATATTAGGGCAAATAAAAAGCTTTAAGACAGATGACAAAGCTAAGTCAAATAAGAAAGACCATAGCAAAGGTACAGAGAGATAAATATCGGCAGTCTTCGGACTGCCTTTATTTTTTTTATGTATATAGGTTGTATAATGACGTAATATGATATTGCTAAAGTGGACATAAAAGGAGAAAAAGTAAAGCTTGTAAATTATGATAAATATAAAAAACTGACCCCCAAAAGTTGATTTGTTAATCCAACTTGTGGGGGTCAGTTTATTATTTAAGGGAGTTTTTATGCTTTAATTACTCATTGTTTATAGATCAATAGAAGATTAAAATAAAGATAGATAATACTAGGAGGATATATATGAATGAAGTAGTCAATGAATGGATTAATATAATTGGAACAGTGCAAAATAAGGACGAATTAGATAAATTTTTAAGTCAAACAACTGGTTATAGTTTAGACTATTATTTGAAAAAAAGAGATGGATTACAGAATAAGGTAGTTGATTTTAATTATGAGAATGAAGAAATTTTAGAATTAAACGAAATATGTGATTGGTATAATTTGTATACTCCAATTTACTTAAAATATAGACGCAATCTTATTGAAAATATAGGAAATCTTAAATTTATTGCATTTGAAAACTTAATTCACGAAGTTGATAAATACTGTATTCAGGAATCATTAAATTTATCTTATAGGTGTGTTGTTCAAGAAATAAATATCCTTAGACAGAAAAAAGAATTGGTAGGAGAAACAAGTGAAGATAGATATTTTTATTTTTGCAATAGTATGTGTAATGATAAAAATTATGTAAAAACATTCTTTAATAAATATCCTCAATTATTTGAATTAATAAATTTAAGAATGAAACAAGTAACAGACTTTATAATAGAAATATGTTGTAATGTTAATAATGAAAATGAAGAACTCTCAAATACATTCTTTGACATAGAAAATTTAGAATTGAAAAACATTAATTTTAGTCTTGGAGATACTCATAATAACGGAAAATTTGTTTGTGTATTGAATTTTGATAATAATAAGAAAGTAATTTATAAACCGAGAAATATGGGAATTGATTGTAGACTTGAGGAGTTAGGCAATTTTATTTCTGAAAAAAGTAACTATAGCATAAATATATATACTCCAAAAACAATAGATAAAAAAGACCATGGATATGCCAGTTTTATTTGTGAAGAATCTTGTGAAGAAGATTCAGAAATAAAGGATTATTTTAAAAACATTGGTTATCTATTAGCGTTGTTATATATACTTCAGTCTAAAGATTTTCATGGAGAAAATATAATTACATCAAGAGAAAAGCCTTACTTAATTGATAATGAAACGATTTTACATCAAATAGACACAAAAATGGAGTATCAAAATTGTACGGAATATATATATTCTAATATATATAAGTCAGTTTATGGAACAGGAGTATTGCCTTTTTCCATGTATTCATCTAAAAATAATTTATCTATGGAAGTTGGGACTTTGAACTCTGGTAAAGAAAGAAAATCACCTTTTAAAACACAAGAGATAATAAATAAAAAATCGGATAAAATAAAAATAATAAGTAAATTCAAAGATATAACAAGTGTTCCAAGTTCACCAATGTTAAAAAATATTCATATTTCATGTGAAGAATATTTAGATGATGTAATAGACGGATTTACTGAATTTTATAAATTTATCCTAAACATTAGAAAAGAATTTGAGGGTAAAATTAAAGAATTATTTAACAAAGAAAAAGCAAGATATATTTATAGAAATACGAACACATACTCTCAACTTTTAGAAACAAGTAGACATCCTGATTTGTTGAAAAATGAGGTAGATAGATACATTTATTTTTTACGATTATATACAACAATTAATTTATCAGACAAAGAAGAATTAACTTTGGCTAAATATGAGTTATCAGCACTTTTAAACAACGATATTCCAATATTTTATTTAGGTTGTAATAATGGATTGATTTATGCTGAAAATGATAATGTTGTTGGAAGGGATATCAATAGCTCTTTGATTAATACCTTGTTAGAAAAAATTGAAAAATTAGATCAAGAAGATCTTAATAATCAACTTAAAATTATAAACATGTCATTTATTGGCAGTGGAATGACTATGGGGATGAAAGAAACATCATTTGATTTCAATTCTATAAATATAGAAAAACTTATTACAAATCGTTTAATGGATAATGCAATAAAATATAAGAATGAATTAGGATGGCAAGCATTGGTAGGCATGGGGCAAGGGCTTTATAATATAATGCCTATAGATTTTTCATTATATCAGGGAAGCAGTGGAGTTGCATTAATTTTAGCATTAAGTAATAAAACTCAGATTTCAGATATAGATAAGATAATTAATTATACTTTATCCAACTATAAATTTTTAAATTCTAAAAAAATGGGAGCATTTGATGGAATTTTTGGAATATTATATTCGTTAGCTAATATTTATGATATGAAACTTGGACTTGAAGATAAAATTGTTGAGATTATAAAAAGAGAGTTACATGACATTAATGATCAAGATAGATTAAAAAATTTGAATAATGATATAATATCGGGATATGCTGGAATTTTAGGAGTATTGATTACGATAAATGATATTTTTAAAGATAATAAAGAAATAGAGTCTATATCACATATTTTAGCAATTAAAGTCATTAGTAATTTAAAAATTAAAGATATTAATAATACAGACATAGGTTATGCACATGGAAATGCAGGGATAATAGTTCAGCTTTACAGGTATATAAAACACTTTAATGTTAATGAGGATGATAAAATTGAAATTAATAACATAATTAGAGACATGCAAGAGTTGGAAAAAGTTGTAAATAATAAATATGAAATAAGAGAAAATGCAAAATATTATTCTTGGTGTAATGGTATTTTTGGAATTCTTTTAAAGAATGCATATTTAGATCCAGAATATCATATTCCAATAGAAATTGAAAAAGACATTTTAGTAAATGGATTTGGAGAAGATTATTCAATTTGTCATGGAGATATAGGCAATTTAGCGATATTAAAAAATATTTCTAATATTGAAGTAGATGATAATAAAATAATAAACAATGCTGTAAAAAAACTATTTGCTATAAAAGATAAGTATAATTATGATGACTGGGGTCTTATGACTGGAGAATTATCAATACTTACCTACTATATAAGTAATGGAATTGAAATTATAAATAGAATATTATGTTTAGAAAAGCTGAGCGTAAATAATGAAAACAAAATATAAAATACCATTTATAGAACAACATCAAAAAACCGAATGTGGTTTGTGCTGTGTGGCAATGTTAGCAAGTTATTATAAGCATGAAGTCACAGTTAGAGAATTAAGAAGAGAAATTGAAACAGGAAGAGATGGAAGTAGTTTTATACAACTAATAGAGCTTTTAGAGGGAATGAAATTCAATGTAAAAGCATATAAGATACCTAATAAAACAGAAAATGTAAAATTTATTAAATCAAAAAGTATAGCACTATGGAAAAGTAAACATTTCATTGTAATAGAGAGCATAAATAAAAAAAATATTTTAGTTGTTGATCCTGAGATAGGTAGAATAAGTTATACTTACGATGAATTTATGGACGGATTTTCTGGATATTTAATTTCTGTGAGGAGTACAGAGCAAGTTGAGAAGAGAAGAGTTAAAATTGATTATTCATTTATGAAAAATATTTTATATTCTCATAAGAAACACTTTTTGTTATTGTTGTTTTTTACTTCACTGATGTATCTTGTAACATTTATTTTACCGATTGCAATAAAAGATATTATAAATACACTACAAGATAAGAGAGAAATATATAATTTAAAAGAATTAGTTAGTATTGTGCTTATATTAGCAATATCATATTATTTAATATTAATTCTTCAAAATAATAGTGCAATAAGACTTAGAGCATCAATAGATAATCATCTGAATGTATCAACCATATCAAAGTTATTTAAATTACCATATAAGTTTTATTCAAATAGAAGTAAAGGCGATATAATTTATTCTTTAAATGGTTTACCAAGGATACGTGAATTATTTGCTAATAAAGTAATTATGGGATTTTTAGATATAGGAATGTTATTGTGTATATCTGGATATTTAATTTATTATGATATATCAATATTTCTTGTTTCAATTATACTATTTACATTAAATTTATTTGTTTTATTTATTTCGAAGCAAAAGTTAGAACAAAACAATATTATGGTTTCAATCCAACAAAATTTAGTTCAAAATAAGCAAATGGAAACTATATACTCAATGATGGGCATTAAAATGGAAGGGTTTGAAGATGATATTTATAAACAATGGGAAGATCAGTTTAATAAATATATATATAGGTATATAAAGTCAGAAAAATTTTCAAATTATATTAATTCATTATTACAGACAATAACATTTATATCTCCGTTTATTGTGTTGGTTGCTACAATTGTTAAATTCAGTGAAGGTAAAATGACAATTGGAATGGTTATTGCAATTTACTCATTTAGTGGAATATTTTTCAGCAAGACTGATAGTGTTTTTAATACTATCGTTAGCATAATTAATAGCAAAGTTTTTATTTCAAGAATAAATGATATATTAGCTGAAGAAGATGAAAAAATTGGTTATGTTAATCACGATTTAACTGGGAATATAACTTTGTCAAATGTATCTTTTTCATATGTGAAAAATGGACAGGAAATTTTAAAAAATATAAATATGGAAGTAGAGGCAGGCAAAAAAATTGCAATAGTGGGAACATCAGGTTCTGGAAAATCAACTATTTCAAAATTATTAGTTGGATTATATCAGCCATCTACAGGAGAAATCATGTATGATGGAATATCAGAGAATGATATAAATCTTCAGTATATTAGAAAACAGATAGGAATTGTTCCACAAGATATGACATTATTCAACAAGACAATCAAAGAAAATATTGTTAACGGACTACAGTTTACTATGGAAGATGTAATAGAAGCTTGTAAATTAACTAATATACATGATGAAATAATGAATATGCCAATGAAGTATAATACTCTAGTTTCTGAGATGGGAATGAATTTATCGGGTGGACAGAGGCAAAGAATTGTTTTGGCAAGAGCGTTATTGAAAAAACCAAAAGTGATTTTACTTGATGAAGCTACTAGTTATTTGGACAATATTAATGAGAAAAAAATTATGGACGAATTTAAAAAAAATAAGATTACAATAATTGTAATTGCACATAGATTATCAACAATTATAGATTCAGATTGTATTTATGTATTTGATGAAGGAGAAGTTCGAGAATTTGGAAAACATGACCAATTAATGAACAGAAATGGTGGAATTTACAAAAAAATGTATGAATCTATTAAAGGAGAAAAAAATGTTATTAGAAATTAAAGATATTACAAAGGTTTATGGAGAACATGAAAATAAAGTAAAAGCATTAGATAGAATATCTTTACAGTTCAACGAAGGAGAGTTTGTATCTGTTATGGGAAGTAGTGGCTCAGGAAAAACTACTCTTCTTAACTGTATCTCAAGTATTGATAAACCTACTTCAGGAGATATTCTAATTAATGGAAAAAGTTTGATAAATTTGGATTCAGACCAATTAGCAGAATACAGAGCAAAAAATATATCATTCATATTTCAAAGTTATAATCTAATAACAAACTTAACTGTATATGAGAATATAATTTTACCATTGCAAATATCAAAAAAAAATATAAAAGATAATCAAAAAAGAATTGATGACATAATGAGTAGACTAGCAATAAAAGAATTAAAGTCTAAATTTCCAAATCAATTATCAGGTGGACAGCAACAAAGAGTTGCAACAGCTAGAGCAATCATTAATTCAACGAATATTTTAATTGCAGATGAGCCTACAGGTGCTTTAGATTCATCTAATTCAGATAAGTTAATGCACTTGTTACGTGAATTAAATAAAGAGATAAAATTATCAATCTTAATGGTTACACATGATCCTTTAGCAGCAAAATATTCATCAAAGGTCATATTTCTATCAGATGGTAGGATAATAGATCAACTAATAAGACAAGATGAAGATGATGATTCAAAGTTTTTAGAAAAAATAATAGAGAAACAAAAATATATAGATCAAGAGGTGAAGTAAATGTTAGCTAAATTAGTTTTTAGAAATGTAAAAAGAAATCTTCAAACCTATTCTATATATTTTGCAACGCTAACGATAATTTATAGTTTATTATATTCATTTAATACTGTGGTTAGTAATCCAGTCTTAAATGAGGCTGGAGATACAAAACAAATATTATCAAGATTTATGGAACAGTTTATGGGAGTGCTATCAATATTTGCTGCAGTAGCATTTATATTTTTAGTGTTATACTCTACTCAATTTGTTCTTAAAAGAAGAAGTAAGGAATTAGGTTTATACTCATCTCTAGGTATGAAAAATAAAAAAATAGGAAAAATTCTATTTTTTGAAAGTATAATAGTAAACTCAGGTTCACTTATTTTAGGTTTTATTATTGGGTGGATTATTTCCTTATTTTTAACAAAAATTCTTATTAGTATATTTGCATTGAGTAGTAAGGTTAACTATTTTTATGTAAGTTCTAAGGCAATATTTATAACGGTAATATGCTTTTTTATAATTGTGATAATTTCATCTATTTTTAATAAAATAAAAATTAATAGAGTTAGTATTATTTCGCTTTTAAAGGAAGAAGATGCAAATGGTAATGAAATAAAATTGAATAGAATATCCCAGATTATTGGTATGAGTATATCTATTATTTGCTTATCAGTATCAGCCTATTTAATTAACAGTTTGCAGGATATATCATCGTTAAAAAGTTTAGGATACATTATATTAATAGTTTCTGTTATTGGTATTTTGATTTTTTACTATACATTTGGGAATATGTTGATTCGAATGATTAAACGAATTCCAAAATTATATTATAAATCATCTAACACAGTTTTATTTAGAGAGTTATCTACTGAGTCAAATAAGAACTCCATTACTATTGCAGTGATGTCCATATTTTTAACACTTTCTTTTTCAATAGTATTAATTGGAGGAAGTTCATATATTTCAATGAACAAAGAAATTAGCAATTCAAGTCCATATAACTTAACAATTATAGCTAATAAGCCTTTAAATAAGGGGCAATTTATAAAAGAATTGAATGATAGGGGGATAGATACCAAAGCCTTATTTTCTAATTCCGTAGATTTTTACACTTATAAATCAACAATAAAGTATAAAGATTTAGGGATTGAGGATAAAAATTTATGGCAGATAGATAATGGTCTAGAAAATCAATCGGTTTCAGTAATAAATATATCAGAGTTTAATAAAATTTTGGAAATGCAAGGCGAAGAAAAAATAAATTTAGATAAAAATCAATATATCATAAATTGCAACTATAAAGGAACTCTATCTTATATAAATAATTTTTTAGAACAAGGAAGATCCTTAAACATAGGAAATTCAGAATTACAACCTAAATTTCAAAGTCCAACAGACAATACAATAATTATGACTAGTGTAGGGAATAATGATAGAGGGACTTTAATTGTACATGATAGTATAACTGATAGTTTAGAAAAAGATCATAATGTATTAAATGCTATCTATAAAAAAGGTGTTGATGAGCGTAAGTTAACACGAATGATTAATGAATATATAATGGATCATTCATGGACAAATGATTCTGGCTTACAATTTGATTATAAATATCAAACAAGAGATAGACTTAGAGATATGTTTAGTGGTTCTATGGGTGCGATAGTATTCTTAACGATGTTCACAGGTGTAATATTTACATTGATTTCATTATGTATACTATCAATCCAAATTACAACAACTGCAATTAGTTTTAAAAAAGATTCCAAAATACTTAATGCATTAGGATTGAAATATGAAAAAATATCAAAGTTATTGCACAAAGAAATACTTATATATTTTATGATTCCTTGTATCTTAGCAATACCAGGAGGAATATTAGTTGGGAAAAAAATTATTAGTTTCTTTGAAACTTTTCTTAATTTTACAATTCAAGTCAATCCAGTGGTTTTAACTATACAAATAGCGTTATTTTCACTTTATATTTTTATGACCTACAATATTAGCAAAAAAATTATAAAAGACTAAGCAAATAGGAAATAAAAAACGGATTCTTAAATTAATGAGCTGAACCCGTAAACACGGAATAATTTAATAATATTTTAAGCGGAATGTAATCTGTACATGACAGGGGACATTCCGTTTAATTTTGTTTTAATCCTATCTTCATTGTACCATCTAATATATTTTTCAATCTCATTTTTCAAATGATCATAACTATTAAAATTTTCTCCATAATACATTTCCTGTTTCAAGATTCCAAAGAAGTTTTCCATTGGAGAATTGTCTAGACAATTGCCTTTTCTTGACATACTTTGCCTAATATTCATTTTTTCTAATTTATTAGTCCAAGTACTATGTTGGTAATGAAATCCTTGGTCTGAGTGTATTATTAGTTTACTTATATCTTTTGTTTTATTTATTGCTTTTTCTAACATCGTATTGGTTAATTTAGTTGTTGGGTGATTGCTTAATGTATAGCTAATTATTTCGCTGTTGTATAGGTCTAGTATTGGTGATAGATAGAGTTTTTCTTCTTTGCCTCTCAATCTAAATTCTGTTACATCTGTAAGCCATAATTGATTTGGTTTAGTAGCGCTAAATTGTCTTCTTACTACATTATCTGCTACTTTGCCTATTTGTCCCTTGTATGATGAGTATTTTCTTGATCTAGTTTTGAATTTAGTACATAGCAAGGATTCTTCTCTCATTATTCTTAATACTCTTTTATGGTTGATATTAAAGCCTTTATTTTTTAATACCATAGTTACTCTTCTATAGCCATATCTACCTTTTGATGCTTTTACTATGGTTTTAATTTCACCTTTAACTTCTTTGTCTTTATCTTCTGGATTAGATAACTTCTTCTTCCATTCATAGTATGATGATTTTGGTAACTTAGCTATTTCTATCCATTCACTTACTTTGCTTTTTGGATATTCTTTTTGTAGTTTGAGGATTATCTTTGTCTTTTCCTTGCTTCTGCTTCCTCTTCCATTAGCAAGGCTTGTAGCTTTTTTTCGTAGATTATCTTCATTTTAAGAAGTCTATTTTCTTCTCTTAGTCTTATTAATTCTTCTCTTTCGCTTTCGTTTATTGGATTACTTAGTTTAGAATTTTTATTTGATTTGGTCATTTCTTTTTTAGGCCTTCCTCTATTGCCTTCTAACCCAGATAAACCACTTTCTTTGTATTTTTTCTCCCAATTACAAATCATTGCTCCATTAGCGATATCGAAATACTCAGCAGTCTCTCTAAGCGAAGTAGTATTGATCTGCCTATATTGTATTACAGATAGCTTAAATTCACTAGTGTAATTATTGTTTTTTAACTTTTTTGATAAGTTATCAAAGCCTTTAGATTTATATTGGTTTATCCATAGCTCTAACGTGCTTTTAGGAATGCTATATATTTTAGCTATTGATTTGATTCCACCGGATTCACCTGATAAGTATTCTAGTACTAATTTTATTTTAAATTCTTTTGTATATTTTGGCATACAAAAACCCCTCCATCCGTATTCCGGATTTTGGGGTTCAGGTCATAAGAATCCGTTTTTTATATAGGAAAAATTCTAATATCTATTTACTCATTTGGTCAAAATAACCTAATTCAACAGCCTTCATAATAGCCTCATATCTGTTACATACCTCTAGTTTAGCATATATATGATTTAGATGATTAGATATAGTTCTTTGAGAGATTTCTAAGTTGTTGGAAATTTCTTTTATCTCTGATCCAGCTCTAATTAATTTTAATAGTTCTATTTCTCTTGGAGTCAGAATATTAATGACTTTATCGTATTCTCGAAGTTTTAATATATGTCCATCATTATTTATAACTATTTCATTAAAATGATCTGTGCCTGAAGCGATATCTATTAGTGTATAGATAAGAGATTCTTTTGAAATATTTTTTTCAATATAACCAGATGCTCCAAGTTCAATAGCTCGAAATTCGTAGATAGGTCTATTATAGTAAGTTATGAAAACTATCTTTTGCTCAGGATAAATTGATTTGATATCAATAGCAACAGAAAAACCAGATTTTTCGGATATATTTTTAAGATCGATCTCAAGTAAAATTAAATCATAGAAATTATTTTCTAAAAAACTTTTAATATTATCAACATCTTTGTAAATGGTTATTTCACTAAATTCATCATGTTGCTCCAACAATGTTTTTAGTCCTAAAGAAAATAACATTTCATCATCAATCAATAGTATTTTCATTTTTCCTCCTATATTAATATGTAAAGAAAACACTCTATGTCTTCGATACGGATATAGAGTGTTTCAAACTTTAATAAAATAAACTATCTTTTATTTTTTCTGTTTTTCATTTTTCTGTATATCACAACTGCTATAATGACTATTGCAATAATTATGATAACAGGAGCATAAAATTCTAAAGTTCCTTTAATAGCTTCTGGATTCATTAGCAAGAAACATTATTAGTTGTGCATTCATAAGATCCAGTAAACCATTCTCCACACTTGCCAGCTAAAGTAAGTTGGAAAGCTGTAAAAAAGCCGCTACCTGATTTTCCCTCTAATTCTTGGTTTTCTATCTCATAAGATAGAGTTTCGATTGAGTTATTTTCGTCTTTGTTCATTGTAGTTCTCCTTTTAATTTTATTATAGCAAGTTGATCAGGCTTGTTATATTTATTATTATAAAGCATGTTCATAATTATTGCCATGAGTAAATAGTGCAATATTAGAGAAAACTTAGAAGAAATGATTAATGATAACTACAAGGACTTTATAAAAGCACTTGTGAGTATAGAAAAAGGTGTTAATGACGAAAAGGCACTTGAAGAAGTTTATGTTTTATATATGAACAATGATACAACAGGTCTACTAAGTGATGACTTTGACTATATGATTGATGATATGAAAGAACAAGGTAAGATTGTTGAAAATTCAAATGAAATCGAAGAAAAAGACAATCTTATAAATCTCGTGGGTAATGTAGTTGGCAAAGTAGAAAATCTTGAAAGAGAAAATGCTAATGGAGAAAAGTTTAAAGTAAGTAATTTTTCAATTGTTTCAAAAGATGACGATGGGAATAAAATTTATACCAATTGTTCAGCCTATGGAGATAAGACAAAAGATTTAGAGAATCTAAAACAAGGAGATTTTGTTAAAATATTTGGACAAGTAAAAACAAGTATTGATAACAACGGAAAGGAACATAAGAATGTCCGTATTCTGTCCTCTAAGCTCTTAAAATCAAAAGAACAAGTAAAGAGTCAAGATAAAGATAAAAAGTCCATATTAGGGCAAATAAAAAGCTTTAAGACAGATGACAAAACTAAATCAAACAAGAAAGACCATAGCAAAGGTGCAGAGAGGTAAATATCGGCAGTCTTCGGACTGCCCTTATTTTTTGTTGAATAAACAATGATTATTCAATTATTAGTTGAATATTTTACAAATATATGTTTAATACACAAAAGTTAGCTGAGATTTATTATTGATAAGGTTACAATAAATAAAAGAGTTAAAAATAACTAGAAAGCAGTAGGTAGAATAACAGATACTAAAATAACTAATTTATACTAAGATATAGTATATAATAATATTAGAAGAATATTGATATAAAATCACACATTGTCTATATTATAGAGTTACGATTATTTGTGTTTATCAACATTTATAAGGAAAAATTATGAAAAGAAAAGATTTGATTTTGATTGCTCACATTATACTACAAATTGTTTTATTTATACCTATAATTCCTTTTATAAAGTATTACCAACGAAAAGATATAGGGATTATAATAATAATTTTGCTGAGTATTGTAAATTTTATTTCGTATGTTATTAAAATATTAAATTCTGATAAAAAATTTATCTTAAAGCATAGTATTCTGACTATTATATTTATAACATTTATATGTGCAGAAGATACAATACTAATTAATCTACAAATAGGAAAACACATAGAATTAATCATATATAGCTTATTAGTGTTAGAAAATTTAGCGTTGATATGTTCAACATATAGGTTAAGTATTCAAAAACTAATTATAACTATTATTCTTTCTATTTCAGCTTTAACTATGAATTATAATTATCCATTATCCGATTTTATATATAAATATGTAGTTATTCTTTTATTAATGAGTCCTAGTATTTCTTATATATTAGATAGAAAAATAAGACATAATAATAGAAGGGTAATTTTATATTTACAAATATGTTTTATTATTTCTTTTTGTATTTATAAGAAAATCAATAGTATTGAGAATGTTTCAATTAGTGAGTACCTATTATTGTCAATTATATCAATGGAGTCGGTATTACTATATAAAATTATGATAACGGATGTAAGAAAAGGATTAGCATTATTTATCAAAGCCATGAGGAACCTATTTTTAGGTTATATTGTTTTATTTGTAATGCTATATTTAGTTGGTATTTCTGTAGTAGATATTACTTTATTATCTTTTTACTTTTTTATATATTTAGCAGAATTTAGAAGTTATAAGGAATATAAGAAACATCAAAGTGTTACTTTTGATGAATTATTAGATAGTTATTATGTTGAAATATATAGAAACAGAGAAATTGAAAGACTTAATATTTTAAAAATTCAGACATTTTTACATGATGATATACTTCAAATTATAATAGCTATACGTAGATGGATTGAAGATAATTTGTTAGGTTCAGATAAAAATTATATATTACAGAATTTAGATAAATTGAATGATTTAATTCGACATGAAATTGATTCATTTAACCCTAAGATTAAAGAGTACAGTTCTTTGTATGATGCATATAATAAACTTATATCAGATTTAGAAGATATGTATTTAAGTAAACAGATGCTAATTGAATTTGAATGTAAAAAAGATATTGAACTTTCATCACCTTATGATGAGCTAGTATATAAATGTATTAATGAGTTATTAATAAATGCGTTTAAGCATTCTAAAGGTTACAACACTAATATTAATCTGAAAGTAGAAAAAAATATAATTTACTTAACAGTTACAAACGTTGGAGATTATATAAAAGATAAAGATAAAATTAAAGAAGGCAATATAGGATTAAATGTTCTAAGATTGAATTTAAAACAATACAGAGGGGTATTTGAATATGAAATATTTAAAAATAATGAAGAATTAGAAGAATCGTATGTGCAATTTAAAATAAAAATTCCATTAGATAGGAGAGTTGTAAATGAAAATTTTGTTAATAGAAGATCATAAAATGGTAGCTACTTCTTTAAAAATGAGTTTAGAAACAGAACAATCTATTTCTGTAGATATAATAGACTGTATTGAAAAAATTAATACAGATAAATCAATTCTTAGTTATGACCTATTACTTATAGATATTAACTTAACGGGTATTGAAGGAACAGTAAATGGATTAGATTTAGCTGAAAGATTGATAGAAGATTATAGAGATATAAAAATTGTTATTCTAACTGCATATAAATTAGAATTCTATATAAAACGAGCTAAAGAAATAGGATGTAGAGGTTTTATTTCTAAAGAAGAAGATACTAAAAATTTAATACAATATATTAAAAGTATTGTAGAAAAAGATAAGATAATATTTCCTGAAGAAAATCATATGTTAGAATCGTTGACGAAATATGAATTAAAAATAGTGAGATTGTATTCAAATGGCATGTCTAGGAAAGAACTAGCTAAAGAACTTAATACAAATGTTAGAAGTTTGGCGGTATCTTTATCTAGAATATATCAAAAATTAAATGTTAGAAATTATCAAGAAATGATAGACAAGGTAAGAGAACTAGGTTATGTAGATTCATTTTGATAGATGAGCATTAGGATTTAAAAATTCTAATGCTTTTTTATTCACAAAAGTTAGCTGAAACTGAAATTAAAAAAATATAAAATTAAAGAAAAAGTATAGAATTAATAATATTTAGAGGTGATAAAGTGATGAATTATTCAAGTAAACTAAAAAACAATATGATAGGAAGAGAAATTACTCCTTTTAACGTGTGTAAATTATCGTGTACTAATACTTGTAGGTATAGTTGTACAGCAAAGAATGCTGCTAAACACCCAAAATATTCACATAGTACATTTAATAATAATTTAAATAAAGATGATAAAAAATAATATAACTTACAAACTTGGAAAAGAAATTAATATTTGGAAAGATGGTCTGGCTCAAACATTAACATTTATTGTAACTGAGGATTGTAATTTAAGATGCAATTATTGTTATATTACACATAAATCTTCAAATAAAAAGATGTCATTTGAGGTAGCTAAGAAATTTATTGATTATGTACTAACAGAAGAAATGATAAGACCCAAAGGAGTTATATTAGATTTTATAGGTGGAGAGCCACTACTTGAAATAAAACTAATTGATCAAATATGCGACTATTTTAAATTGAAAACATATCTATTAAATGATGAATGGTTTTGGGATTATAGGATTAATATAACTACAAATGGTATTAATTATGCTAGTAAAGAAGTACAAGATTTTATAAAGAAAAATCAAGGAAAACTCGAAATTGCAATTACGTTAGATGGTACTAAAGAAAAACATGATATGCATAGAATTTTCCCCAATGGTAAAGGTTCTTATGATGAAATAATAAGAAACATAGAGTTGTACAAAAATCAATTCCAAGCTTCTACCAAAGTAACATTTTCAAGTAAAGATTTGAAATATTTAAAAGATAGCATCATTCATTTGTGGGAATTAGGAATATCTGATGTAGCAGCAAATGTAGTATTTGAAGATGTTTGGCAAGATGGAGATGAAAAAACTTTTGAAGACCAGTTAATTGAATTGGCAGACTATATCCTGGAAAATAGACTATTTGATAAATATTCTTGTACTCTGTTTGATGAATCTATAGGTTCTCCAAATAGTAGAGAAATGTTAGAAACAGCTTCATGTGGTGCTGGAAAGATGATAGCAGTTGGTCCTGATGGATCATTGTATCCATGTATGAGATATAAAGATTATTCACTTAACAATAAAAAGGAAATTGCAATTGGTGATGTAGAGAATGGAATAGATTTTGATAAAATAAGACCTTATTATCTGATAAATACGCAACTTCAATCTGATGAGGAGTGTCTTAACTGTAGGATTGCAAGTGGATGTACTTCATGTTTTGGTCATAATTATGACTCTGCAGATAGTAATACAAATTTTCAAAAGGCAAAGTATATTTGTAAAATGCATAAAGCAAGAGTAAGAGCAAATAATTACTACTTTGCAGAACTATATAACAGGTATGGAATTGAAAGAGAGATTAATAACGAAGAAAGAGATAAACTTTATTTTTTATTATCTAATTCAGCTGTAAGAACTTGTACTAGTAGTGAAGATAGAAGTGATCTTTCTATTATGTCTGATGAAACTATAAAACAAGGATTAGAATATGCTAAAAATAATTTTTTAAGACCAGTATTCATACATAGCAATTATGGACTCAATTTAAATTTCAAAGAGATAGACTTAAAAGGACATAATATTTTTCACTATTGCTCAATAAGAAATCAAGATAGCATAAGAAAAATAACTAATAACTATATCCTTACAATTGAATATCCCAATGACGAAGAGTTTGTAAAAAATATGAAATTAGAAGAAAATATAATATTAAATATATCGTCTGATTATTTAAGTGATATAGAGAATTTTGTAACAAAATTATTCAATAAGACTAACAGAATTAATCTAAATATATTAGATATTGATAAACAGTTTAATTATACCCTATATGAAAATCAACTAAAGAATATTTCAGATTATATTTATTACGAATATTTGAATAAAGGAATAATTAAAGAACTAAATGTAATAACTGATGAAATGTTTATGGAAGAAAAAGAATTATGTGATAGTGGATTAAATTCTTATACCCTTGCAAGTAACGAAAAGTTTTATGTTTGTCCAGAATTTTACTTTAATTTTCCTTTGGATTATATCGGAAGCTTAAAAGATGGAATAAAAGAGAAATACAATAGACATTTATACTCAGAAAAATA
>OFLW01000166.1_pt1 | contig 18558 bp, 19 predicted proteins | sample 1541061 | NCBI WGS metagenome assembly OFLW01 (sample SAMEA4413045, study PRJEB24355) | metagenome | biome: human; feature: gut; material: faeces | place: United Kingdom | collected 2010
ATTATGTAAAGAAAATAAGCTTTCAGTCATTGATGAATATTATGAAGCTTACAAAAGAAAATATAAAACTGCTGGTAGAACTTGGTACGAATATGACCAAAACAAGAAAGGAAATTCTTGGAAGTCTAAACTACAATTTGATATAGATAGAATGATTAATAAGTCTAAATCGTGGGAAGAGTTTTTAGAAAATATGAGGTCTCTTGATTATGAAATTAAGTTTGGTAAACACATTGCTTTTCGTCATAAAGATAAGCAAAGATTCACAAGGGCAAAGACTATCGGAGAAGATTATTCAGAGAAAAAAATCAAAGAAAGAATAGATTTATCTATTAAAAACAAAGCTAATCCTATTAAAAAACGAGTAGGAAATGTTATTGATATATCTACTAATAAAAAAGCTCAATTCTCTAAAGGTTATGAAGTTTGGGCAAGAAAACACAATATCAAAACAATGGCTGATTCAATAATTAAACTTAGAGAACAAGGAATTAATTCAATTACACAACTCGATGATCTAATCAAAAAATCTGCCGATGATAGACAAGACTTGTTAGATAAAATAAAGAAAATTGAAACTGAGATGAAGAGTTTATCTCAAGATATGGAAAATATAAATACAATAAATAAGTATCGTGAAATCTATAAATACCATAAGAAAACTCCTGATGATAAACAATTTGCAGAAGAATATTATAGTGAACTTTCCGTCTATAAAATAGCAGCTAAAGAAATTTTAGTTAACTATAATAAACTCCCTAATACAAAAGAAATACTATCAAAGCTCGATAAATTGCAAGAAAAAAAGAATACCCTTATGCAAGAGTATTCTTTGAATAAAGAACAATTTTCTGACCTTGTTCAGTATAGGAAAAACTATGAAAATTATTATGGAAAGGAAGTAGAGAGGTAGGACTGCTTAACTACCTCTTTTACATTTAGGGTCTGTAAATAATTTTGTGTATCAATCTAAATCCTGATAAAAGGGTAAGGGTTGATACATTTTTTATGTATCATTGTTTGTCCATTCCTATAGGAATGGCGTTTGTCTTAATTTTACATAACTTTAATAAACTGTCAAATTTTCATGAAAATTTGCAGCCGATTTCATACTAATTTTTTATCTTAATTAAAACCTCCCTTCAAAAAATATTGATAATTGGGATAATATTTGATCCCACCCTCGTATTCTATATGTACACTTACTTGAGGCATCTACCATTGCTAGATACAAGCTTTTTTGTAGAGCATAGTCATTTGGAAATATGGTTTTATTTTTGGTCACTTTTCTTAGTTGCATATTGAAGTTTTCCATAGCATTTGTTGTATATATCAGTTTTCTTATTCCTTCTGGATATTTGAAATATGTTGATAATTCTGTCTAGTTGTTTTTCCAAGAGCTTACACACATTGGATATTTTTTACCCCATTTTTCTTCAAAGATTCCTAAATTTGTTAAGGCTAAGTCTTCTGTTGGTGCCTTATATACTGCTTTTAGGTCTTTGATTAATTCTTTTATGTCTTTGTAGGATACATACTTTGTGGAGTTTCTTATTTAGTGTATTATACATGATTTTCCCAACGCTTTTTGGGTGTATTTCTGCTCTTGGATATACTGCTTCTATAGCCTCACTAAATCCTGGTAGATTGTCTGTTAAGAATATTAATACATCTTCTAGTCCTCTTTCTTTTAGACCATTTAATATTAAAGCCAGTATTTGCTTGATTCGTTTTCTCCAACCAATAGTCCTAGTATTTCTTTAAATCCTTTTAGGTTGTAGCCTAGGGCAATGTAGACTGCTTTTTTGACTACTATATTGTATTATCTTACGTGGTAGTGTATAGCGTCTAAAAAGACCATTGGATAAATTTTTTCTATGGGTCTATTTTGCCAGGGTCTGCCCCAGCCCATTCTTTCCAACGAATGTAATGAGTTGCAGAAAGATTGAGGCTAGGGACTTTTCTATGGTTGGTAGTATTTTGTTGGTTATTTTACTTACCATTGTTTCGGATATTATAAACCCGTAAATATCTTTGATATGAGATGATATGTCTTTTTCATATTTCTTTAATGATTGAGGTTCAAATGTTCCTTCTCTATCTCTTGGTATGTTTTAATCTATATTTCCATATGATGATCTAACTGTTTTTTACTAGTACCATTTCTTGTATTTAATGATAGTGGTTTTTCTCCGTATTCATAGTCTAAATGCTCATCTAATTCCGCTTTTAAAAGTTCTTCCATTGTATCGCCTAAAAGATCTTTTAGTGCTTCTTGAATATCTTGTGAACTTTTAGGCTAATATTCTTCAATTAACATTTTTGCTATTTTGCTTCTTTTTGTCTCTGGTCTTTTTCTTGGCATAAAAATTCCTCCTGATTAGTTTTCACTTACCCTAATCAGGAGGTTTCTGTACACAAAATTTTACACAGTCTCGAAATAACAAATATTATTATGCCGAGTACAAATGTATATTTTTCTATATTTTTTAGCATCCTAATTGTCCTACAGTATTAAAATATGTCCTAATTGCCCATGCTACTTTAGCCATTGTTCCTGACATTTGACTTTTATGTGCATCAATATAATCTACTAAGTCTTTATTACATTTACAATTCTTTCTAAGAGTTGGAGACCACTTGTAACATTGATCGTGTCTTCTACAACCTTCATCTAGTACATCAGTAACTGGTTCATCTGAATCCTTTCCGCCATAACCTGGTCCACAATAATTCCCCCATATTGGTAATCCAATAGAACGTAATCCATACGTTTTATTATCTAATTTTGAATAACTATCACTCACTGATTCCAATAATAATCCTTGTTCGATTAAATCTTGACTTTCATAATTTTCTTGTGCTTTTTCATAGTCAAAATATAATCTATCTCCATCTACTACAATATACTTTTGGACATCTTTACCTATGTTTTCAATTTCTTCAAATTTCATATCTTCTTTACTATTTGCGTAAACATTAAATGGTTGTATTAATACTCCTAAAGAAAAAACAAACAATAGTGCTAATGATAAAATCGATAATTTTTTTCTCATATTTTTCTCTTTTTTATATGTTTTAGATAGTTATTATGAAGAATAGAATCTACCCTACGGGGTAGATTCTATTCTTCATAAATTTGTAATTCTCTTAATCCCAATATAGCAATTATCTGTCAGGATTAATAAATGAAGTTCCGAAAGGAAAACAATCTGTTACACAATGAAGTTGTACCTGTCCACAATCCTTTTCATATAAATTTACCACTTCTTCACTAGATTGATTCCTTAAACATTCTTCTTCCAACAAATCGTTTTCTAATAAATCGTTTCTTTCCACTACTTCTTTTTCATGTGTCATTGTCTTACCTCCTATCACATAAGTACACCTAATCTTATTCACATAAGATTTTATTCTGCCAAAGGTATTTAACTACCTTACAATATTATTATAATAATTAATATTTAAAAAGTCAAGCGTACTAGACCATAAATAATTATTTTTCACTGTTAAATTTATATATTAATATTTACAAAAATTTAAGATTAAACATTATTAATCCATTCTGGATTATTGTAACAAAACTCTAGATATTTTTTTAAGCTTTTTATGTTATCATGATTTGTCATTTTACAATCATAAATCAATAAATTAAAAACAATAAATGTTTTATTCATTTTACATCCTTCAATATCAATAGAATTAATTAATTCATCTGCTACACATGTTCCTCCACAAAAATATCTAAATTTACAATCCTTGCACATAATTTTTTTGTCTACACATAGAAGTTCTTGATATTCTTTTGATTCTATTTTATTATTAATCTCATCAATAATATCATTGTATTTGTTAATCTTAAAAAAATCATCAAACGACTTATTACACATTCCTATGTCTCCATTTGGGAAAATAGTAACCATCTTACCAAATGCATTACAAGATTTTCTTATTCTCGGATAATTAAACAATGAACCAACTACATTATCACAATTAAAATTATTATTCAGTATATATTCCAACATAATTATATACGTCTTAATTTTTTCTCTATATCGCATTATTTTCAAATTATTATCATATGCACTTCCAGAATTATTTATAAAGTTTAAAATAAACTTTATATTTTTTTTGAAAATTAAATTTAATATATCTAAATTTTCATTTATAGTTCTATCAATTGTCAACGTAGTTACAAAATCTATGCCTTTTTTTGTAATCATTTCAATCTTATCTTCTAATTTAGATATATCTTTATAATGCCCTACACTCATTTCAATCCCATCAATTAATTTAACTAATTTAGAGAAGTACTCTTCCGTAATAAGTGTACCATTCGTTTGCAAATAAATTTTAGATGATATATTATTATTAAATTTTATTAATTTTAAAATATCTAATAAATCGCTATTTTTGGTAGGTTCTCCTCCTGTAATAATTATTTTTCTAGGATTTATTTTTTCAATAGACCCGATTATAGTATCCATATCTAATAGATTAATTGAATTTACTTTTCTTTCTAATAGATTTGATCGCATCGAACAAAATCTACAATTCAAATTACAATCGTCATTTGTTATAAGATATAGAGAATTGAACCTTTTTCTTTTGGAATTTATCTTCTGATATTTTTGTTTTTGTTTTTTTATAATATTTTTTATATACTCTGAATCTAAGATATCTTTATTACTATTTTTTTCGGCCCTAATACTAATATAAAATTCTTCTTCTAAATTTAAATAAAAAATTCTATCTAATAAATTAAATACTTGAACAGATTCCATTTAATCCTCCTATTAATTTATTTGTAAATACTTATCAAACATTTCAAATAAGGTCTTTGTTATGTAGCAATAAAGTTTTTCAGGCTCATCTATATCCCCATTCATTATAATATTATTTGAAATACATCCTCTTGCACTACATTTGTTAAGATATTTACAACTTAAACACTTCTTATTTTTTGTTTCATTAAACTTAACTATCTCCGTAATTTTCATAAAATTTTTTTCATGTTTACAATTTCCTAATTTTAAATTCGGTGCTTCTTTACAAGGATAAATACTTCCATCAGCACTCATATATATGCTATTTATTCCAGCTTTACAAGAAAAAAATTTACAGCCATAGTAATAATTAGATAATAGTTTCTCCATAAAAATAAACTTCGTGTTATCTTTATCTTGTCTATTATTTAGATAATAATATGAAATATTTTTTAATTGATTTTTCAATATTTTCAGATCACTATCTTCCCATTTGTCATATATATTAAAACCTGTCTCTATTATTTTAAATCCTATGCTAGATAAATGTTGTAAACTATCAAAAAATTTATGAACGTTATTTATTGTAACTACATTAGTACATGTGATTTTTTTTAAACTTAATTCTTCATATCTGCTTAATAAGTCTATTTTAGAAATAATATTTTCATAACTTCCTAGACCATTTTTATATGTTCTATTTAGATCATTTATTTGTTTATCTCCATCCACGCTAATCTTAAAACTAATATTTTTATTTATAAAATATTCAATGATCTTATTATTCAGCAAGGTAGCATTAGTGGTAGTGCTAAATGAAACTTTTACACCTTTATGTAATGCTATTTTTTCTGCATAATCTACTAAATGCTTCATCAATTCATATTCTATTAAAGGCTCTCCCCCTATAAAATATATGTGTAATTTTCTATCAGGATATTTAATAGCTTTATTAATTGAAAAATTAATCATTTTCTCTGCATCTGTGATATTAAGTATAGTTTTAGTCTTTTCTTCTATATAACAATATTTACAATTAAGATTGCAGCTTTTTAATAATTCTAAAGATAATGTATACATAAATCCTCCTATAAAATAAACTGCTTTATTGTAATTCTATCCTTATTATATATCTGCTCTCGTTCGAAAAAATTAAATATAGGATATCTTGTATAGATATTATCTATCTTTTTATTAAGTATAATTTTTTCTATTAAATCAATAAGATATTTTTTAGATATGAATTCATTAAAAAAAATACTATCTACATTTGACTTTGAATAATATCTACCTAAGTTTATTAAGCTATTATTTTCTCCCTTAAATAAAACATATCCCTTAGAAGAAATAACTTGTAATTCCTTAAGTGATAAATATTTATAAAAATATAGAATTTGATGTTCATTATTTATTTTTGTACATCTTGAATTTCCTATAGACTTTTCTATATTAGAAACTAAATTCACTAAGTTAGTTTTCTTCAAATTAACGCAATAATTACTTAATATACCAACAAAGGTTCCAGCTAAAAAACTATTTCCTACAACTAGCCCTTTTTTTATCCTATTATTAATGTGATAAAAAGATGAATCCTTTATATTAAATATTATATCATTATCAACATGATCATACTCAAAAAATTTATTTGATTTAATATCCCTGCTTTTTATCCCTATAACATTGTTAAAGCTTGCTGGATATGCAGTAATATTATTATTTGAATGTGCCGCTACAATAATAACGTTTCTTTCAATAGCTAATTGACATACATTAAATAATTCTGACACATCATTTTTATTTTCTACTCCTAAGCTAAGCAGTATTATATCCACGTCCATGTTTATTAATTTCACTATAGATTTACATATATCATTTAATGTATTATTGTTTTTTATATTAATTATGTTTTCTAGCAAAATTTCTACATCCGAATTTTCTTTTAAAATAGATAAAATAACACATTCTGAATGGCTTAACTTTATATCTTCATTATTGATATATCTGAACTTTATCGTTTTATTTAATTTTGAAATATTACATTTAGAAAAATTGATATCATTGTAACTACCATCAGTATCAATAACTCCAATTTTAACTTTTGACTTCATATAATCCTCCATCAGTAATATTTAAAATAACATCTGCTATAGCCATTTCTTTTTTATCATGTGTAGATATAATTATAATTTTATTTTTCCCCATTTCTTTTATCAACTTTAAAATATTAGCTTTAAATTTGTCATCTATTCCTGAAGTTGGTTCATCTAATATAAATATCTGCCCCGATTTCATGTAATTTCTCATAAATATAATTTTTTTTACTTCTCCTCCAGAATAATTTAGCCCTTCTCTATTATAAAATTCTTCAAATGCATCTTCTGCTTCTAATTTGTCTTCAATAAATCCGATATACTTAAATATATCTATCCATTTTTTTTCTTCTTTTTCCGTTAATCCTTTAGGAATTAAGTTTTTATATAAGTTTGGGATTTGTTCCATATAACTAACCTTTGTCCAATAGCTATAACTATTTACTTCGTTTAAATTATCCTCATCTATATAAATACTCCCTTCTGTGGGTATTTTGAATTTTGATATTAAATCAAGCAATGTACTTTTCCCTGCCCCACTTAACCCAGTTATGGCATAAATATTACCCTTGCTAAATTTATAATTTATATTTTGTAATATATCTTTATTACTTGTTTTATAACACACATTTTCTAAACATATATTACAAATTAAATCATGTTTTAATTCCTTTATATTACTTTTTTCTTCATTATCATAATATAAAAATGAATTTAAATTATCTAAAGAACTTATAGACTCATTAAACTTATTATAAAAATCAGATATATCTAAAATAGGTGCAGTGATTATACTTTGATAATTCATAAGAACTATAATAGTCCCTACTGTAATACTCCCATTTATAACTAAAGATGCTCCCCTCAACCATATAACCGAGATACCTATTAGTTGCAATAATAACGTTATAACATTATTATATATAAAATATTTACTCTTTTTTAATGTGCTATCTTTATATCTTCTTATCTTTTTATCAAATTCATCCTCCAAGTTAGTGTTCAAATTAAATATTCTTATAGCTTTCCAATTTTTAAATGTATCAATCAAAACATCTATCATATCTTCATAGTTCTTAATTGTTTTTAAAGTTTCTACTTGTATCTTCTTTCCTATTTTCTTTGAAATTATTGGAACAAATATTAATATTCCAATATTAACAGTCGTAATTAACTTATCTATTTTATACATAGACGGAATAATTACAAGCAATAATATAATATTAGAAATTAAAGTTATAATACTATTAATTCCAACTGCCTTGATACTTTCAATATTTTTATCAAACTTACTTTGAATTGTTTCGAAAGATCCGCTAATAAAAAAATTTGTACTTATCTTGTTTATTTTTTTATGCATTGATGCCCTTAATTTTAAGGCTATTTTCTCTGATATCACTTGAGCAACATATATTTTAGTATATCTCAAGACATAAGATATTATCATACATATAATAAAGATTGATATTGTATAAAATATATGACTTTGAATATTGTTTTTTTTTGATAAAATATCGATGATTTCACCTTGCAGTTTTGGAACAATAAATGAAACTAATGAGGTTATTATTATGATTATAAAAGTTAATAAATATAAATTTACCAGACTTCTATCTATCGCATATTTCTTTATAAAATTAAGATAAATATTTTTTTTTCTATTCATATAGCAAATTTTCTCCAAGTCTACTAAGCTTTAAATTCGATTCCTTAATAAATAATATATAAGGATAAATATATTCATGTATTAAATTGTCATCTTTAGCTAAATCATGTAATATTTCTTTAACTATTTCATAAAATAATTTTTCAATAATACAAGTAGTATCTGATGGAACATTTATACTTCCAGTTACAATATAATTCATATAACCACACTTCATCCCTAGGCAAAAATTTATATACTCACAATCATTACATTTTTTTTGGTTATTATCATATAAATTATATGCAAGCGATTTTCCTAAGTTTTTTTCATATTTATATTTATTATTATCGATATTCCCTAATTTACAATAAGGCATATCTGTAACAAACCCACATGGATAGATATTCCCATCAGGCATAATTTTTAAATTAGTTACACCTGCATCACACATTGTAAAATGTTTTCCAAAATCACTTAATAAATTAATAAATTTCCCATCGATTTGAGCTATATTTAATTTATCTCTATCCATTATCTTCCTTAAATAAAATTTCTTTATTTTATTTAATTCATTTTTTATCAATTTTTTTTCAAAAGAATTAATTTTCATAAAAACATCAAAAATAATAGAAATTTTTCTTACTCCTAAATTATAAAAATACTCTATATTTTTTGACAAATCTCCTATAGTATTATTTGTAACTGTCATACGTATAGAAATGTCTATCCCTTCTAATAACATAGATTTTATATGTTTAATTATAAAGTCATAACAATCGTAATTATTTTTCGATATTCTGTTTTTATTATGAGTATATTTATTACCATCTATACTGCATTTAACTTCAAATTTCTTTATTTTAAATAAATTTACGACATCATCACTAATTAAAGAACAGTTAGTTGTTATGCTATACTTTATCTTTCTGTAGTCTATTTTTTTCTCAAGGTTTTCAATAAAATAATAAATTAATTCTTTATTAAGTAAAGGTTCCCCTCCCATAAAGGATATTGTTATCGTATCAGAGCTAAAATTATTTTCAATAAATTTAATAATTTTATCCGCTGTTATTTTATTTAACTTAAAACTATCCCTATAATTTTCATAACAATACTTACACTTAAAATTACAATCTGTCGTTAAATATATAGTATAATCCATAATTACTCCTCAATATATTTTATCAATGATTCATTATCTACAGTTTTAGCTATTACAATCTCAATAATTGCCGCTAATACATGAATTAATATTAGATAAGCCAACACATATATTAAGTTAAAATTATATTCGAACTTCAATACCATATCTCCGATTATATCTATCAATGTTTTCCCTATTATCCCCCCTAGTATAATTGAAATAATATTAGATATTACTATTATTATTTGTGTTTCAAATATTCTTGATAGTATAAAATGTGATTTTTTCATTCCTAGTGCCATCATAGTTCCTATTTGATTTTTTCTTTCAATAAATGTGGTTATGGATAAATTAATGACATTAAACAAAGCAAATATCAAAAAAACACACGTAAATATCAGTGATGCTAACAAAATTGTTTTGTATTGCTTGTTAAGCTCTTTTACATAATCATCAACTTTATTGAATTCAAGTAATTTATTTTCTGACAAAATGTTTCGAACTTTATCCTCTATAATATTCATTTTTTTCTTATTTATAGAGTCCTTTAATTTTAATGAAATAGAATTGTTAATGTTATAGTCGCATAATTCTTCTAATTTTTTTTCTGGAATACCAAATATATATTCTGAACTTGTATCGTTTAAAATAGCGGATATAGTAAAATCTTTTTCATCAATATGTCCATCTTTCCCTCTAAATTTTAACCTAATAGTGTCCCCTAACTTTGGACTTAGTTTATACACATCTTCAAAAACATTGTTAGCATTATTAACTATCAAATCATTATCATCTTTTATATCTCCCAATACTAATTTAGTCTTTAATTTATCAATATCAGTTTCTTTATATCCCACAATAGTTGTAACCTGATTGCGTATATCATTCTTTTCTATATCAAAATTTACCGTAGTAGCTTTTTCAATATTAATACGATCAATCCCATCTATTTCCTTAATTTTTGATATTAATTTTTCATCAATTGGATTGTTTTCGGCTTGTGTAAAAGCTTTTTTATAATTGCTTGCATTTATATCATCTGGTTTATACTCCATAAATTTAAATGTGATATTATATTCACCTAATTTGAATTTAGTATTTTTAGCTATATCTTCAGTCGAAATAGAAGAAAAAACACCTATCATAGCAATAAATATTACACTACATAACGCTAAAGATATTAACGTAAATATAGAACGCTTTTTATTCCTTTTAGCATTTAACATACCTAGATATAAAGGAGTAACTTTTTTAGAGCTATGCCTTGGAGCTATAACATCCGTATAAGAAGTATAACTCATTGCTTCAACTGGAGAAATTTTAGATGCGTAATTTGCAGGTCTTAATGTAGAAATACAAGCAATTGTGAATACAAAGATGACTGTTGCAATAAAAATCGAACCATGTATCTTGAAATCAAAAGTTCCTGGTCTAATCAATATATTTACAAAAATTCCCAATAATCCGCCCACTATTCCTGAAGGAATTGCAATAAACTGAGCCTGTCTTATTATTAATTTTTTTAAATCTTTACGCTTTAAACCTAGTGCTCTTAATTTACCAAGTTCATTGATGCTTCTATTTATAGATATATAATATATTGAATATAAAACTAATGAAGTTGTAATTGAAAGCAATAGCAAAATAAGCGTTAGTTCTATACTAGAATCACTAATTTTTTGATTATTGGAATAAGTAAAAAACTCATTATAAATATTAATGTTTTCTTTAGGAATTTCAAACTTATCTCTTATTTCATTAGCTTTACTATAAGCAAACTTCTCTGACTTATCTTTCAAAAATATCATAGAGGAACTTACTTTTACTTTTGAATTCTTAAAATAATTTTCCGATACGTATAAATTAGCCTGACTCACTTCCATATCCCTATATGCTATAGATGATATAGTAAATGTTTTTTCTCCAGAATTATCATCGACTTTTATTTCATCTCCGATTTTCAAACCATATTTGTCTGAAATAGATTTTTCTATCATAATATCATGTGAATCTATTGGCAATTCACCTTTTATTGAATCGAAATAATTATTATTGTCTAAATAAATTACATTAGTTGGAGATCCTTGAAATTTTACTTGATCAATAATATTTAACGTAACAATTTTATCTATGCTTCTATCTGATTTTATATCATTAATTTTATCAGATTTATTTAATACTGTTATTTGAGGCATGTATTTTGTAGTCTTATGTATGCCAATTTGATTTGATGCAGAAAAAGAAAGTGTCAATGACAAAATAAATGCGGAAAAGATTATTGTTAAACCTATAAGGAAATTTTTATTTTCTCCTCTTATATACTTAGTTGCCAATCTACTAATATAATTCATTATTTTGATAACCTCCCATCTTCAAGACGCACTATACTTGCATATTTATTCTCCAATAAATACTCAACTATATTTTGATCATGGGTAATTAAAATAATTGTTTGGTTAAAATTTCTATTAGTTGAAACAAGTAAATCAATAACATTTTTACTATTTTTGCTGTCTAGATTCCCAGTAGGTTCATCTGCCAATAATATACTTGGATTTGTTATTAAAGCTCTTGCAATAGCAACTCTTTGTTGCTGTCCGCCCGAAAGTTCATTTGGCATTTTTTGTAATATATCTTCGATACCTAAAGTATCAACTATTTTATTTAGGTATTTCTCATCTTCTACAAGTCCACTAATATTAAGTGGAAAAAGTATATTTTCTTTTATATTCAATATATTTATCAAATTAAACCTTTGAAAAATAAACCCAATATTTTTACTTCTAAATTCAGTCAATCCATTATCGTCTAAATCCGCTAAATTTATACCATTAATTTTTATACTTCCGCTTGTCGCTCTATCCAGCCCTCCTATTATATTTAGGAGCGTAGATTTACCACTACCAGATGCTCCTTGGATTATTAAAAAATCGCCTTTCCCAACTTCTAAATCAACCCCATCCAAAGCCTTTACTTGATTATTTACTGTTCCATAATATTTTTTTATTGCTTTTATATTTAATATTTCCATATTTATCTCCTCCACATGATAACAATTTATTAGAATTATGTTTCAATTTTAGGTCTAGTCTACTACACTTTTATTATATACCAAGACTTCCAATAGCACAACTCCTACACTTAAAGAAGCCAAACACCCTTTTTTATATAAGTATTAGCTTTAAATTTATGTTTATAATATAATACGTAATATTTATTTAGTATTTTATCTATTTCCCTAAAAACAAATTTATTTTATCATTATTTACAAATTTTCTAATTTATATTTAAACTATAAATTGTATATTTAAACAAGGCATTAAATCAAATAACTATTGACTATTTTGAACTTATTTAGTATAATTTGATAACTAATTTTATTAATAGGTGGGTTTTATTTTGATTAAAAATCACATAAAAGAATATAGAAAAAAAGAAGGATTGACTCAATATGAACTAGCACAGAAAATCGGTTTAACTAGAAGAGGTGTGATATATCTAGAAAACCATTCCAAAGATGTAAATCTTAGTACGGCAATGAAACTTTCTAAAGTTTTAAAAGTCTCTATCGATGATCTTTTTGAAATGGTATAAAACAAAATTTGTTACTACTAATCCTAAATTAGTGTATGCTAACAATAAAAAAACTTTACTAACTGTGCCTGTAGTATAATTTTGGATGATTACTGAAATAAAAAATATAATTAAATTTGATAATATTCCAACACTCCAGACAACTATTCTTTTTCGCTTAGAAAGCGTATAAATCTCATTAGTTTTTATATATGCAATTGGATTTAAATATAAGTATAATACTATTTCCATTTTATTTGGATTTAATCCATATTTTTTAGAAAAAATAGCATGTGAAAATTCATGTACAAGTACACTTGCTGTTGTTAAAAACAAAGATAAAATCAAGCTCAAAACTGAAGAGTCTAATGTTTTATAAATGTTAAAATACAACAATCTTGATAACATTTTTGGTATCAAGGGGAATGAAAAAAAAGCAGCAAATATCAATACTATTAAATATAATCTAGAATACTTTGAAAAAAAATAAAATAAATTTGATAGCTTATCTAATGGTATAGATGCTATCTTAAGACCATATCTTTCAAATTCATTTTTATTTAAATCAACTTGTTCATTTTCAAGTAACCCTGCTTCCAATAATAAGTTATACAACTTATTAATATTTAAATCTATATTTTCTATTTTCTTAAGCTTTTCATTAATTTCCCCTATATCGTTAGTCCCATCAAAATACTTAATAGATTTCATTATAGCATTCTTTTGTTCTTCTTTAACTTATATATATCTGTCTTTATCAATACTACCTATACAATATATATCTTCTTTATTTTTGTTCTCAAATAAAATATATTCATTAATATCATTTACTGCTTTAGGTCTATTGTTCTTCATATATTAACTTTCCAAAACAGAGATAATAACCTCTTCTGTCAATTTTCTCATAAATTCACATTCTTCTTCTGCCGATTCAAATATATTTCCAGTTGTATACTGGTTTATTACCATACATCCATGACATATTGTACGGTTAAAACATTCATTACACTTATCATATTTAAACTATCATACTTATAATATTTACTCATTGGTCCTTCTTGTATATCCCAAAATTCATCAGTTAATGAATATACATTTCCCAATTTATATTCTTCACAATCATTTAACATAAAACATGGATAAATATCTCCTTTAGCTGAAACTGAAAATACGGTCGCGCCTGCACCACATATTTTATTTGAAATTTTTTTGTTAAATAAACTATCTAATATTTGATTTACAAGCATATATTTTACTTTTTTATTTTTAAAAGAAGATGATACCGCATCAAGAAAAGTTTCTCGGTTTTTTAAATTATGTAGATGTGCTAAGCTATATAAATATTTGTTAATCGTTCCTAATTAAATATGCCTTTAATTAAAATTTTTGAATGTCCTCAAATTCTATAAGTCTTATTTTATTCTCTTTAATCTCCAATATACATGGTATGCTATTGATACCATAGTAATCTAAGATCCTATTAAGCTCAGTATTGTTAAAATATTCACCTATGTCTAAATCTACGACATTCTTAGATAAATCATGTTCCTCACTTTCTTTTTTTACTAGCTCTATTCCATTGCTTATATAATGTAAACAATAAGGACAATCTTTTGATGTTAATAGATATATACCATCTTTTTTACCTATATCTTCCCATTCTATTTGATTCAGCTGCCTTTTCTTTATTTCATAATTAGATAATTGATAAAATTGCTCATAGTTACTAATATTAAATTTGAAAAGTTTAAATATTGCCAAAACAATAACTACTACATATATGCTTTTAATTACTTTTTTGTTCTTCACTTTTTATACCAGCTATTTGAAAAGTAAATTTCCAATGAACATAATAATTGGAAAAGATAATACCAATAACAAGTTCAAAAAAACAAATAGTATAGATTTTCTTTTTATGGATGATATCAAACCAATTATTCCAAGTATAGGACATATAAAAATCGTACTTATACCTAAAGGTTTCAATTCTGTAAATTTATTTAATAAATCTACAGGAAGAATATATGAAATAACAAACACTACTATACCGAGTACAAATGTGTATTTTCCTATATTAGTTCTTAGCATCCAACTTGCCCCACAGTATTAAAATACGTTCTAATTGCCCATGCTACTTTAGCCATTGTTCCTGACATTTCACTTTTATGTTCATCGATATAATCTACCAAGTCTTTATTACACTTACAATTTTTTCTTAATGTTAATGACCATTTGTAGCATTGATCATGTCTCTTGCATCCTTCATCTAGTACATCAGTAGCAGGCTTATTTGAATCTTTTCCACCATATCCTGGTCCACAATAGTTCCCCCATATTGGCAACCCTATTGAACGTGTACTGTAACCTTCTGTATTAAGTTCTGCATAATTTAAACTAACTGATTCTAACAATAAGCCTTGTTCTATAACTTCTGTACTTTCGTTATTATTTTGTGCATTTTGATAATCAAAATATAACCTACCATTATCTACAATGATGTATTCCTTAACTTCATCTCCTATTTTTTCAATTTCACTATAGCTCAAATTTTCTCCATCGGATGCAGCTACATTATTATTAGGAAAAATAAGTACACAAATAGCCAGTACAAAAATTAACCCTAAAAATATTTTTTTAAATTTTTCTTTCATTACATATCTCCTTTATGCTACTAACGCTTTTACTACCTTATTTCTAATTTAATTTTATAGTAGTTAGAAATTTATTTCAGCTAACTTTTGTGAATATTATTTAATTATTATCTTTGATATATAATTTTTAGTCATTGAAAATACTTCGTCACTTACTCTTTAAATTCTTTGTTCATAAAAAATTATTACTATAATACTATTTTAAATTTTCCCTTTTATTTTAGAAATTGCTCTTTACTTCAATCTCATGTCAAGCATGTCTTTATCTTAGTTAGCCTGATATTTTTGTTCTTCTTTTGATGTATAAACCGAAATAGAAAAATCTGTCACAAGATATGAAAAAATGTAAATATTATAAATAAATATCATGAGATTTATAAATACCACAAGAAAAATTCTGAAGATAAACAATTTGCAGAAGAATATTATAGTGAAGTTTCCATCTACAAAATAGCCGCTGAAGAAATTTTAGAAAACTATAAAAAACTACCCAATACAAAAGAAATATTAACTAAACTCGATAAACTACAAGAAAAAAAGAACACCCTTATGCAAGAGTATTCTTTAAATAAAGAACAATTTTCTGACCTTGTTCAGTATAGGAAAAACTATGAAAATTATTATGGAAAGGAAGTGGAGAGGTAGGACTGCTTAACTACCTCTTTTACATTTAGGGTCTGTAAATAATTTTGTGTATCAACCTAAATCCTGATATAAGGGTAAGGGTTGATACATTTTTTATGTATCAATATTTGTCCATTCCTATAGGAATGTAGCTTTTTTTAATTGTACACAACTTTAATAAGTTGTCAAATTTTCATGAAAATTTGCAGCCGATTTCATACTAACTTTTTATCTTAATTAAAACCTCCCTTCAAAAAATATTGATAATTGGGATAAGATTTGATCCCAGCCTCGTATTCTATATGTCCACTTACTTGAGGCATCTACCATTGCTAAATACAAACTTTTTTGTAGAGCATAGTCATTTGGAAATATGGTTTTATTTTTGGTCACTTTTCTTAGTTGCCTATTGAAGTTTTCCATAGCATTTGTTGTATATATCAGTTTTCTTATTCCTTCTGGATATTTAAAATATGTCGATAATTCTGTCCAGTTGTTTTTCCAAGAGCTTACACACATTGGATATTTTTCACCCCATTTTTCTTCAAAGACTCCTAAATTTGTTAAAGCTAAGTCTTCTGTTGGTGCCTTGTATACTGCTTTTAGGTCTTTCATTAATTCTTTTATGTCTTTGTAGGATACATACTTTGTGGAGTTTCTTATTTGATGGATTATACATTTTTGTATTTCTTCTCTTGGATATTCTGCTTCTATAGCCTCACTAAATCCTGGTAGATTGTCTGTTGAGAATATTAATACATCTTCTAGTCCTCTTTCTTTTAGACCATTTAATACTAAAAGCCAGTATTTGCTTGATTCGTTTTCTCCAACCCATAGTCCTAGTATTTCTTTAAATCCTTCTAGGTTGTAGCCTAGGGCAATGTAGACTGATTTTTTGACTACTATATTGTTTTCTCTTACGTGGTAGTGTATAGCGTCTAAAAAGACCATTGGATAGATTTTTTCTATTGGTCTATTTTGCCACTCTTCTATGTTTGGTAGTATTTTTTTTGTTATTTTACTTACCATTGTTTCTGATATGCCAAAACCATAAATATCTTTGATATGAGATGATATGTCTCTTGTTGTCAGAGCCTGCCCCAGCCAATAATATCCAACGAATGAAATGAATTTATGATATTATTAGGCGAGGGTATTCCTTTTGCATACATAGATATTATTTGGTTTTCTATGTTTGATATGTCTTTTTGATATTTTTTAATGCTTGTGGCTCAAAAGATCCTTCTCTGTCTCGTGGGATGTTTAGGTCTATGTTTCCATATGATGATTTAACTGTTTTTTTACTTGATTCATTTCTTGTGTTTAATGACAGTGGCTTTTCACCATATTCATAATCTAGATGTTCATCTAACTCTGCTTTTAACATTTGCTCCATTGTGTCTCCTAGAATAGCTTTCAAAGCTTCTTGAAAATCTTGTACTGTTTCTGGTTGATACTCTTCGATTAACATCTTGGATATTTTGTTGAGTCTTGTTTCTGGTCTTTTTCTTGGCATTTTAAAATCCTCCTGATTTCTATTATATCAGGAGGATTTTACACACAAACTATTTCATAGTCTCTGGTAAGAGTTGATACGCAAATTATCTCACACTCTTTTAATCTTAAAAACTAAAACTTTTGTATTGCTATACTATTATTTCTCTTCATTTTTGTCTTTTTTCTTAAATCCAAAGAATGCACCTGCTACTGACATAAATCCTGCTGCCGACATCATTAAGATTTCGCTAATATTCCCAGCTTTTGGTAATATATGCTGATTTTTTCTAATCGCATTACCTTTAATATTTCTGCTTTTATCAATTTTATTAGGTGAATTTGTTTTGTCAGTAGTCTTGTTGATTTCAACTGTTGTAACGGAGTCTTTTTCACCTAATTTATAAGCTTTGTCGTTCTTTTTGTTTGAAGATTTACTAGTCTTTATTTCTTCTTTTTCATTTGTTTCAGACTTATCAACATTAACAATTTTTTTGCTTTCAGAGCTATTTTTTTTATCATCAGAAATTTTAACTTCAGTATCATTAGCTAAATCCGATTGTTTTAA
>OFLW01000167.1_pt1 | contig 18352 bp, 12 predicted proteins | sample 1541061 | NCBI WGS metagenome assembly OFLW01 (sample SAMEA4413045, study PRJEB24355) | metagenome | biome: human; feature: gut; material: faeces | place: United Kingdom | collected 2010
TGGGGGTATAGCTCAGTTGGGAGAGCACCTGCCTTGCACGCAGGGGGTCAGGAGTTCGAATCTCCTTACCTCCACCATTAAAGCTATGAACTTTGTTCATAGCTTTTTTATTTTTGTAAATAAGAGATTTTTCTATCTAAGATATTAATAATAGTATATTTAGGATCAATGTATTACTATTTATAATTAAATTTCATAGTGCTTATTTAGCAAAACCTTAAGATATTGTTGTAATTTTAGAGTCATTTTTAAAAATGACTCTAATTTTTCATATTGATTAATATTAGAACTCTTAAAAGGTTTATAGTATTGGTAGAAAAATAAAAGATTTAATACAATTTAAGTACAGATTTTACCGATAGTTAAGTAAATATATGTAAACTACGTTTAAAGTATTTTTAAAAAAAATGATGCATAAATACTTATATTTTATAGAAAATAATCATGTTTTTATTTATAATTATTTATGAAAGTTAAATTTTGATTATTGTTATAAGTTTTATATTAAGAGAATCTAAGGGCTAGTAATAAGTTCAAAATAAAGTAATAGGATAATATTCTATAAGTAGCATTTTATTTATATGTACTTTAAATTATACTTATTAAAATAATTTTTAAACTTTAGTGATTTAAAGTTGTAGAGTTATTTTTATTAGAGTTTCTTTAAATAATCAAAGTTCTATTTATATTAATTTACATAGAACTTATATTACAATGAGCAAAGTAAGGGATTTAAAATATTTTAATTGGGGTTATATACTATATAAAATTAATTAAATAGTACAAACTAATTTTTATATAGTAAAAATAATGTTTTGGATTTATTCGCTTTTAGGAGGATTAAAAATGGGAAAACCTAAATTAAAAAAGGAAATAGGATTGTTTACTGCTACAGCTTTGGTTGTTGGTAACATGATGGGATCTGGGATATTTATGCTTCCAGCCAGTTTAGCCGGTGTATCTGGTCCAGGTTCAACTATATTGGCGTGGTTATTAACAGGATTAGGTTCTTTGGTCTTAGCATTAACGTTTGCTAACTTAGGTTCAAAGATTCCAAAGACAGGAGGAACTTATGAATATTCTAGACTAGCTTACGGAAACTTTATGGGATTCATGACGGCATGGCTTTATTGGAATGGATCTTGGATTGGAAATGCTACTATTTTTATAGTTATTACTACTTATTTAGGTGAAGTTATAACAAGTTTAACAAATTCACCAATAACAGGCTTCTTATTCTGTACGTCTATTTTATGGATTTGTACATATATAAATATAAGAGGAACAAAGTTAGCAGGTAGAGTAACTTCAGTAATAACTGTTTTTAAAGTTTTATTATTTATATTCTTTATAGTAGTTGGATTAATTTATTTTGATCCTTCAAACTTAACACCAATGTTTCCAGAAGGAAAGGGGATTTCAACTGTTCCTGTAGCAGCCTCATTAACTTTATGGGCATTTATGGGATTAGAAACTGCATCAGTAGCAGGGGGAGAAATAAAAGACCCTGAAAAAAATGTTAAGAGAAGTACTATATTAGGTATGTTAATTAGTACTGTTTTATATATATTAATAAGTGTTGTAGCTATGGGAGCTATGAGTCAAAGTGAATTAGCTTCAAGTACTGCACCTATTTCTGATATAATAGTTAAAGTTTTAAATTTAAAGAGTTTAAACTTCTTAAATATAGCTATAGCTATTAGTATTTTAGGAACAGCTATGGGGTGGTTATTATCAACTGCTAGAGTAGGATATGCCGCTGGAGAAGATGGGATTTTCCCTAGTGTATTTGCTAAGGTACATCCTAAGTATAATACACCACATGTAGCCTTAATAATAGGTAGTATCTTTATCAATATTATATTCTTAATGAACTTTACTAAAGGTTTAGCAGGAGCATATAGCTTTATAGTTGTATTAGCTACTTTAAGTTACTTACCAATATATGCGATTTCAACTATTGCAGAAATAATACTTATGATTAGAGATGATGAAAAACCTACATTTAGAAAGTACTTAGGTTTAATAATAAGATGTTTAATAGGTTTTGCTTTTGCAATTTGGGCAATATATGCTTCAGGATCTGAAATAGTAATGTATGGATTTATTCTAATATTACTAGGAGTTCCGATTTATGGCTATATGAGCATAAAAAAACACTTCCGATAAATTGAATTTTGATATTTAACAAATTTGTTATGTAATGTTAGTTAATTTATTATATAATAAATATAAGTTTTGAAATTGGGGTTATATTATTTATGGTAGAGAAATTTTCGTGGGGAGTGTATTGGGATGGCAAAAGTAGAAGCTTTAGAAGAGGAATTAGTTGAGTTAAAACTTAAAAAAAGAAATTTCATTTTAGCCAATAAAGATACAAAAGAGATTGATAATCTTATAAAAAATTTAGAAGAAGAAATTATGAGAATTAAATCCAATAATTGATATTAAGTAGCTATGAAAGAGTGATTGCTCTTTCATAGCTTTTTTTGTTTATATAAAAATTCTTTAACGATATGAAATTTTTAAATATTGTTTTGGTAAAAAAATACATTTAATATATTAATGGGTTTATTTTTTAGAAGTTTATTTTAGAATAATTTAATTAAACAATTAGGTTTAAATTTTATAAAAAATATTTTTATTTATTATTACAAAGGGAAAGGGGATTTATGATGACTTTATTAGAATTAAAAGATGAGAAATTAGAGATAAAGCCTGTTAGGTTAAGGAGAGAAAAATATAAAAATGAATTAAAAAATAAAATCTTTAATGAAGAGGATTTATACTTATTTCATGAAGGGCGAAATTATAATGCTTATAATTTTATGGGAGCTCATTTCACTAGTGAAAATAGAAAACGTGGGGTAAGATTTACTGTTTGGGCTCCAAGAGCAAAGAACATCTTTTTAGTTGGAGATTTTTCAGATTGGGAGATAAAAGAAGAGAATAAGCTTGAAAGAATAAATGAAACAGGTCTTTGGAGCATTTTTATACCTAGATTAAAAGAGGGAATTAAGTATAAGTATTATATTGAGCAGGAAGATGGAAAAGCAGTATTAAAGGCTGATCCTTATGGAATTTATTCAGAGGTAAGACCTAATACTGCTTCTGTTTTATGCGAAAAAACAAAAATAAGATGGTCAGATAAAAAGTGGTTAAATAAAAGAGAAGAAACTAATTATTTTGAAAGTCCTATGAATATATATGAGTTACATCTAGGTTCATGGAAAAGAAAAGAAGAGGATGAGTTTTTATCCTATGATGAGTTAAGTGTGGTTTTACCTAAGTATGTTAAGGAAATGGGATATACTCATGTTGAATTTATGCCATTAAATGAGCATCCATTAGATGCATCTTGGGGTTATCAAGTTACAGGATATTATTCAATAACAAGTAGATATGGAGATATTAAAGGATTAAAAAGGCTAATAAATGCCCTTCATAAGGAAGACATAGGAGTTATTTTAGACTGGGTACCAGGTCATTTTTGTAAGGATGAACAAGGGCTATATATGTTTGATGGTACACCAACTTATGAATATGAGGAAAAGTGGAAGGCTGATAATAAGGGGTGGGGAACTTTTAATTTTGATTTGGGAAAACCAGAAGTAAAAAGCTTCTTAATTTCTAATGCTTTTTACTTTATAAATGAATTTCATATAGATGGATTAAGGGTTGATGCAGTTTCTAATATGCTTTACTTAAATTATGGTAGAAATCATGGAGAATGGATTCCTAATATACATGGAGGAAATGAAAATTTAGAAGCTATTCAATTTATAAAAGAGCTTAATGATGCTATAAAAAACTATAGTAAAGGGGTAATTACAATTGCAGAAGAATCAACCTCTTGGCCTAATGTGACCAATAGTACTAAATATGATGGCTTAGGATTTGATTTTAAATGGAATATGGGTTGGATGAATGACACTTTAGAATATAATGAGTTAGATCCTATATATAGAAAGTATGATCATAATAAATTAACTTTCCCTATGATGTATAATCATTCAGAGAAATTTATATTACCTATATCTCATGATGAAGTTGTTCATGGTAAGAAATCTCTTATAGATAAAATGCAGGGAGATTATTGGAATAAGTTTGCTAATTTAAGAGCATATATGGCATATATGTATGGTCATCCAGGTAAAAAACTTATGTTTATGGGATGTGAATTTGGGCAGTTCATAGAATGGAGAGAGTATGAAGAACTTGAGTGGAAGTTAATTGATAAGTTTGACATGCATAGAAAAACTCATAATTTCTTTAAGGATTTAAATAACTTTTATAAAAATAATTCTGAGCTTTGGGAATTAGATTATAATCAGGATGGATTTCAATGGATTGATGCTGATAATAATGAACAAAGCATATATATTTTTATAAGAAAAAGTAAAAATATAGAAAAGTATAAAATATTTGTATGCAATTTTACTCCAATGGTTTATTATGATTTTAATATAGGAGTTCCTGAAAAGGGCGTTTATAGAGAAATTTTTAATACAGATAAGAAAGAGTATGGTGGTTCTGGACAAGTTATTAAAGAAAATTTATTTTCAAAAGAAAGTTGGTGCCATAATCAGCCATATACCTTAACCATAAAGGTTCCACCAATGGCAGTAGCTGTTTTTGAAAGAATAGTTGAGGAAAATGAAACAGAAGAAAAGATATTAAAAGGAGATAAATATATTTAATAAAAAATAAGAGGTAAGATATTTTATTTGGAGGGGTTTAAATTGATAAAAGTTTTATTTGCAACATCAGAGGCAAATCCATTTATAAAAACTGGGGGACTAGGTGATGTAATGGGAGCATTGCCTAAGGAGCTTAAAAGAAAGGGAATAGATGCTAGAGTAATTTTACCTAAATATAGTGCTATAAAAGGTGAACTTTTAGAGAAGCTTAGTTTTAAGAAATGGTTTATGGTTCCTGTTGGTTGGAGAAATCAATATTGTGGAATATATGAGTGCGAATATGATGAAGTTATATATTATTTATTAGACAGTGAGTTCTATTTCCATAGAGGTGGTTTATATGGTGAAGGAGATGATGGAGAGCGATTTGCCTTTTTTGATAGAGCTGTTTTAGAAACTTTAAAAGAGGTTGATTGGTGTCCAGACATAATTCATTGTAATGATTGGCAAACAGGAATGATACCAGTTCTTCATAAATTAGAGTACTCTAAAGATCCATTTTATAAGGATATTAAGACTGTGACTTCAATTCATAATCTTTTATTCCAAGGTAATTTTTCAGCAGATGTTTTACCAGAGCTTTTTGGATATGATTATGAACCAATAATAAATGGTAGTTTGGAGTTTTATGGCGGAATGAGTTTTATGAAAGGAGCTATAAATTATAGCGATAGGATTTTAACTGTAAGTGAAACTTATGCTAAGGAAATACAAACTCCTTACTTTGGAGAAAACTTAGATGGATTATTAAGAGAAAGAGGATATGCACTAAAAGGAATAGTAAATGGTATAGATTATGATGAATTCAATCCTAGTAAGGACAGTTTAATAGCTAAGAATTTCTCAGTAGAAACTATAGAAGATAAAGTGTTAAATAAATTAGCTCTTCAAAAAGAATTAGGGCTACCTATAAATGCAGATATACCTATGATAAGCATTGTATCTAGGCTTACAAATCAAAAAGGATGCGACTTAATAGTTAATATAGCAAATAGATTGCTTCAAAGAAATGTTCAATTAGTTATATTAGGAACAGGTGATTATAATTATGAAAATCACTTTAAGGGCTTGCAAGAGCTTTATCCAACTAAAGTATCTGCAAATATAAAGTTTGATAATGGATTAGCTCATAGAATATATGCTTCTTCAGATATGTTCTTAATGCCATCATTATTTGAGCCTTGTGGACTAGGGCAACTTATAGCATTAAGATATGGTGCTATTCCAATAGTTAGAGAAACCGGTGGGTTAAAGGACACAATTAATCCTTATAATAAATATACTGGAATAGGAAATGGCTTTAGTTTCACAAATTATAATCATAATGATTTAATGTGTGTTATGGAATTAGCTTTAGAAACATATGATGATAAAGAGATTTGGAAATCATTAATTGTCCAAGGGATGAGTTCTGATAATAGTTGGAATAAGTCAGCAGAAAAATATAAGGAATTATATGAAGAATTAATAAAGTAGTTTTAATCAAGTTTGTAGGAGGCGAGTAGATGCTATCTATAAATAAGGAGAGCTTTAAGAGAGATTATAAGAAAAAGTTCTTAGAACTTCATGGTATAGAACTTGAAGAGGGAAAAAACTTTCATAAGTATGAGGCTCTTGGATGTTTAGTTAGAGATTATATTGCAGAAGACTGGGTAAATACTAAAAAGAAATATGAGAGTTCAAAGCAGAAACAAGTTTATTATTTTTCTATGGAGTTTTTACTAGGAAGACTTTTAGGAGATGCTTTACTAAACTTAGGTATAAGAGAAACATGTAGGGAAGCTTTAAAGGAATTAAACATTGATTTAGAAGAACTAGAAGGTTTTGAAAGTGATCAGGGGCTAGGTAATGGGGGACTAGGTAGATTAGCAGCCTGTTTCCTAGATTCAATGGCTTCTTTAAATATAGCTGGACATGGATGTGGCATAAGATATAAATATGGATTTTTCAATCAAAAAATAATTGATGGATCACAGGTAGAAACTCCAGATAGTTGGCTTAAGAACGGAAATGTATGGGAAGTTAAAAAGCCTGATAAATCAGAAGTTGTTAAGTTTGGTGGAAATATTAAGTGTGAAAATATAAATGGTAGATTAACTTTTACCCATGTAAATTATGAGCCAATTTTAGCAGTTCCTTATGATACTCCTATTGTTGGATATGAAAATAATGTGGTAAATAATTTAAGATTATGGAGTGCAGAGCCTGTAGATAATGAGTTTGATTTTTGTTATTTCAATAGAGGGCAATATTTAAAGGCTATAGAATACAGAAATTCTATTGAAGCTATATCACAGGTTTTATATCCAGATGACTCAATGTATGAAGGAAAACTTCTTAGATTAAAACAACAATATTTCTTTGTATCAGCAGGACTTCAAAGCATAGTTAGACATTATAAGAAAAATGGTGGGAAAATAGAAGAGTTTGATGAATATGTTGCTATTCATATAAATGATACCCATCCAACCTTAGCAATACCAGAGCTTATGAGAATTTTATTAGATGAAGAGGGACTTTCATGGGAAAGTGCCATGAGGATAACTACAAACACAATATCATATACAAACCATACTATTTTGTCTGAAGCTTTAGAGAAATGGCCAATAAATATGTTTAAGGAGCTTCTTCCTAGAATATATATGATAGTTGAAGAGATGAATGAAAGATACTGTGCTGAGCTTTGGAATAAGTATATCGGTCAATGGGACAAGATTTCTAAAATGGCTATAATAGGAGATGGCTTTGTTAGAATGGCTAATCTTGCAATAGTAGGTAGCCATAGTGTAAATGGTGTTGCAAAATTGCACACAGAAATACTTAAGAAAAAAGAAATGAGCGATTTTTATTATCTTTATCCAAGTAAATTTAATAATAAAACAAATGGAATAGCTCATAGAAGATGGCTTTTAAAAAGCAATCCTGAACTTACTAATCTTTTAAAAGAAACAATTGGAGACAGCTTTATAAAGCATCCTACAGATATGGAGAACTTTGAAAAGTATATTGATGATGATTATGTTTTAAAAAGATTAGGGGAAATAAAAAGAAAAAATAAAGAGAATTTAGCTAAGGTAATTTTTAATAATCAGGGAATTAAAGTTGATCCAAATTCAATTTTTGATGTTCAAGTTAAGAGAATACATGCATATAAACGTCAAACTTTGAATTGCTTAAGAATAATGGAACTTTATAATAGGTTGTTAGAAAATCCAAATTTAGATATAGCTCCAAGAACCTTTATATTTGCAGGTAAAGCTGCACCAGCATACTATTTAGCTAAGAATACCATTGAATTAATAAATGCTGTTGCAAAGAAAGTAAATAATGATAAAAGAATTAATGATAAAATCAAAGTAGTTTTTTTAGAAAATTATAGAGTTTCTCTTGCAGAAAAGATAATTCCAGCTACAGACTTAAGTGAACAAATCTCAACTACAACTAAGGAGGCTTCAGGTACTTCTAATATGAAGTTTATGATGAATGGCGCTGTTACTATAGCAACATTAGATGGAGCCAATATAGAAATAAGAGATGAAGTTGGAGACGACAATATTGTTATTTTTGGGCTAACAGAAAATGAAGTTCTTGATTATTATTCAAGAGGTGGATATTCAGCTTGGGATGTAAGAAATAATGATAATAGGTTAATTAGAGTTACAGATGATTTAATAAATGGAGTTTACTCTAAGGATAGAGACAAGTTTAGAAGTGTATATGATAATTTATTGACCTATAATGATGAGTTTTTTGTACTAAAAGATTTTGATTCATATTTGAAAGCTCAGGATAAGGTAGATTTGCTTTATAGAAATAATAAAGAGTGGCAAAGAAAATGTGGAGTAAATATAGCACATTCAGGTATTTTTTCTTCAGATAGAACCATAACTGAGTATGCTACAGGAATATGGGGTTCAAAAGTCATATACAAAAACCTATAGAATTTTATAACAAAGTGTAATCCATAAAGCACTTATATTAATACTATATATTAATATAAGTGCTTTTTTTATTAAATAAAGAAAGGGGTATTGCCATGGGAAAAGCTTATATTTATCACGATTCTCAAAATACATTTTATAGGGAACCTTTTGGTGCTGTTTCTGTAGGTTCTAAGGTAAGTCTAAGCTTAGAGTGCAAAGAATTGGGAGAAGTTTTTATAGAGGTAATAAAGTTTGATGGAAGTAGATATTCAATACCTATGAGTATTAAAGAGAGGAGAAATGAATGTATAGTTTATAAAGGAATTATAGACACTACAGATTCTTTAGGAATAATAAATTATTACTTTAAATACATTAAGGACGGATTTACTAAGTATTATGGAAATAATGATGAAGGTTTAGGAGGAGAGGGGAAGATATATTATGATTTTCCTAATTATTATCAAATAACAGTTTATGAAGAGTATAAAATTCCTAGTTGGTATAAGGAAGGTATTATTTATCAGATATTTGTTGATAGATTTTTTAATGGTAATAAGGATGGAGTAATTTTAAATAAAAAGAAAAATAGCTTTATATATGGTAATTGGTATGATGAGCCAATGTATATAAGAGATAATAATGGAAATATTAAGCGGTGGGATTTTTATGGAGGTAATTTAAGAGGAGTAATTGAAAAATTAGATTATATAAAATCTTTAGGGGTAAATATTATATACATGAATCCAATCTTTGATGCTGTGAGTTGTCATAAATATGATACTGGAGATTATGAAAATATAGATAAGATGTATGGAACTAACAATGATTTTAAAGAGCTTTGCAAAAAAGCTGAAGAAAAAGGCATAAGGATAATACTAGATGGAGTTTTTAGTCATACAGGATCAGATAGTAGATACTTTAATAAATACGGAAATTATGGAGAGCTTGGAGCTTATGAATCTAAGTACTCTAAATATTATAATTGGTATAGGTTTTATGATTATCCTAATAGTTATGAATGTTGGTGGGGCTTTGAAAATCAGCCTAATGTAGAGGAGTTAGAAAAGACATATTCAGATTATATAGTTAATAGTGAAAATTCAATAATAGCAAAGTGGCTTAGATTAGGAGCAAGTGGTTGGAGGCTAGATGTAGCAGATGAACTACCAGATGAATTCATACAAATGATTAAGGAAAGGATGAAAAGTGAAAGAGAAGATAGTGTGCTTATAGGAGAGGTTTGGGAAGATGCTTCAAATAAGGTTAGCTATTCAAAAAGAAGAAAATATTTATTAGGAAATGAATTAGATTCTGTAACAAATTATCCTTATAGAAATATAATTTCTGATTTTTTAAATGAAGAGATAAGTTCACAGGATTTTTATAAAGTAATAATGAGCATAAAAGAAAATTACCCACGGGAAAATTTTTATGCAAACATGAATCTTTTAGGTAATCATGACACAGAAAGAATACTTACAGTACTAAAAGAAAATTTAAATAAATTAAAATTGGCTCTATGCCTTCAAATGACTTTACCTGGAGTTCCTCTAATTTATTATGGAGATGAGGCTGGACTTTTAGGAAATAAAGATCCTGAAAATAGAAAGACCTATCCTTGGGGACGAGAAAATAAAAAGGTATTAAGTTATTATAGCTTTTTCGGGAACTTTAGAAAAAATGAAGAGGTTCTAAGAAAGGGAGATTTTTATATTTTTAAAGATACGCCAGAGGATGTTATTGCTTTTAAGAGAGTTTATAAAGAGAAAGAAATGATAATTTTAGTAAATAGAAGTAATTCCAATAAAACCTTAACCTTAAAGGGGGAAAGAGAAGTTTATAAAGATAGATTTTCTAATGAAGAATTTTATTGTGATGGTAGTATTACTTTAGAGATAGAAGGAGAAAGTTATAAAATTTTAACTAATTAGAGGTATTTTCTAAGGGAAAAAATCATATTAATCCAATATATGGAGGTGGATAATATGATAAGAACAATAGTATGCCAAAGAGAGGGATGCAATGGAAATGCTTTTTATATAAATAGTCATGATGGTGAAATGAGTGTTGTATGTAAGGAGTGTAATAGTGAGTATAAATATGGAACTTATAATAATTCACTTTTGATGTTATCTACTTGCTCAAGCTGTAACAATGATACTTTTAAGGTTTTTAAAGATACTGAGAGCAATAATATATATGCAAAATGCATTGTTTGTGGTAATCCACCAGAAAATATTTTTATTGATGCTGATGGAAATCAAGTATCTTATGAAGCTAAAATTTTAAATGATGTAAAAGACATTGTTTATAGGGTTGAACAAAGAATAAATAATCTTGAAAGAGATGTAGAGAGTTTAGGAAGTGGTCAAGTGTTAATAGAACAATCTATGGCATATATAAATCAATTTTTATCAGAAAATAAATAAAGTTTAAATCTATTTGGGTACTAGTACGATTTCTAGTACTCTTTATTATTAAATAATTTAATAAAATTTTAGAGGGGTTTAAGAAAATTGATTTGAATTATTTAATTAATTTAAAATAAATTTCTCTTAAGATTAAATTTATTATAAATTAATTTTAATAACTATTAAAGTTAAAGTTAAATTGTGTTATAATTTTAATATCCATTTAATGGGATATAAGGGGTAAATTGGAGGGGAGACTTGTGTCAAAAAAAGAGATAGTTGCAATGATATTAGCTGGAGGTCAAGGATCGAGATTAGGTGTGTTAACTAAGAATTTGGCTAAGCCAGCAGTTCCTTTTGGAGGAAAATATAGAATAATAGACTTTCCTTTAAGTAATTGTTCTAATTCAGGTATTTATACTGTTGGAGTTCTAACACAGTATAAGCCTTTAAAATTAAATGAACATATTGGTATTGGTGATACATGGGATTTAGATAGAAGAGATGGAGGGGTAAGTATATTGCCTCCATATCAAAAAGAAAAAGGTGGAGACTGGTATAAGGGTACTGCCAATGCAATCTATCAAAATATTGAATTCATAGAAAGATATGATCCAGAGTATGTGCTTATCCTATCAGGAGACCATATTTATAAAATGGATTATGATAAAATGCTAGAAATGCATAAGGAGAAAGAAGCTGATGCTACTATAGCAGTAATAAATGTTCCTATGCATGAAGCTAGTAGATTTGGAATAATGAATACAAATGATGATTTATCAATATATGAGTTTGAGGAAAAGCCTGAGCATCCAAAGAGTACAAATGCTTCAATGGGAATATATATTTTTAATTGGAAAGTTTTAAAGAAGTTTTTAGAAGAGGATGAATTAGATCCAAGTTCAAGTAACGATTTTGGAAAAAACATAATTCCTAAAATGTTGAATGCAGGTAAAAGACTTATAGCTTATCCATTTAAGGGGTATTGGAAAGATGTTGGAACTATAGAAAGTTTGTGGGAAGCTAATATGGATTTATTAAAACATGAAGACGAACTAAGTCTTTATGATAGTGAATGGAGAATTTATTCAGCTAATCCAGTTAGACCTGCTCAATTTATTGGAAAGGATGCAGAAATAAAGTCTTCCTTAACAGTTGAAGGATGTATAGTACATGGTAAGGTGGAAAATTCAGTTTTATTCCAAGGGGTTTATGTAGGAAAGGGAGCTGTAATTAAAGATGCTGTAATAATGCCAAATACAAGAATTGAGGATGATGTTGTAATAGAAAAAGCTATTATAGGTAGTGAAGCTATTGTGGGTAAAGGTTGTAAGATAGGTGATGGAAATAAAATTTCAGTTATAGCATCTAAAGAGGTTGTTATAGGAAATAAAGAAATAATCGAAGAATGTGCTATGGTAAAGTAAGAAGAGGTATATGAGAGGGGGACTGGTTAATGAATAATTGCATAGGTATAATAAATTTAGATGAGAATGAAAGTAGGATTGGAGAATTAGCAAAAAATAGGCCTTTAGCAGCAGTACCTATAGCGGGAAGATATAGAATAATCGATTTTATACTTTCTAATATGACTAATGCAGGAATAGAATCTTTAGGTATTTTAAGCAAAAATAAATCGCGTTCATTAGTAGATCACTTAACTAATGGAAGACCATGGGATTTACACAGAAAAAGAGATGGGTTAAGAGTATTTAACTTTGGTGAAAGAGATCCATATTATGATGATATAACTAATCTTTATGAGAATTTAGATTTTTTAACAAAAAGTAGAAGAGAATATGTTATTATATCACCATCATATATGATTTGTAATATAAATTTAAAAGAAGCCTTAGAATATCATAAGAAAAATGATAACGATGTTACGGTAATATATAAAAAGGTTAAAGATGCAGATTCTAATTTTATTGATTGTGATGTTTTAAATTTTGATGAAAGTGGACTTATAAAAAGTATAGGAAAAAATTTAGGAAGAGAAGAAGAGAGTAATATAAGCATGGAAATGTATATATTAAGAACAGATCTTCTTATAGAAATAATATATGAATGCATAAGACAAGGTTCACACAGAAAGTTTAAGAGTTATTTAAGTGAAGTATTAGGTGAAATGAAGGTTAGTGGATTTGAATTTAAAGGTTATTTAAGTTGTGTAAATTCACTAAAATCCTATTATAAGGCTAATATGGATTTATTAGAAGAGAAAGTTTATAAGGAATTATTTATAGATAACAATCCTATATATACTAAATCTAGAGATGAGGGACCAACTCATTATACTAAAAACAGTAAGGTAACTAATTCAATAATAGCAAATGGTTCTTATATTGAAGGAAAAGTTGAAAACTGTATAATTGGAAGAAGAGTTTATGTAGGACCAGAGGCTGTTATTAAAAATTGTATTATAATGCAAGAAACTGTTATAGGGGAAAATGCTCATTTAGATAAGATAATAACAGATAAGGCAGCAGTAATAAGAGACGCTGAGAAAATAGTAGGTCTTGAATACTGTCCTATGGTTTTAAGCAAACCTAATATAATATAAACTTGAAATAAATCATAGCATCCTTTAAATTTAATTTATACAAAAGGAGAAGAGGAGATGCTATGGATAATAAAAGAAAAAGAATAATTGCATGGAGTTTAATCATATTATGGATGGCTTTTATATTTTTTATGTCTAGTCAGCCAGGAGAGGTTTCTTCTAAACAAAGTAAATTTGTAGTTATTTTACTTGATATGTTTGGAATGGACTTAAATAGTCGTTTCGGTGAATTATCAACCTATATTATAAGAAAGGGAGCACACTTTACTGAATATATGATACTTTATTTCTTAGCTTTTAATCTTTTAAGATTATATATAACTAGAAAGAAGGCATACATATATTCCTTAATTATAGTATTTGGATATGCTTGTAGCGACGAATTCCATCAATTATTTGTAGAAGGAAGAAGTGGACAATTTAAAGATGTGCTTATAGATACATCAGGAGGGATTTTTGGAAGTTTATTAGTTGGTTTAAAAAGTAAGATTTTTTCTAATAAAGCTTAAAATAAAAAATCATTAAAATATATGTATTTTAAATACAAAAATGCGCGTATTAAAATAACTTTTAACAAGACTTACAAACAGTATGAAGAGAATGCATAGTGATTCTCGGAATATGTTTGTAAGTTTTATTATTTTAATACAGCGCCTTTTTATTAATTAATAATTTTTTATAATAATGCTGAGAAAATTCTAGTAACTCCCTCTATAAACTTGTCAAACTTAGTTGATTTTTCATATTCTTCAATTTTAAAATGTCTACACTTAAGTAAATCTTCAAAAAATAGTGCATCTAACTTACAGGTTATTTCTTTATCATATATAACAGTGTTTATTTCATAATTAAGCTCAAAACTACGTATATCCATATTAGCTGTTCCTAAAGTGCATATTTTCCCATCTATTGTCATTGTTTTAGAATGTATGAAAGAACTTTTATCATAAAAATAAACTTCAATTCCACAATCCATAAGTTCAGCTAAATAGCTTTTAGATGCTTTATTTACCATAAAGTGATCTGATTTTTCAGGGAAAATAATCTTTACGTCAACTCCGCTTAGGGAAGCTATTCTAAGAGCTTCTATTATGCTTGATGGAGGCACAAAGTAAGGAGTAGTTATATAAATATTTTCTCGTGCAGTCATAATCATCTTTAAAATGCTCTGCATTATTGCAGGGAATGTTGAATCAGGTCCACTTTTAACTAACTGCATTAAAACTCTTTCTTTAGCAACTGTATTTTCAGGGAAATATTTATCAAATTCCTTATCATAAAAAGTATAACTATTATTGGCTTTTTCTATGGTTATAAAGTCATCTAGGAAAACTGCTTGTAGTGCTAAGACAAAATCACCTTTAATCATTAGGTGGGTATCTCTCCAATAACCAAACTTTTTATTTCTACCTAAATATTCATCTCCTATATTAATACCACCTAAAAAACCTACTTGTCCGTCTATAACAACTATCTTTCTATGATTTCTATAGTTAATTTGAGTATTTATTACTTTAAGAAGAGGGGCTAAGAAGTAAGAATACATAACAACTGAAACCCCTGCTTTTTTTAAATCTTTAATGTAGCTTCTTTTTAAGCTACTTGAACCAACTTTATCAATAATAAATCTAACCTTAACTCCTTCTAGAGCCTTCTTTATTAATATATCTTTAATTTCATTGCCTATTTCATCACTATTTACTATATAGTATTCTAAGTGAATATGATGCTTAGCCTTAAGAAGTTCCTCTTTTAAATCTTTAAACTTTTCAACACCATCTTTATATATCTTTATATCATTATTCACAAAGATGGGAGAATCACTGTTAAAAGCTAAAAGCTCCATTAAGGGAACATATTGTTTTTCAGTATATTCATCTAAAATAGGACTTATTAAGTCATTAATTTTAGGATTAATTCTATCATTAAGTTTATGCCTTTTCCAGTTACGTCCTAAGAATATATAAAGTATTAATCCTATTGGAGGCAATAGGGTTAGTATTAATAACCATGCTATTGTTTTTTCAGGTTGTTTTCTTTCTAGTACCACAATTATGACAGATAAGATTACATTAATTATAAATGCCATGTATAAAAATGCTGTTGTATAGTTTATAATAATCCCTCCCTCATAAATAAAATACTAAATCTTATTGTACCATTAATTATTTCAATAACTAATACTTTCTAAACAGTTTTATATAAAAATATATTATTAAAATGTAATTATAAATTATATAAAATATTATAATCTACATATTTAGTATTAAAAATATGAATTTAATATATTGTAGATAAAATTTAAATGGTTCATATAAGTAAAATAAAATTTGTTTTAAACTAATATTTTAATTTCTCTTTAATAAGATAAAGTGAGAAAACTATCAAAAATATAACTAAAATATTAACATTGTGTTATATAAATGTAATTATATTGAAATTTTAATAATAAATGATATAATAAATTAAAATAATAATAAAAATAAGTTGTTTTTGTTGGGGGGTTGTAAACAAAAATCAATAACTATTTAATAAAAGGGGGGCATATATATATGAAAGCTGTAAAAGAAGTAAATCAGAAAAAACGCGGAATTTTAGGCTTCATAGAAACAGTAGGTAATAAATTGCCACATCCAGCTACTATATTCGTAATATTATGTGTTGGTGTAGTAATTTTATCTCATGTTTTAGCATCAAGGGGTGTATCTGTTACATATGAAGGAATAGATAGAGCTACAAATGAAATTAAGGAGATAACAGTTTCTGTTCAAAGCTTGTTAACTCCAGATGGAATAAGATATATTTTTGAATCATTAATAACTAACTTCACAAGCTTTGCTGCTTTAGGAACAGTTTTAGTTGCAATGTTAGGGGTTGGGGTTGCAGAAGGAACTGGTCTTATAGGAACAGCCTTAAGAAGATTAGTGTTAAAAACTCCAAAGAGTTTAGTTACAATGGTTGTTGTATTTGCAGGAGTTATGTCAAGTATAGCTTCTGATGCTGGTTACGTTGTTCTTGTACCCTTAGGTGCAGTAATATTTATGAGTTGTGGAAGACATCCACTAGCTGGTATAGCGGCAGCTTTTGCTGGGGTATCAGGTGGATTTAGTGCAAATCTTTTCCCAGGTCCTGTTGATGCTTTATTAGCAGGTATGACTACAGAGGGTGCTCATATGTTTGATCCATCATATTCAGCATCACCAGTAGGAAACTGGTACTTTATAATGGCTTCAACAGTTGTAATAACTTTAATAGGAACTTTAGTTACTGAGAAAATAGTTGAACCTAGATTAGGTAAATATAGAGGAGAACTAATCGCTGGTGATGAAGATGCTATGAAACCTCTTGATGAAAAAGAAAAAAGAGGATTAAAGTTTGCAGGTTTATTTGCTTTAGTAGGAATTATATTAATAGGAGCTTTAGTTGTTCCAGCTAATGGTATATTAAGAAACCCTAAAACAGGAGAAATATTAAGTTCACCATTTATGAACTCAATAGTTGTTTCTATCGCATTTGTATTTTTACTAGCAGGTGTTGGATATGGAATAGGTGAAGGAAAAATAAAGAGTGATAAAGATATAATTGGTGAAATGAGTAAGACAATGTCTACAATGGGTTCATATATAGTATTAGTATTCTTCGCAGCTCAATTTGTAGCTTACTTTGGAAAAACTAATTTAGGTACTGTAATAGCAGTTAAGGGAGCAGATTTCTTAAAGGCAACAGGAATTCAAGGTATTCCTCTATTAGTAGGATTCATACTTGTAACAGCATTTATAAATTTATTTATGGGATCAGCTTCAGCTAAATGGGCTATAATGGCTCCAATATTTGTTCCAATGCTTATGGGAGTTAATATAAGTCCAGAAATGACTCAAATGGCATACAGAATAGGTGACTCAACAACAAATATTATATCTCCACTTATGACATACTTTGCGTTAATAGTATCATTTAGTGAGAAGTATGATAAAGAGTCTGGAATAGGAACAATGATATCAACAATGGTTCCATATTCAGTTTGTCTACTAATAGGATGGACAATCTTATTAATGCTTTGGTATGTATTTAAATTACCTTTAGGACCTGGAGCAGGAATAGTTATATAATATATGAATATAAAAAGTTCTAAATTATATAATTTAGAAGTGTTATTTATAAAGATCATATAAATATAAAAAAGATAGAGTAATTTTAGATAGAGTATTATGATATAGGATTTAATATATAAGTATTAAATCCTATATCTTTTTTTATGTTTAAATTTAAAAGGTAAGGTTATTAATAGTTAATAATCTAATATTATAAATAGTTAATAATTTAATATTATAAATAGTTAATAATTTAATATTATAAGTTGAAAATAAAAAATAACTTATATTTAAATTGAGATTTTACTATAAATAAAAGCTATATTTAGTTTTTTATATGGAATTTTCTAATTGAAATTTTGGTTGTAAGCTTAAACAAATAGAGTATTTATGTCACCAATGTAGTAATTATCAAGGAGTGGGATTTATAAAAATGGAATGTTTGGAATTAAGTTGAATTAAAATAAAGAACACAAAACCAGGCGTATCAATATAAAGAAAATAAAGTATTTTAATGAAAAATAGAGTATTTTAAGAATAATTGTCGTAACTGATGAAATATATAGTTAGTATATAGTAGTTAACATGGTAAGATAAATCTCGTCGCTGAGAGACACAGAAACAACTCAACAAAACAAATTAAAAGTTTTGAAAAAAAGTT
>OFLW01000173.1_pt1 | contig 16916 bp, 17 predicted proteins | sample 1541061 | NCBI WGS metagenome assembly OFLW01 (sample SAMEA4413045, study PRJEB24355) | metagenome | biome: human; feature: gut; material: faeces | place: United Kingdom | collected 2010
GATGGAAAACAAGCTAAATCTTATCCTATTGATAATCAATTAATAGATTCATTATCACCAAGCAGAGAAATTAGTGGATCTGAAGGTTTTGCAATAAATGGTAATCCAAAAAAAATCGAATTAGAATTTCAACCTTTAACATCATTCTCTAACAAACGTTATATTTATAATATTAAACCAGAATAATATAGGTATTCACCTGCCCTATTTTTTCCTTTCTCTAGGTTGAGAGATTAAAAAGTTTGAAATATGAAATAATTTATTAGTTATACGATCTTTTATGAGGAGAATATATATGAAAAGATTATTAGGTACATTAATTGCTGCTACACTAGTGTTAAGTGCTTGTAGCCAAAACGACACTAAGGAAGATGAAAATAAAAAGTCAGAAAATACTACTGAAAAGAAATCTGACGATAAAAAAGACAAAAAAACTAATGAGGATAAAAAGTCTGGAGAACAAAAGAAATCTCAAGAAAAAAAGAATAACAAGTCAATGCAAGAATCTGCTACAAATGAACAGGTTCAATCTCAACAACAAACTAATAACAATCAGCAACAATATAGTGATGAATATTTAGCAAACAATTCCGTTTCTAATGATGATCAATTATCATCTGAAGAACAGCAGAAATACAATGAAAATACTAACGAAAACAAACAGAATAGTCATGTTGACTTAAATTCATTACCTGCTACAGATTTTCGAACAGATTGGATGTCTGAATCTGGTCAAAAACAAGTGAATGATTTAGCAAACCAAAAAGATAGCGGTCAAATTTCACAATACGAATTTAATGATCGCGTATCTGATGTGATGAATAATGAAATAGATAATCAACAGCCATAATTGAAATATAGGGTAGCACGTCTACCCTTTTTATTTAGGGAGGGTAAACACGTGGCATAAGAAATTCACCTATAAACATGGTGAAACTAAAAATCGCTATTATGAGAAGTACAAAGACCCTCTCACAAACAAATGACGACGTGTTAGCGTGGTACTTAATAAAGAATGGTAAACAGTCACAAAAAGAGGCTCAGAAGCGCTTAAATGAGCTTATAGAGGCAAAATTAAACGATAAGACACCTACTACACTTAAGTCACTAACATTCCATGATCATTTGATGAGTGGTTTGAAAGATACAAATTAACTTCCGGATTTAAACAATCTACCGTTACAACGAAAAGTTATAAAATAGCGCACATCAAAAGAAATATTGATAAAAATATACTCGCTCAAAATACGAATGCTGATGTTTTACAAGACTTAATTAATTCTTCATTAACAGAGGGATTAAGTCATAAAGTGGTTAAAGATGATTTGAGTATTATAAAAAATATACTACGCTATACTCAAAAGAAATATAACATTACTGATAAATCTTACATAGATGATGTAATAGTACCTAAAAAAGCGACTACAATAGAAGAAGTTAAAGCAAAACGTGAGAACTATTTAGAAATGAATGAAGTTCATCTTATCGCTGAAGAGTTAAAACATATAGCAAATAATAAGCGTGCTAGTTATATATTTATTTACTGCTTATATCATTGAAATTCAAGCATTAAATGGTATGCGTATAGGAGAACTTTTAGCAATACAACCAGAAAACATTGATTTCAAAAACAAAAAACTTATCATTGATGGCACTATACATTGGCGTAAAGAGGGTAACAACCTCGGTTTTAAAGATACTACAAAAACAGCTTTATCTTATCGAACTATCTCTCTGACTACTCGAAGTTGTGATATTTTACGTAAAGTTATGTTAGAGAATAAGAAAGCATTTCAGTGGAAAAATATGTATGTAGATAGAGATTTTATATTTACTAATCATAAAGGAAACCCTATATCACTTACATCAATCAACAGAAACATACAAATTGCTGCAAAGAATGTAGGTATTAAAAAGCATATAACCAGCCATACTATGCGTCATAGTCACATATCATTATTATCGCAATTAGGTATATCACTGCGTGCAATTATGGATCGTGTAGGCCATACAGATCATAAGACTACCCTACAGATATACAGTCATGTTACTGAACAAATGGATAAAGATATGATGAGTAAGTTAGAGAAAGTAGGTATTAATTAAATATGAGTAGTACTCGTAAACCAAAATTAGATTATGAGGAACAAATTAAAAAGTTGAAATCATTAGGAATTCTATTCAATGAAATAACAGAAGAAGAAGCTAAAGAAATATTAAAAAATAACACTTATTTTTTTAAATTGATATCTTTTCGTAAAAATATAAAAAAGGATAGTAGTGGAAATTATAATTTTGAGTTTTCTGCACTTTCTGATTTTGCTACTTTAGATATGCGATTAAGATATACTTTATTACCTATGTGTTTGGATATAGAACATTCACTAAAAACAGATATTCTTAAAAAGATTACTGATGATGTAAACGAAGACGGATATACAATTGTTCAAGATTTTATAAACAATCATAATGGAGATTTAGAAAAAATCTTTTCTAGCGTGATTAAAAGAGATGGTACAGTTATACCGAGTTTTCAAAAATATTATGATGATCCTCCAATATGGGTATGCTTAGAATTAATGACTTTTGGCCAATTTTCAGCATTTGTAGAATTTTATTCTGAAAGAACAAATGACTCTGAGTTACGTAAGGCTGGTAAATTTATTAAATTTGCTAAAAACATTAGGAATAAATGTGCTCATAGCCAACCAATTTTATTAAATTTAAATCCACGCAAAAACTTTACCGTTGAAAGAGAATTAAAAAAGATAGGTAGAAAACAAAGACTGTCTGATAAAAACCTTAAAGTATTAGCAATAATTGATATTCTTGCATTATTAGTTTTACATTCTAAATATTGTAGTAAAGGTATAAAAGATAATCGAAAAAATGATTTATTAACTTTTAAACAACGTAAAAATAGATATTTTCATCATTATCGAAATGTTCCTTCTCTTTCATTTTTCTTTCTATCACTTAACAAAATGATTGACTATTATGTTCAAAACAATTAATATAATAAATAAGGAAAGAGGGACATCCCTCCAAGAGTTATTTCTATACTCTTGTTTTTTATGAAAGAATTTTCTATTCTTTCCGTTTTAAGAGGTTGACCGAGAGGTTGCCTCTTTTTTTATGCCTAAATCTCTTAAGTTTTAACACGTCGCCCTTTTTTTGCCCTTTTTCCAACTTATAAAATACAAAAACAACCCCCTCAAGCCTATGCCTAAGGGGTTTCATTATTCTATGCTATTTTATTCCCACTCAATTGTACTTGGTGGCTTAGAGGTAATGTCATAGACAACGCGATTAACGTGGTCCACCTCATTGACAATTCGACTTGAAATCTTTTGTAAGACTTCCCAATCAATTCTAGCAAAGTCACTAGTCATGCCATCGATGGATGTTACCGCACGAATACCTACAGTATGATCATACGTACGGTAGTCTCCCATGACACCGACCGATTGAATACCTGGAAGTACTGTAAAGTATTGCCAGATATCTCTTTCAAGACCTTCCTCACGAATCACTTCACGTAAAATCGCATCTGATTCACGAACAATTTCAAGCTTATCTTCAGTAATTTCTCCAAGTACACGGATACCTAATCCAGGTCCTGGGAACGGCTGTCTCCAAACTAAGTGTTCAGGTATACCTAATTCTATTCCTAATGCGCGCACTTCATCTTTGAATAATGTATTGATTGGTTCAATAAGTTCAAATTCCATGTCTTCAGGTAATCCACCTACATTATGGTGAGATTTAATTGTTTGAGCTGTCTTAGTACCTGATTCAATCACATCCGTATATAACGTACCTTGAGCTAAGAAATCTACATCTGTTAATTTCGCAGCTTCGTCATCAAAGACATATACAAACTCATTACCAATGATTTTACGTTTACGTTCTGGATCAGACACACCTTTTAGTTTACTCATGAAGCGTTCTTGAGCATTAACACGAATAATATTCATATCAAAACCTTCACCGAATTGCTCCATGACCATGTCACCTTCACCTTTACGTAATAGACCATGGTCCACAAAAATACATGTTAATTGGTCGCCGATTGCCTTATGTAAAAGTACAGCAACTACGGATGAATCTACTCCACCACTCATTGCACATAATACTTTACGATTACCTACTTGTTGACGGATTTTCTCAATTTCAATTTCAATGAAATTCTCCATCGTCCATTCACCTGTACAATTACAAACACGGCGGACGAAGTTTCTTAGTAAGTCGTTCCCATATTCAGTGTGACGTACTTCTGGATGGAATTGTACACCGTAAATGCGACGTTTTTTATCTTCAATAGCTGCATAATTAGTACTTGGACTATCTGCAATCACTTCAAATCCTTCAGGAATTTCAATTACTTTATCAGAATGACTCATCCATACTGTTTGTTCAGAAGGTAAGCCAAAGAAAAGTTCATCTGATTTAGCGTTAATTGTAGCTTTGCCATATTCACGCTCATTGGCACGCTCAACTTTACCACCTAAAAGCTTAGTCGTTAATTGCATACCATAACATATACCTAAAACTGGAATACCTAAATTGTAAATTTCAGGGTCGATGGTAAATGACCCCTCTTCATACACTGAATTTGGACCACCTGAAAGAATGATACCTTTAGGATTCATTCGTTTAATTTCTTCAATAGAAATTTCGTGATCATGTAATTCACTATAAACGCCCATCTCACGGATACGACGCGTAATTAACTGGTTATATTGGCTACCAAAGTCTAAAACAAGAATCAGCTCTTGCTCTTTCGCCATTTCCATAGTCATGAATCTCCTTTATTGTTTGATTTTATGTAAAAGTAAGAGAAACGCGCCTGTCAATGCCCTAAATGATAGCTTTAAGTATTGTAACGTATCATTAAGCATTGTTGTTTTAAAAATTAAGCGCGTTCCTACAAATGATTAATTCATCACCCAAAGTTTAACACTAGAAAGAATAGTTTGGTGATTCTTTCGTAATTTGAACATTATGAGGATGACTTTCAGCTAAGCCAGCTGGTCCCATACGTGTAAATTGTGCTTCTTCACGTAATTTTTTTAGGTTTTCTGAACCAGTATAACCCATGCCAGCTCTAACGCCACCCATAAGTTGATAAATTGTATCTTGTAATGGTCCTTTATAAGCTGTACGACCTTCAATACCTTCAGGAACAAATTTTCTTGGTGTTTTATCTTCTTGGAAGTAACGATCATTTGAACCTTTTTCCATAGCACCTAAAGATCCCATGCCGCGATAAACTTTATATTGTCTACCTTGGAATACTTCAGTTGCACCAGGACTTTCTTCTGTACCAGCTAACAAACTACCTAACATAACCGCATGACCACCAGCAGCTAATGCTTTGATAATATCACCTGAGAACTTAATACCACCATCAGCAATAATAGCCTTACCATGCTTACGGGCTTCTGTAGCACAATCATAAACTGCTGTAATTTGAGGCACACCTACACCTGCAACAACACGTGTTGTGCAAATTGAGCCTGGACCAATACCTACTTTAACAACATCGGCACCCGCTTCAAATAAAGCACGTGTTGCCTCTGCAGTCGCTACGTTACCAGCGACAACAGTAATTTCAGGATATGTTTCCTTGATGTGTTTAACTTGATTAATAACGCCTTTAGAATGACCATGAGCTGTATCAATAATTAATGCATCTACGCCAGCTTCAACTAGTTTTTGTGCACGAATTTCAGTATCTTTAGACGTACCGATTGCTGCCGCAGCTAACAATCTGCCATGTTCATCTTTAGCTGCATATGGGAATTCAAGTACTTTTTCAATATCTTTAATAGTGATTAATCCTTCTAAACGACCATTTTCTACTAATGGAAGTTTCTCAATCTTATGTTTTTGAAGAATAGCCTCGGCTTCATCTAAAGTCGTACCAACTGGAGCTGTTATTAAATTATCTTTCGTCATTACATCTGATATTTTAATTGAAAAATCTTCAATAAAACGTAAATCACGATTTGTTAAAATCCCAATCAACTTGCGATCCTCTTGATTATCGACAATGGGTACACCAGAGATACGGTATTTACCCATTAATGCTTCAGCCTCATACACACTTTCTTCCGGTGTTAAGAAGAACGGGTTAGAAATAACACCATTTTCTGAACGTTTAACCTTTTGTACCTCATCAGCTTGCTCTTCGACGCCCATATTCTTATGAATAACACCTAAACCGCCTTGTCGAGCCATAGCAATTGCCATTTTTGATTCAGTTACTGTATCCATACCTGCTGAGATAACAGGAATGTTTAACTTGATCTTATCTGATAATTTGACACTTAAGTCAACATCGCTTGGTAAAACATCTGATGCAGCTGGAATGAGTAACACGTCGTCGAATGTTAAAGATTCTTTAGCAAATTTATTTTCCCACATTAAAAACAGCCTCCAATTTTATTTATACTTAGTTACATTATTTCACATTTTCTTCAGTTTGTTTATACTTTATACCATTAAAAAAGAAATTTAAGATGATTGCAGAAATTGCGCCAAGCACTATACCATTTTGAGTTAACCAAGCAAATTGTTCTCCTAATCCTTTAAATGCTTGAGGTACTGCACTAATACCAGCACCTAACCCTACTGAAATTGCAATAATTAATAAATTATTTTGATTTTGGAAATTAATGTTACCCAAAATACTAACGCCGTATGCCATAACCATTCCAAACATTGCTATCATTGCTCCACCTAAAACCGGCAATGGAATAATATTAGCTAAAGCACCTAATTTAGGTATACAACCGCAAATTAGTAAAAGAATAACCATTCCATATATCACATTGTTCTTTTTAGCTCCTGATAAAGAAACAAGACCTACATTTTGGGAATATGCAGTGTAAGGGAACGCATTAAATATTGAACCTAAAATGATTGCTAGACCTTCCGCAGTGTACCCTTTTCGAAAATCTTTTCTTTCTAGTTTTCTACCAGTAATTTCACTCAGTGCATGATAGACACCAGTAGATTCAATTAAACTTACAACTGCAACAATGAAAAATACAAGTATTGAGCTGACATCAAATCCGAAGCCAGAAAATCTGAATGGCACAGGGAAACCAAACCAATGTGCATCACCCACTTGTTTGATATCAACCATTCCAAATATACCAGCTAAAGCAGTACCTATTGCTAATCCTATAAGTATCGCAATTGATTTCAAGAAGCCCTTTGTAAATCTTTGCAAAATAAGAATAATGAGTAGTGTAACACCACCTAATATTAAATTCTTAGTATCGCCATAGTTTTTCGCTCCTTCACCACCTGCCAAGTAATTCATTGCAACTGGCATTAAATTGATTCCAATAATTGTCACAACACTTCCTGTTACAACAGGTGGAAAGAATTTAACTAAATAAGAGAAAAAAGGTGCAATTAAAACAACTAAGATACCGGATATTAAAAGCGAACCATATAAAACATCAAGTCCTTTCGTTTGACCGATGAGTATCATAGGTGCAACGGCAGTAAACGTACATCCTAGTACAATCGGTAATCCAGTCCCTGTGACTTTATTTGCTTGAAGAAATGTCGCTACCCCGCACATAAATATATCAACAGTAACTAGATAAGCAATTTCTTCAGCTGAAAATTTTAAGCTTGTCCCCACAATAATAGGAACAAGAATAGCCCCTGCATACATCGCTAACAAATGTTGCACACTTAATATGAAATTTTTCATTACGCTTCACCTAAAAGAGTTACCTTATTGCCTTTTAATGAAGCTACCTTACAAAGTGAAGATACATATAAGCCTGCATCTTCTAAACGTTGGCGACCATTTTGGAAACTTTTTTCAACCACAATACCCACGCCAACTGTCGTCGCATTTGCTTGTTTTACAATGTCATTAAGACCTAGCGAAGCATCACCATTAGCTAAAAAGTCATCAATGATAAGTACTTTATCGTCTGCACCTAAAAATTCTTCAGATACAATGACTGTACTCGTTTTATTTTTTGTAAATGAATGAATATCCGTGCTATAAAAGCCATCTTTCAAAGTACTAGGTTTAGCTTTTTTAGCAAATAGACAAGGAACATCAAAATGAAAAGAAGCCATAATAGCAGGCGCAATACCAGAAGCTTCAATAGTTAAAATTTTAGTAATACCAGCGTCTTTGAAAGACTCATAAAATGTTTTACCTACATCATTCATCAACTTTGCATCAATTTGATGATTTAAAAATCCATCTACCTTCAAAATTTTCTCATCGATGACAACGCCATCTTCTTTGACTTTTCGTCCTAACGACTCCACTCAAAAAACCTCCTCAAGTAAATTCAAATTCGATTCCTAGATACAAAAAAACCTCAAACTACCATTAATAGTTTCAGGATCTATGAGTGAACGTGCAATACTTTGCCTTAAAGCAAATTAAGAAGAAGATACGCATACGTAATCCTAAAAACGCTTATTAAATTTGATAAAACTTAAACAATTGCACTCAATTTATACAGGCTTATGTGTATCCTCATTTGTTACCAGTTATACCAAATGCGTTTCACTTTTATGTTGCTTTAGCGATTTAAACTGCTCTTAATGTATTGGATTGTTACTCATAGTCGTGTCGTTTATGGCGACACGGTAGAAACTTCTAAAGCCATATTCTCTAGATTATATGAGTCATATAAATTATTTTATGATAATAGCAAATTTTTGTTGTATTTTCAATATAATTAAAGAGATGTTCACGATTCAAAAAGCATCAAAATTCAGTGTAAGCGTTATATTAAAGGATGAATTATCATTGAAATGTTTTAATACAAAATTATATAATTATCTGTGTAATAGTTTTATTAAATTAGACTAGGGTATAACCATGTAAGACAACATTTTTAAAAGGGGCGATAATCATGGCAAAAATTACTGTAGTGAATAACCAAGATGAATTATATAAAGTCATCAATCAAAAAAAATCTGAAGGTTATTTAGAGACAGAATTAGCTGTTATCAGTAAAAGTAAGTTGCACTTAGATGATTTACACAACTCTCAAATCTCGTTAATGGCTACAAGTGGCTCATTTAGTGACCGTATGTCTCGTTTACTTACAGGTGAAGATGGAGAAGAAACAGTATTATCTCGTTATGATTTAACTGACAATGAACTAGAAGGATATAAACAAGATATTTTAAACGATAAAATGCTCGTTGTTGCTAACAGTGACCGTTCTTCTCATGATGAAGTTGAAGATAATAATGCTGCATATAAAGAAGTGGATATTACTCATTATGCCGCAGAGTCTGAAGGGCCTAAAGCATAATTTTATTTCTAAATTATAAAAGCATTGCACCATAATGTTTGTGTCGTCGAGCAGACATTATGGTTTTTTTTATCATTAAATAAAGCTAATTCGCTACGAATGAATAATATTAGGGAGAGGATATAACATGGAATTTAAAGTGATAGAATCAGCTAAAGATCCATTATTTAACGAGGCACTCAAATTATATGATGATAAATTGGATATTGGTTTAGATGAAGATAGTAAAATTTTTAAACGCTCACTTGAAAATAATAAAACAGAAAATGATTACGCCTTTATCGTTGGAATTGAAAACCAGACTGTAGTTAGCTTAGCAACTGCACATTACGAAGCAACAACCAATTCTGCATTTTTAATTTACTTAATCGCAAAAGAAAGCCCCAATCATGATGAAAGAATGTCCTTAACTTTAGAGGCAATAGAAAAACAATTAAACCTTTTATCACAAGAAGTTCATAATAGAGATATTAATTTCATCATGTTAGAAGTTCCAAAAGAACCCTCGACTGCTAACATCGATGACAAGCTCAGAAATGCACTAGAACATCGTCGTCAATTCCTCTTTGAAAATCAATTTGAAAAGCAGGACGACATTGACTATATTCATCCAAACCAAAACCAAAAGGAAACGCCACAAAAAGTAGATTTATTTATTAAAGCTAACATTGAATTAACAAAGGACATTTATGGTACAAGTGTCAAATCTAATTATATTCTTAAATATGTTTTTGCAAATGGCATTTCAAGAGAAATTATTTACCCTCTCCTAAAAGAAATGAATTTAAGATAGTCTGTCTAAAACACCTTGAAATCAATATTAAGAAAAGGTAAACTATCATATGAGGTAAGACTGACGTTTCACTGACCGAAGACAAACGTCACCATACATAATTAAAATATGAAGGGACTTTTTCAATGTTAACTAAAGAATTTGCTCAACGTGTAGAACTAAGTGAAAAGCAGGTCCGAAAAATTGTACAACATTTAGAGGAACGAGGCTATCACCTTAGTAAAACAGAATATCGTGGTCGTGAAGCCACAGACTTTAAAGAAGATGACATCGAATTATTTACAGATATCGCTAACAAAGTTAAACAAACAAATAGTTATGATTTAGCATTTGAAGAGCTTGAAAAGGAAAAAGACTTTTTACAAGTCATTGTTAAAGACGAGGATAGCCAATTACCAACTGATCAAAATGTAGCACAACTCGTTGAAGATTTACGTTCTGAAATTCAAAAAATGCGAGAAGAACGTCAAATGTTAGGGCAAATGATTAACCAAGTTCATCAGCAACAACAGGAACTCAAAGAATTACAAACTGATATCACAACAAAATTAGATTCGAATGCTCAATCTTTAAAATCAATCCAAAATTCTCAAGAGGCTATTCAGTCAGCACAAGAACAACAATCTAAAGACATCGCTAAAGCTAACGAATTAAAAGATAGTGAATTACGTAGTCATTTTGATTCAATGTCAAATAGCGCTTCAATATCTCAGAGCAACGTCGCAAGTCAAAGTACTACAGCAAGTTTGAGCCAATCTGAATCAGCAAATGATTCAATGAGTTCATCTCTGTCCGAGTCTAACTCAATAACATCCGAAAGTAATACAAATAGCAAATCGGAAATTGAATCAAAAAGTACGTCTACAAGCGAGTTCTTGTCAGAATCAGGAAGTGTATCTAACTCAGAAAAATCTGAGTCAATTTCTCATTCTCAATCAACATCAGCTACACCTTCTTCTCAATCGACTTACCAACAACAACCTAAAGAAGAGAAGAAAGGTTTCTTTGCACGTCTATTTAACTTATAAATGATTTGTATTCATAGCTGACTCATGTTTATTCATAATATTAAATAAAAACGCGTGCAATCATGTCTTCTTATAGCATGATTGCACGCGTCTTTTTTATTAATATAAACCTCTTTACGTCCTCTTTGCTCACTTTTCTGATAAACATAAACTTCTCATTTTTCATTGTTCTAGTAATCACCTTCACTCTATTCAACTTTAAATGAATCTGAAAACTATAAATCAACAACTTGAATTTCTTCTTAACCCCCTTTATTCTTATTACATATGTCGGAATACTAAAAATTAAAAAGGAGCTATATATCGATATGGAAATACTTTTTACAGTAATTAATGTCATCGTGTTACTTGTTTTCCTAATAATGTTAAATATTATGGCAAGAAAACACGTCTCATTCCCTAAACGTGTCTTTACCGCTTTAGCAATAGGTATCGTATTTGGCATTGTATTACACCTCATATATGGTGCAGAGTCTAAAACTCTCGAACAATCAACAGACTGGTTTAGTATTGTTGGAGATGGTTATGTTGCACTATTACAAATGATTGTCATGCCACTAATATTCATTTCAATTGTTGCCGCTTTTAGCAAAATACAAATTGGTGAAAAATTCGCTAAGATCGGTTCTTATATTTTTATGTTTTTAATTGGTACTGTAGCCATTGCAGCTATCGTTGGAATTTTTTACGCTTTGATCTTTGGTTTAGATGCATCGTCTATTGATTTAGGTAGTGCAGAACATTCACGTGGTACAGAAATTTCAAAACAAGCCAAAGATTTAACTGCAAACACTTTACCACAACAAATTCTCGAAGTATTCCCAAGCAATCCATTTTTAGATTTCACAGGACAACGTACAACTTCGACAATTGCAGTTGTTATTTTTGCAACGTTTGTGGGCTTTGCTTATCTTAGAGTTGCAAGAAAACAGCCGGAACATGGAAGCTTACTTAAACGTGGTATAGAAGCAATCTATTCTATCGTTATGGCTATCGTAACTTTTGTTTTACGATTAACGCCTTATGGCATTTTAGCTATTATGGCTTCTACTCTTGCGACAAGTGATTTTTCTGCAATTTGGACGTTAGGTAAATTCTTAATTGCTTCATACGCAGCTCTAATCACAATGTATATTATCCATTTAATTATACTGAGTGTCTTAGGTATCAATCCCGTTAAATACGTGAAAAAGACAATAGAAGTACTAATCTTTGCATTTACTTCACGTTCAAGTGCAGGTGCATTACCGTTAAATGTTCAAACGCAAACAAAACGTTTAGGTGTACCTGAGGGAATTGCAAACTTCTCTGCAACTTTTGGTTTATCCATAGGGCAAAATGGCTGTGCAGGAATCTATCCTGCTATGCTAGCAGTTATGGTGGCACCAGTAGCAAATGTAGAAATTGACTTCCAATTTGTTGTTACACTTATTGCTGTTGTTATTATAAGTTCATTTGGCGTTGCAGGTGTAGGTGGCGGGGCAACATTCGCATCAATACTCGTATTATCTACACTTAATCTACCAGTTGCTCTCGCAGGGGTACTGATATCTATCGAACCTCTCATCGATATGGGTCGTACAGCACTTAACGTTAATGACTCAATGCTAGCTGGAACAGGTACCGCACGCTTAACGAATCATTGGGACAAAAAAACATTTGACTCAAATGATTACGGCGATTTATCTGCAAATTAAATGTAAGAAAAGTGGTCATTGATCATTACGACATACAATTATAAAAAGAGCGGGGCAACATTCGTGTTGAAAATATCGCCCCACCCTAGCCTGAGACATGTATTTCTGTCTCAGGTTCTTTTTATCTTTGAATAAATCCTGCTTTTTTCAATTCATCTAACATATCTAAACGTGTTTTACGTCCTAGAAATGTTTCTATTTGTTGTGACCAATTTTCTGTACGCACACCGTGAGTACGTTCTTTATAATATTCACTCACTACTTGGTCGTATGCTTCCAATTCTTTACGTTGTTGATGCTGATTCGCATCATACTGGTCTTTATGAAAAATATGTTTAAATGGCAAGCGCGGTTTAGGTGACCCATTTTCTTCATCAGAAGGTTCACCTACTGCCATACCAAATAACGGAAACGTATAATCAGGTAAATTTAAAATTTCACGCACTCGCGCAACATCATTACGCAATGACCCTAAATAAACAATTCCATACCCCATATCTTCGGCAGCAACTGCCATGTTTTGCGCAACTAATGCAACATCTATTGTACCTACTAATAGTCCTTCTGCAGAACCATATGATGTCTCCATATTTGACGCCGCAACTTCATCTACTAAATGATGACGATAATAATCTAAAACAAATACAAATAAATAACCATTATCTAAAACATAAGGCTGACCTGACACTTCCTTTAAACGCGCTTTAATGCTTGGATCTTCAACACCAATAATAGAATAAGTTTGAAGATAACTGGATGTAGAAGCACTCTGTCCCGCCTCTACTAATTTTTCTACCGTTTCAGAACCAAGTGGTTGATTCTTAAATTTTCTAACTGAATGATGTTGTTTCATCAACTCATAAACATAATCTGACACTATACCCACTCCTATCAAAATTTACATTATTAATTATTTTATACCCTAAATGAAGTATATTTAAATCAATTTGCACACTTCACATTTAAAAGTTATCATAATAGTATAAATTTTCAGATAATTTAGGGGAGGGGTACAATATGACACTAACAAATAAAGAAGTTGCTAAAGTTTTATTTAAAGCTTATAGATATAAAAAACCCATCGATTTCATTAGTGAGAACTATCAATTAAACGAAGAAGAAGCATATCATGTACAAGAAGAACTAATTGACCAATTAACTTTCAAAGACCGTTCGACTGTTACAGGGTATAAAGTTAGTATGACTAGCAAGGCAACGCAAGCAATTGCTAACACTAACGAACCTGCATATGGAACACTCTTATCTAACCAAATTGTTAATGATGGTGCCTCAGTCTCTCTTTCAGAATTATTTTCACCATTACTAGAACCAGAAATTATCTTTATAGTGCAGGAAGACTTACCTTATGATGCTGATTTAGAAACAATTAGATATCATACCCGTATCGCGCCAGGCATTGAAATTCCAGATGCAAGATATAAAAATTGGTTTCCAAATTTTACTTTATCAGATTTAATATCAGATAATACCGCAACAGGACTTGTCGTAGTAGGTGACCCTGTAGACGGACTTGATAACGATGCATTTGCTAATGTACATTTAAATTTATATAAAGATGATAAATGCATTGCCACAGGAGAATCATCCAAAGTACTCGGAAATCCTTTAAACGCTATTCATTGGCTAATTAAAAAACTACACACGCACGGTAAACAACTTAAAAAAGGAGATATCATTTCATCTGGAACTTTTATATCTCCACTAAAATTAGAATATGGCACGTACCGTGCTGAATATAGTGGTATCGGTAAGGTATCATTTTCGGTTAATAAATAAAGTAAGTTTAATAGGGTTATTTTCACAGAAAGTCATAACAACTTGTGGAATTAACTCTATCTGCTTTATACAGATGCTAAAAAGGGAAATCCATGTATGATACATGTTATTATATATATGAAGTAGTAATAAAATTACACTTCATTATCAATAAAATAACCATAGTTGAGAATGACAACTGAATTTCAAAGTCATACACATTTGAAAATTTCAGTTTCACATTGGATTTTCAACTTTTTTCACTCGTTATTCTTTAATTAATGAGGGATTTAAAACGGCTTAATTATAGCTTTTTTATACTTTCATAGATTTTAAGAACTTCTAAAGTTGACTATTCAATGCCAAGATGTAATAATACTAAACAAGAGATTAGAATTATTATAAACAAACAATTATTTTTAAGTAATTCTAATTAACACTTAACTTTTCAGGAGGAATTTATCTATGTCTTTAATTAACAAAGAAATTTTACCTTTCACAGCACAAGCTTATGATCCAAAAAAAGATGAGTTTAAAGAAGTTACTCAAGAAGATTTTAAAGGTTCTTGGAACGTTGTATGTTTCTATCCTGCTGACTTCTCATTCGTATGCCCTACTGAATTAGAAGATTTACAAAATCAATACGCTAAATTACAAGAATTAGGTGTTAACGTGTACTCAGTATCAACAGATACACACTTCGTACACAAAGCTTGGCATGACCATTCTGATGCAATCAGCAAACTAGAATACAGCATGATTGGTGATCCTTCTCAAACAATCACTCGCAATTTCGATGTGTTGGATGAAGAAACTGGTCTAGCACAACGTGGTACTTTCATTATCGACCCTGATGGTGTGGTACAAGCAGCAGAAATCAATGCTGACGGAATCGGACGTGACGCAAGTACATTAGTTAACAAAATTAAAGCCGCTCAATATGTACGTCAACATCCAGGTGAAGTTTGCCCAGCTAAATGGGAAGAAGGTTCAGAATCATTACAACCTGGTTTAGACTTAGTAGGTAAAATCTAAGGAGGCATTAAAATATGCTTAATGCTGATTTAAAGCAACAATTACAACAATTACTTGAGCTTATGGAAGGCGACGTTGAATTCGTTGCCAGCCTAGGCTCTGATGATAAATCAAACGAACTCAAAGAATTATTAAATGAGATGGCTGAGATGTCAGCACACATAACAATAACTGAAAAATCTTTAAAACGTACACCAAGTTTTTCAGTTAATCGCCCTGGTGAAGAAACAGGTATTACCTTTGCTGGCATACCTTTAGGCCATGAATTCAACTCTTTAGTATTAGCTATACTACAAGTGAGTGGTCGCGCACCTAAAGAAAAGCAATCCATTATTGATCAAATTAAAGGGCTCGAAGGTCCATTTCATTTCGAAACCTTTGTAAGTCTTACTTGTCAAAAGTGTCCTGACGTCGTTCAAGCATTAAACCTAATGAGTGTTATTAATCCTAACATTACTCATACTATGATTGATGGCGCTGTTTTCCGTGAAGAATCTGAAAACATTATGGCAGTTCCTGCCGTCTTCTTAGATGGTCAAGAATTTGGTAATGGACGCATGACAGTTCAAGATATTTTAACTAAATTAGGAAGCACGCAAGATGCCTCTGAATTCAACGATAAAGATCCTTATGACGTGTTAATCGTTGGTGGCGGACCTGCAAGTGGTAGTGCTGCAATTTATACAGCACGTAAAGGGCTACGTACAGGTATTGTCGCTGATCGAATTGGTGGTCAAGTTAATGATACTGCTGGTATCGAGAACTTCATCACTGTTAAAGAAACGACAGGTTCAGAGTTCTCATCAAATCTTGCAGAACATATTGCACAATATGATATTGATACAATGACTGGTATTCGTGCTACAAATATCGAAAAAACAGATTCAGCTATTCGCGTAACTTTAGAAAATGATGCTGTTTTAGAAAGTAAAACTGTCATCATTTCCACAGGTGCAAGTTGGCGTAAACTAAACATCCCAGGCGAAGACCGTCTAATCAATAAAGGCGTGGCTTTCTGCCCTCACTGTGACGGACCTTTATTTGAAAATAAAGATGTTGCTGTCATCGGTGGTGGTAACTCTGGTGTAGAAGCAGCTATTGATTTAGCCGGCATCGTTAAACACGTAACATTATTTGAATACGCTTCTGAATTAAAAGCTGATAGCGTATTACAAGAACGTTTACGCTCACTACCTAATGTTGATATTAAAACGAGTGCTAAAACAACAGAAGTAATTGGTGACGATTACGTTACAGGTATTAGCTATGA
>OFLW01000178.1_pt1 | contig 16002 bp, 21 predicted proteins | sample 1541061 | NCBI WGS metagenome assembly OFLW01 (sample SAMEA4413045, study PRJEB24355) | metagenome | biome: human; feature: gut; material: faeces | place: United Kingdom | collected 2010
ATGGCTCATGATGTCCCTCTGGGATGCGCTCCGGATGAATATGATGATCTCATATCAGGAACTTGTTCGCACCTTCCCTAAGAATAAGGCGCCAAACGGCGCCTTTATTTTATTAAAGTGGTTTATTTATTGCCGGATGGTAAAACGTGGTAGCGGATTGTAGTGCCATCCATATCAACAACCTTGAATGCCAGATTTCTATATTCAACTCTTGTTTTCGCGTCGGAAAGAGGCACAGAAAACTCGGTCTTAGTCTCATCTAAGCCTGGGTAGCTTTCGGAATAAATAAATTTAAGATCGTCGCCACTTTTACCATTATATGAAATAGACTGTACAATCTTTTTTTCTACATGGCAGGGGACATTCTGCGTGAATTTGATAGATATTTCGGTGGAGTCGAATGTCGTGGTGTTAGGTGGCGATATAGTATTTTTGACCTTGTCATACTTGACGTTATCAGTATGGCTCACTACTTGCCCTGCAATGCTCTTCAGACCTACAGCATTTTGGTCTTCAAAGTTGCGGTAGATCCCACCACCAACGTGGCAATAGTTGCCTGCCTTAATTTCAGACATCGAACCAGAAGCGTTACCAAGAGTGACCATGTCGGTTTTTAACGTTGACACAAGAGTATTATAAACGGCAAGGTCGCCCATTTTCGCCTTTGACTCAACGTTATATGCCGGCGATATTTCTTGGGTTAAGATTGGTCTTACAGTTGTATTTTGTTGCGGATTACTTTGCTGCGCGCAACCGGCTAATAATAAAACCCAAAGTGCCATTGACTTATTCGTCTTCATTCTTAATTCCCTTTCTACGTGATTGGTATATCGTTTATTTCTGGACGTTTCTTAAGCTGTGGACGCTATTTTGTGTCTGGTAATCTACAATAATTTGTTACATTTAACAATGTTGCAACCGTCTGGCGTGTAATTGCTTTGAAGCAGATCATAAGGCTTCATACTATGAGAACAAAACCAGTTCTGGTGGGTACTTTTTGAACCTGCTTCTGTATAAATAATAACAAGTAACTTAGTATTTATATACAGAAGCAGGTCTTTTCCTAAGCCAACTTCCCTTCTGTTTCCACTTCCAAAAACAGTCTCCAGTCGCTATGATTCGCCCATTATGATAAGTAAGTAACTACCTATCGACGGAGCACATGAGCCAGATCTTCTTTAACACTATTAACAACGACCAGTACGACTTCATGACCGAGTGGGACACCACAGTCATGGACAAGTGGGTGGCCGAGAATATTGGGCTGTCACGCTGCAAGGATGAGGCGGAGTTGTTCGAGACAAAGTGGTTTGATTACCGCGACATGCACCCGCTTATGGCCACATGCCTCTTCACTGAGGCATACAAGCGCCAGTACTCATACATCATGCTGTCGCATGGCCGCGAACACTATGAGACGGCCCAATTCACTACCGGTTTGAAACGTGTGCCGTATCAGGAGCTGTCGACGGCCAACAAAACATCTCTCTGGAAAGCACGCCAGTTTGCCGACCAGTACTGCTGCTCTTATGACTACTTCATTTCTACCGTTCTTTCCGCAGCTGCACGCCGTCTGTGGGACAAATTACCTCGCCCTCAGCATCTCTGGCAGCCCGAGCTGATCGAGATATTCGAAGAGAAGATAGCCAAACGCGCTGTAACCCGTCTGGATGACTCTCTGGTGAGTTTTAAGCATCTGGGAGACATGCAGCACGACCCGATTCAAGAACGCTATTTTGAGTGGGTTCTGGAGCGTCTGCGTGGCATTACCCGAGACAAACGCGTCCGTATCATCTTCTCCGCTGTCTGGTTGATGGAAATCGTGCCTGAGCGTGTGATTTACGCGCACTTCCCGGAAGAACTGGAAGAAGCACGGCGATTCTGTTGATCCCCTATCTGGCTTTTTTAGTATTAGAAAACAAATTGTTTAAGCACCAAAGGAAAGCACATGACCGAACTTTGCCACACAGGACGAGGGTTGTCTGAAGAGTTCGACGACGACTTCCAGAATCGACTCGCAGCCTACTTCTGTCGCGACCATGAGTTTCTGACCCGCGCCGGTGATCTGGTTGCGCCAAACCAGTTCTCCAATGCGGCCAACGCCATTCTGGTGAACATGGTGTCGGGCTACTACAGAATGTATAAGAGCGCACCGTCATCGTCGGCCATCCTCGACATGCTCAAACGCGCCAAACGCGATAAGACGATCCGCGAAGAGCTGTTCCCCGACGTCGTTGAGGCGTTTAAGCGGATTCTCGCTGAGAAGCTGTCAGACACGGCGTATATGGTCGACCAGGTCGCGACGTTTGCCAAAAGCGTAGCGTTCGACGACGCGCTGATTAAAGCGGCTGAGATGAAAGAGAAGGGCGATTTCCAGGGCGCGATGGCAATCATGGCCAAAGTCCAGCAAATCGGCTCTAACGAAGCGACCGGCATTTACGATTACTTCTCTGAATCAGCAGAGCGTTACAAGGCGCGTGAGTACGAAGCATCCGACGATTACGTGCCAAACAGCATCACAACGGGTCTACCGCTGCTCGACAAGCTGCTTTATCAGAAAGGCTGGGCAAAGCGTGAAATGGTGCTGTTCATGGGCTTCGCGAAGTCTGGTAAATCGACGGCGATGGGTGAGTTCTCCATCAACGCTACGCTTGCCGGTTACAACGTCCTGTATCTGTCGCTGGAAGTTCACACATCCATTCTGTCAGATCGCTTTGACGCCCGTCTGTCTGAGACCGAAATGTCCAAGCTGGTGGAGCGCCGCGACGACGTCCATCGCAAACTGGCAGAGCTGGGCGCGACGAAAGGCGTGGGGAGCTTGTGGATTGTTGAGCGACCATCCGGAAGCATGTCGCCTGCAGATCTGGATCGCATGTTGGGCAGTATGAAAGCCAATGGCATGATCCCCGACATGGTCGTGGTCGACTACGCCGACCTGATGCGTGCCAGCTACGACCTCCGCGACGACCGAGCCAACATTCGCAGCATCTACACTGACCTGCGTGCGCTGTACGACAAACACAACGTTGCCGGCATCACTGCATCGCAGACTAACAGGGAAGGTGGTGCTTCAGAGGTGGCCACAATGATGCACGCAGCGGACAACATCGAGAAGGTGCGTATCGCTGACCTCGTTATCACGATCAACAAAACGGAAGAGGAAGAAGCGAAAGGTGAAGCGCGTCTTTACTTCGCTGGTTCACGTAACCAGAAAGGCGGCGTAAGCATCCGCGTTAAGCAGAACCTCGAACAAATGCGATTCATCGAACGCATTATGGACGTCCTATAAAAAAGAAGGCGTGGAAAGAACCTCCACGCCTGTTCCCATCAGAGAAAAACTTCCTTTTGCCAACCACAAAAGAAAAAACACATGAGCCTTTATGGTATTCAAATGCTGAGGCTTATCAAGATATTACCTGCAAAAAATAGGGTTAAACAATGAGTGACCTCAAAGAACTTTTGACTGAGCTGGATTTCGAACAATGGCTCGATATGGAGGGGATCATCTACCGTCGTGGTGGTGTCAGCACTCGTGGACGTGAGGTGAACATCAAGGAGTGCCCGGTATGCGGCAGCTCAAACTGGAAGGTATATTTCAATCTGACCAATGGCGTCGGCAAATGCTTTGCTGGTGATCATCCCGAAGAGATTCAGTTCAATAAGCTGGTCTTCCTCAAACACTACAGCGGCAAATCCCGTCGCGATTTTGAAGAGTACGTCCAGAACGCGCTGATCTCACAAGGATGGGCGCCGAAGAAAGAAGAGATCGTGCTGGCCAGCAAGGTTGAACTCGAAGGGCCAGTAGCTCTCCCGCGCCATTACGAACTCCCCATTGACGGTCGTCTTCCTGATTATCTGGTGGAGCGCCATATCTCCCCGGAGCTGGCCAAATACTTTGATCTGCGTTACTGCGTCGAAGGCAAGCACGCATACGTCGATCCGTACACAGACCAGGTCAAAGGACAAGTGTTCGACATGCGCATCCTGATACCGGTTTACGATCTGGATGGCGTGATGAAGACCTTCCAGGGGCGTGACATTACCGGTGCAGCGGAACGCCGTTACCTCTTCCCCATGCAGCTGCCGGCGTCGGGTAAGTTTCTCTACAACGGCCACAACGCAGTCGGAAAACAAACGGTCGTTGTGTGTGAAGGGGCATTTGACGTAATGGGCGTGAAGCGAGCCATCTTCGACGAAGAGACGCTGCGGGATTATGTAGAGCCAATTGGCACGTTCGGGATGCACTTGTCCGGAAATATGAATGAGGACGCTGAAGATCAGTTAGGCGCGTTCCTGACGCTCAAGGCGCGTGGATTACGCAACGTCATCATGATGTGGGACAGCGAAAAGCAAGCGATCCGCAACACCATGTCAGCGGCCAAACGTCTCACCAGCATCGGGCTGAATGTCAAAGTGGCCTGTCTGGGCGAAGAAGGTCTCGACCCCGGCGACGCGACGCCAGAGCAGATACTAAAAGCCTATTATCGTGCCAAGCCGTACTCCAGACAGTTGGAGCTACAAAGCAAGGTACTCGGCATTAAAGCTCTTGTATAAATTGCACGCCTTTAATGATAAGTAGATACATACTTATGTTTCTGTAAAAATATGCTCGACGAAGGAATTGAGGAACCTTTATGAAAGCAGATATTCAGAAGTCCGTTACCGAAATTATCGACAAATCAGGCGTAGAAATTGATACAGAAGAGCGCCAGAAGATTATCGATGAGGCGATCCAAACTGCGCTGGAGCACATCGCCACGTCTGTGAGCACCGCACCTCTTGGGGAAGGCTCGAAATACATGCGGGTATGGGTTCGTTTTGGAGAGTCCCCGGAGCTGCCTGGTGTTAAACAGAAACGCGCGGCACTCGTGGCGTTCACTCGCAAAATGAAGGACGCAACGGTCGAAGTACGTGCCGGTGCATGGTACGACGGTCGCGTTGTCTACACCAATCAGGCGGTGTGTGATGAAGGTGAACGATTTGAGGAAATTGTCGACGCAACTCTTCGCGCGATCAAAGGCAGGGCTGGTGTAGAGGATGATCCGTCTATCGCGGCGTTCCTGAGCATTGTCGAACTGCCTGAAGTTACCGAACGCGTTACCGATCTGACAACACCACCTGGTTTGCTGGAATTGGTGGTCAGTGGCGATACCAAAAAAGCCGTTGAGCGCATTCGTGAGGTGGAATACGGCATCATCTGCGATATGTGCCGCAGCGACTTAGACCTGGTGCGCATCATTGTTGATGCTGGTCAGGCATGTGACGGTGTGCTCGTCAGTTTTGCAGGGCAGGTGGCACGCCTGGCCAACGAGCTGCCGATGATTAAACAGGAGGCAAAATCCTACGCCGTCCACCATGCCAACGATTTACTGGGGCCATACCGGTTCGAAGCCGCTCAGGACAAAATGACTGGCTGGGCGACCTGGTAAGCCTCGAAAAACCATTTAGCCCCCTGGTGGGGCTTTTTTAAACTGCGCTTAATAAGTAAGTACACGACTACGGTTAGAAGCATGTCCACAAGAACAGATTTGTCGAAAATCCCGTCTATCTCCGGAAACAACGGTTATTCGCTGCGCTGTCCGGAAGTGAAGATCAACGGCCATGAGGCCCATTGCAGCTATACAGTCTGCCAGCACACCATCCTTGCCTACAAAGAGAAGCGTCTCCCGGCGACATCGTTCCAGTCCTGCGCTGCGGCCATTTCTGCTGGCAGATGCCAGGCACTGAAGATGATGGTCGAAGAGATCCGCAAAGGCGAACAGCTCTACTTCATCGATATGGCTGCGCTTATCAAAGAAGTGGAAGAGCAAAACGACTACGCCAGAACGCTTACCCGGAAGCGCAACACCATGACGATTAACAGTCTGGTTAAACGCACGAAGAAAACAGAACCAGCCAAACCCGAAACCACGTCCACCGATTCACTGGCGCCCGTCACTGATGTGTACGCGGCACTCATTGAAGAAGCAACCAAAGAAAACACCAAAGAAAACACATGAAAACTCCCGAGCGACCGATGGAGGTTAAACACTAATGGAAAAACTGATCGCCCTAAAGCACAAGCTGGATGCCATAAAAACGATGGGAACCAACGCCAAGAAAGAGGCACTGGCCAACCTTGATGAATTTGAGCAGAGCATGGTCTCGCTAATGCTCAACCCATTCATTCGATTCGGTGTGAAGAAGTACAAAGTGGCCGAGCCACTCGATACTTCCGTACCCAGCGACCAGAAGGTAGTCGAGCTGCTGGAGAAGCTGGCGGCGCGCGAACTGACCGGGAACGCGGCCATTACTGCTGTCGAATCACTCGTTGCCTCAATGTGCGCTGACGGGCAGGACGTGTTTCGTCGCTTCCTGCTGAAAGATCCGAAAGCCGGCGTCGGTATCAGCCTGTGCAACAAGGTGTTCGAAAACCCAATTCCGAAGTTTGAGGTACAGCTGGCGTCTCCGTACAAGGAGAAAGGCGACAAATACCCATTTAAACCAAATCCAAAGGCCAAGTGGCCAATGATCGGCAGCCTCAAACTCGATGGTCTCCGGGTTATCTGCGAAGTCATCGTTGACGAGGAAGAGGTGAACTTCCTGACGCGTACCGGCAATCCGATTACGTCACTCGATCACCTTAAACCAGCCATGCTGGAGTTGGGCAGACTCTCAGGTTGTAAACACATCTTCTTCGACGGTGAGGGGACTGCAGGCACGTTTAACCAGTCTGTGTCGGCACTTCGCAAGAAGAGCGTGAAAGCTATTGGTGCCGTTTACCACATCTTCGATTTCTTCTTACCAGAGTGGCGTGCTCAGGCAAAAAGCAAAGAGTACCTGCAAACCGGCATGAAGCTGAAAGAGCGCCTGGCCAAGCTGGTGGCGTTGTTCCGCAACACTCGCGGAGAGGATTATGCGCCAGATATCCACCTGCATCCTTTCTACATCATCCATAGCCATGAAGACTTCATCGAACGCTTTATGAAGCGCCTGGACGAGAACGAAGAAGGGGAGATGGGGAAAGATCCGGACTCTGTTTACGAATTCAAGCGTACCCGCAGCTGGTGGAAGTTGAAAGACGAGGATTCTGAAGACGGTGAAATCATCGACTTTGAGCCAGGCGACCCGGACTCTGGCTTTGCGCATACGCTGGGCAAGATAGTGATTCGTCTGGAAAACGGCGTCATCGTTCGTGCCAGCGGTATCAAGCATAAGTACCTGGACGAGATCTGGAACAATCAGGAGAAGTATCGTGGACGCATCGTTGAGGTTCACTGCCATGAGAAAACGCCAGACGGTAGCTTACGCCACCCACGTCTGAAGTGGCCGAAATGTCTGCGAGATACCGAAGACCGTATTGGAGATAAAGACTGATGCTCGGCTGGATGATTGTATTTTTGGTCGTCGGCATTGTTATCGGCAGTCTGGTTACGTCCAGCTGCATCAACGATTACGTAAAAGCCGGTGTCATGCAGAGACGTGGCCGCATTTACCGCATTGTAGATATCACGCACACACTGAAGGAGATTAAGGATGATCATGTTAAGTAAACGGGAGAAAGAAACTCTGCGTGAAATCAGCCAGTGGAAACAGTTCTACGCCAACTGGAAGCCAAAGACCCGCGCCAAACTGGAACGTATGAATCTTGTCGCTAACGTTTCGCCAAAGGGATGTGTGGAGAACTATCAGCTCACTGAAAAAGGACACTCACTGTTGCAGCAATTGACTGAGGCGGGGGCGTTCTGATGATTCCATACATCCTGTTATCTTTTGCTGGGGGCGTGGCCCTCGGCTTCAGTATCTGTCGCGATCTGGTCAGGCAGGTACTGAAAACCAAAACGCTTCGCATCGGTAAGCGTCTGTATCGGGTTGTTCACGAGACGGGAGCGCGGAAATGAGCAATTTGACCTCTTTCGACTGGTGGCTGGCAACCTACCTTGTGGCGGCCGGCTTCGGATATGCCTTTTACATTGGTCAGTTAATCGTAAAGCTACTGCTGATCAGATTTGCCAGCGATAAACGCATAGATGACGGTCTGTGGCGCCTGGGTTCTCTGCTGGAGACTCACTACGGCGAACTGAAGGAGAACGAAACTATCACTATTCAAGCGAAGCGTTTTACGGCCATCATCACGAGGGCACTGTTGCAAATAGTCGGTGGTGATAAACTTATCATCCCCTTTTGCTGATGGAGCTGCACATGAACCCATTCAAAGGCCGGCATTTTCAGCGTGACATCATTCTGTGGGCCGTACGCTGGTACTGCAAATACGGCATCAGTTACCGTGAGCTGCAGGAGATGCTGGCTGAACGCGGAGTGAATGTCGATCACTCCACGATTTACCGCTGGGTTCAGCGTTATGCGCCTGAAATGGAAAAACGGCTGCGCTGGTACTGGCGTAACCCTTCCGATCTTTGCCCGTGGCACATGGATGAAACCTACGTGAAGGTCAATGGCCGCTGGGCGTATCTGTACCGGGCCGTCGACAGCCGGGGCCGCACTGTCGATTTTTATCTCTCCTCCCGTCGTAACAGCAAAGCTGCATACCGGTTTCTGGGTAAAATCCTCAACAACGTGAAGAAGTGGCAGATCCCGCGATTCATCAACACGGATAAAGCGCCCGCCTATGGTCGCGCGCTTGCTCTGCTCAAACGCGAAGGCCGGTGCCCGTCTGACGTTGAACACCGACAGATTAAGTACCGGAACAACGTGATTGAATGCGATCATGGCAAACTGAAACGGATAATCGGCGCCACGCTGGGATTTAAATCCATGAAGACGGCTTACGCCACCATCAAAGGTATTGAGGTGATGCGTGCACTACGCAAAGGCCAGGCCTCAGCATTTTATTATGGTGATCCCCTGGGCGAAATGCGCCTGGTAAGCAGAGTTTTTGAAATGTAAGGCCTTTGAATAAGACAAAAGGCTGCCTCATCGCTAACTTTGCAACAGTGCCGCTTAACGTGAGTTTTCGTTCCACTGAGCGTCAGACCCCTATCACTGCTTAGCTGTTAATTTCTCAATCTCTTGAGCAATAGCATTAGCCTGCATAGAAGTGAGTTCAATCATCGTTCTACGGAAATTAGCCCCGCCCCCGGTTAACTCTTTAAAGCGACGCGCGGAGATAGCTTTGAAGCCGGTTTTAAAATCTTTGAGTGGCTTAGCATATTTATCATCAGCTACACCGTAATGTTCGCTTTTCACAAGCTCACCATCTACAACACCAGAAGCAATGATGCCTACGCCACTCTGATACAGATAGACCTTATCACCTTTAGAAAGCTGGCAGATGTACTCCTTCCAACCTTCGCAAAAAGCCGCAGCCTCTTGGTTTTTAACCATATCGAAATGCGTTTCTACATCGTTGTTGTAGTTCGTATTCAACATGAAGGCTTTCCTATCAAGGAAGCTGGCTGCGCTGTCTTCACGCTGATCAACTAGCTGCTCTTTCATTTCAGCACTAATCAGAGAGTGCTCCTTTAGTAGTTCATTCGCAGTCACTACTCCGGCCTTGATGAATTCGCTGATTAGCGAGCTCTTAGAGCGATCAAAACTTAAAGATAGTTCGTCCAACTCGTTGTTTAAAATGGTCGGAAGGCGGATAGATATAGGCGCAGAAACGCTATCATCGATTTGATTAAAAAGACTATTTTTTAAAATTTCTTTCAGATCTGGCATGGGTTTAATCTCGCTATCAGCATGAATACAATTTGTATTTATATAAATGTAATACAAATTGTAGCTAACGTCAATCGGGTAACGGTAATGCCGCGGCAGACCCGGCTGGCCGTCACTGCACAGATGAGTTTTGCCGTGAAGCCCCCACGCGAAAGCGGCAGTGACCACAGGGGCCACCGCCGAAAGATGAGAGTGAAGATCTGTTGACATTCTCTCTCCATTCATGTAGCGTTGCTAACTCTTAGTTATGCAGGCTTAACTTTCGGCAGATGGCTGTAACCATCTTACCGATACCCCTGAGTAGCAAGCTTCTTAATGGCATGACCCAGAATGGCGAAATGGCAAGTTTCACCAGGAAAAAGGTCTTAAGCCAGGGCACTACAGCCCAGACCACCCCGGCAGTAAGTCCCACATAAGCCACAAGAAGCAGGGCGCAGAGACAGGCGCTCCAGTATCGCTTCTGGCAGATGTGGTCCCTGGCACTGACGACCAGGCGTTGAGCGGTGGTGAAAATCGCGACAACAAAAGCGATTTCAGTCTGGAACGGGAATGCAAGCATTCCCACGATGTCGGACGTATTTTTCATTAAGCCTCCAAAGGCAAGTTATTGATAAGACAGATTTATTAGTGTTCTTCATGTTGTGAACCTCACTTTTTGTCAAAAGGCACCCCCGCGCATCACATGATGTGAACGCCGTCGATACCGCACAGAATGTGGTTTTACCTGGTGCTGCTACGATGTATTCATTTTGTTACCTCCATACTGAAGCCTCTGTTAGATCTGCTGCCTGAACCACTGAAAAAAAACAGCATGAAACCGAGACGGGACGCCACAGCGGCCTGACTGGTGGATGCAATAAGTTTCATGGGATTGGGATAACAGAAAGGATTGGTTACCTGATATTATAGTATCAGGATCTGGATCTATTTGTCAATAGATTTCGATAACATATCACCAATTATCTTATAATACCACCGCCATGTCTCTGTTGCAATTCGCTTGTTTTAGCAAAAAGTGCTTTTACCTCAATCATTCCTGAGACGCCAGTATCTCAGCCGCGGGGGGTGTTGAGCTAATGCGTTTTTCAGTTATTTGCTCCCTGCCCCACCGGGGCTGTCTCATAAACTCTGACATAGAGGTGTGTCGCTGTTCCTGCCCGGCGGCGGGTAAATTCGCCCGCAGCAGTTCCTGACGTCAGGCGGCATCTGCGCCCGGCCCTGGAAAAGGCAGCTTTCAGGGACTTTGATGCTTCACGCAGGGCATCGCTTTCGTCCAGGTTCAGCGCCAGGCAGACCACCTGCCCGGGCGCCATCTTCGCGATCAAGGAAAAGGAAACGTTACCCCAGACATATCGACTGTTTCTGCTATTACTCATATTACAGCTCCTCGGATTATGGTGCCGGCCGCTACCGGCCCGGTTATACCATCTGGCTTTCAATGCAGGCCAGCAGCTGCTGCGTCAGCCCGATCTCGACATTTTCATCCGTGACAAACTCTCCGGCATGCCAGGCATAGACATGAAATTCACACCGGTTATTGCGGAAGAAATAGGCCGGACCAGTGCCACCTGGCGAACTGAGTGACGTGGTGTATCCCGGGTCAGCAATGATGACCCATCCGGGAAACCTGGGAACCGGAGCTGGTACTGCTCCGTTATGGCCGTCTTTCAGCATGACCTGCACCCGCCATGCTGATTCGCCGTAACTCGCCGGGCGGTAACTGTATAAAGTCACGAACGAACCTTCCGTAACAAAGCCGGGAACCAGAGAGGACAGATTTTTAAGCAACCTGACGGAGTCGATATTTTTATAGAACTGATTTTCTGCATCAGGCTGAGTGGAGTAAAAAGCCTTTTCCCAGGCCATTCTGATAACAGCCCAATCCTGAGCGGCCAGCTCTGCAAACAGGGCCAGTTCAAGCGACAGCCCCCGCCTGAAGTAACTGATCCCGGCCATTCCTACTCTTGCCATATCCCGCAGATAAGGCGCATTATTAAAAAGGATACGCTTGAGATCATCATCGTTCTTCAGGTTCAGAAAACTGATGTAACCCTCGTTGATGCCAGGCAGCAGTCCTGAGTACCCGTTAGGGTCTGCACTGGCTCTCAGGTATTCAAAAAGCTCTGCATCCAGGGAAGCTACCAGACCACTCTTACGGATGAAATTTGAAATATCATCGCGGAAGGTGTCCACCAGGAGCTCCCGCAGCCAGGTTGTTTTGGGTTTGCCGGCACTGGCCGCCTGGCTGGTAATAATATAATCAAGATAGCCCGGAATATTTCTGATGGTATACGAAACCGTACCATCATCGGCTTCATTGTCTGATCTGCCATCATTAACCATATCATCTACCTTTTTTGTTTACATATCACTTTATGAAAAAAGGATATCCTAAAACAAAGGGTGACTAAATACTGCGAAGTATACTTTTCCAATAATAGTACTTGATTGATTGCTTTTTAACCGCACTTGTTTTATAGATCCGATTTCTGGTGGTCCCGGATCTGCGCGAACCGCCCTGGCGCTCAGCGGCACAGAAACACAACATGTGCCACTCCGTCAGCTGCTAATTCTTCCATATGTTGTGTTCCCCCTCCGTTCCGTGACCCGGCGCGCTGCAGCAGAAAACAGTGCTTCGCTTATTCCCTGACCGTGCTACACTTCCGGAAATACGTAAATACGCCAGAAATCGGATCTACCGGAAAAGCGGATACGGTAATTTAATAGCGTGGTTATATGTCTGCATATTATGACCATGAAAATAATGACGGCACGGAAAAATCATCCTGGTGAAAGACGCGGGGTTGTACACAGCCGGTTGTGCTGTGCGTCATAATTACGCTTAGTGACTATTTTTGTGGGAAGTATTAAGGAATGAATTATGTCTTCTGGTGTTAATGGTCAATTTTACGGTTTATCAGCTTTATGGAGTTATTTGTCAGGCTACAAAAAGATCTGGTATCACATAACTATCAGCTATGGATGCGAAATAGTGCATGTACTCAATTGTGACGGATATGAGATTGCGCTTCTGAATAATGCAACCTGTCGTTGGGAAATCAGGAGATACTCTCCGCAACGATGGTTTCCACTTCCTGCCGATGCCCGAGAATTTGAGTTTGAAGGGGACAGGCAAATCGACTGTTTTAATCTGGATGCAATCGATACTAATTTTCCTGGTGGTTACAGGGAGAACTAAATGGCGGGCGGGACTTCTCAGGAATATAAAGAGGTAAATGATCAATGACTGATATACAGGCCGCAACTGAGAGTATAGTTGCTGCGACATCCCATCCGGTTTCCGTACAGTTGATTAATCAAGGGGCGGGGATCTGGGGAAACGTGGCAACCGGGCTTATCACTGGCCTGCTTACTGGGGGTATAACCCTCACAGGCATCTGGCTGACGCATTATTTCACGCTTAAGCGTGAGAGACAGGCGTCAGAAGATAAAATGAAAAAGGAACTGCATTACATTGCCACCGAATTGGTATTCATGCTTGAACGGTATGCTGATGGTTGTGTCCGGGTTGTGACGGATGACGGCCAGGATGATGATGCCCCGCAGCCGGAGAGAAAAGCTGTCACGAATTACCCTGAACTGAATCTGATCGATGTCTCCGGTGACTGGCGGACTTTAGAGCCACGTCTTATGTATCGCATCCGTGAACTGTCGGTGCTCCAGGATGAGGCCCACAGGGCAATTGCATATGCCGCCGAATTCTCCGATCCTCCTTGGCATAAGGACTATTTCAGGGAACGGCAGTATCAGTTCACGCGCTTGGGCATCAAAGCTGTCATTCTTGCCGTCCGTCTGCGCAAGGCAACCGGGATGCCCGAAACACGTCTTACAGGTCATGATGAATGGTCTGCAGTTTCCGTGTTTCGTAAAGTCTGGAGACGCGAAAGAGCCCTGCGCGCTGCTGAAGCTGCCCGCAACAGGGAGTGGAATCAAGCAGAGATACCTGATGGAATGTCAAACCAATGAGCGGCCTCTTATCATATTCTCACCCGCAGCAGTCGGCGCAAATGCCGGTGGCCATTGACTATCCCGCCGCGCTGGCCCTGCGCCAGATGGCGCTCGTTCAGGATGAACTACCGAAATACCTGCTGTCGCCGGAAGTGAGCGCCCTGCTCCATTACGTCCCCGATTTGCACCGCAAAATGCTGCTGGCGACGCTGTGGAACACCGGGGCGCGTATTAACGAAGCGCTGGCACTGACCCGGGGGGATTTTTCGCTGGCACCGCCGTATCCGTTTGTGCAGTTGGCCACACTCAAACAACGCACCGAGAAAGCCGCCAGAACGGCAGGCCGTGCTCCGGCCGGTAGTCAGGCACATCGCCTGGTTCCGCTTTCCGATCACCAGTACGTCAACCAGCTGCAGACGATGGTGGCCACGCTGAAAATACCTCTCGAGCGTCGCAACAAGCGGACCGGCCGAACTGAGAAGGCCCGCATCTGGGAGATTACCGACCGTACCGTCCGCACCTGGTTGAATGAAGCCGTTGACGCAGCTACCGCTGACGGTGTGACGTTCTCAGTACCAGTGACACCACACACGTTCCGACACAGTTACGCCATGCATATGCTGTATGCCGGCATTCCGCTGAAGGTTCTGCAGAGTCTCATGGGACACAAGTCGATAAGTTCGACGGAAGTCTATACGAAAGTGTTTGCGCTCGATGTCGCGGCGCGCCACCGTGTTCAGTTTGCTATGCCGGAAACCGATGCAGTCGCGTTGATGAAACAGCTGAGACGGGGATAATTATGGGAAACACCCCGAGTTCTGGTTATGGGAAATACCCCAGGTTAGTTTTTCGTATCCACGATAGTGAACACCAGACGACCGTCGTCATTCTGCGTCATTGCCGCTTTAAGTGGTGTGTTAGCGTTAATCTTCTTCAGGGCTGGGTTGATGAAGGTCCGCTTCATCTCTGCGAAGTTATTGCGTTGCGATTCAGGTAACATGAAGCGTTCAGATAACCAGTTCTGGGTGGTAATCCATACACCACTAGAACGATACTGGCACAAGCTCTCATAAAGGCGAATGACCCGCACGCTGTTAATTTTTCCGCAGTCATATAATGAGTAGGTGGTGAACTGACTAGTCAGCCCCATCAGATACGGCATCACCTTGTAGTTGAATTCGATCTGCCATTTTCCGCGTCCTTTTTTTAACCCAGCTTCAGCGAGCCAGGGACGTTTGATCTCTTCAAACTCCCCTTCTTTCGGGTAAAAGACCACGCTGCTGTCAGCCAGGGCTGTAACCCCTTTTTTGACGTCAGTAGAAGCGGTATCCACACTGACTTTAAAATATTTCTGATAGTCCGCGACAGTTACTGTGAATATCGGCGAGACAGAATCAGGATCGTCCTTCATCGGATAACACTGCATTAGGCACAGCCATAGTACACGTTTAGCCTGCAGGGGGAGATAGTAAGCCGCTTCCGTCAGTTCATTGGACTGACTGATATTCACTGGCTTTTTGAGGGTTTCCGTGGTCATTACAGTCACCATGTGGGTGCTTCGAAATTACCCACATACTGGCATGAGGAGCCAGAACTCACAAGTAAAATGAGCGGGTTATCAATAGGGATGTGAGCTACGGATAAACTTGGGGTATTTCCCATATTAACCCGTGGCGTTTCCCATATATAGTCGGGGTCTTTCCCATCACTACTTGTGGTGATCCCCATAGTAACTCGGGGTATTTCCCAGCAGAACCTGAGCTGTTTCCCATACGGCAGGCGTAAGAGGCCCGTCAGGCGCGGGCTGACAGGGGCCTAAAAGGGATAAAAAGGAGAAAAAGAAAATAAAAAGGGTAAAAATGGTTTTAAAAATACCCAGTGGATAAGTGGATAACAGGAAGGAAACAAACCTGGGCTATTTCCCATAGTTCAGGGTAAGGGCGTTAGTGCCATCTGCAGGTACTTTACTTTTGTGCTTCCTCGCCAGTTCGCTCGCGTTGCTCGGTCACATGGCTGCGGCGAGCACTGATTGTGTTCTGGCTGCAATCTTTAAGATGAGGAGTCTGGTGTGAAAGTGATCGATTTACGTGAAATCTGCAAATTTTCCGGGACCCTGGTACTTAATTTTTTATTCTCCGCCAGGGGCTAACCTTGATGTCGCATTGACGACAGCGCCCGACAAATAAATCCGCTGACAGCGCGTCTGACGGGGAACGTAGCGGAGGTAATGAAGCTGTTTAATCGCTGTGGCTGGCTGGCAAAGCCTGGTGCCTCCCTGTCCCACCAGTATTCGCTGATGGCCGGACAGGGAGTGCCAGGAAAGGGGGATTAGTGGCGGATCTGCGCCAGGTCGTCTTCAGTCAGACCGGTCAT
>OFLW01000180.1_pt1 | contig 15669 bp, 15 predicted proteins | sample 1541061 | NCBI WGS metagenome assembly OFLW01 (sample SAMEA4413045, study PRJEB24355) | metagenome | biome: human; feature: gut; material: faeces | place: United Kingdom | collected 2010
AATTCATCCTCTCGTAGATAAGTTTAATTTATTCTTGTCTCTACGAAAAGCTGTCTAAGATTTGATACTAACACCAAGAAGCTAAGAATACCCATATTAAACAATGAAACGTGTATCTTATGGATTTAAATCATTTGATAACATGAGCATTTTTTATTTGACTTCTAGTATTCTTTCTTCTTTTAACATAACTTTTTTCTTATTTATCTTCCAAATCTTGGATGGCCTCTTTTTTTTCTTCAAACCAAACTGCACCAACCAACTCTTGCCCAATTTCAAACGATAGCAATCCCCTGGTAGATCGGTAAAAGTGACTTGTCCGGTTTGATCTGTTAGTTCTTGATAGGCTTTTCCATTACGCCGCAGGGCTTTTTTCCCTTTTTTATCATAGAGTGCGATTGGCGTATGTTCTGCCACGCCTTCTAAGCAAACAGTGAAATCAAAACGCACTTTCCGCAATCGGTAACGGGCGATCACATGATACAATTGATAAATAGCGGCTAAGATCAACAGGGCCGTCCCCCCCAAGATAGCGATTTGTTTCAACTTACGAAAACGATCGCCTTTGACTTGTTTTTTCTCGGCAGCCGGTGTATATGGCACGCGTTTTCCTGTGACTAACAAACGGTGACTATTGATCATATAAGGGGTACAGGTCATGAGCGTCACCAAGTCTTGGCCTGGTTCGATCTTTAAAACCGAAGTCTGATCTGGCGTCACGACTTGGCTGTCAAACACTTCATAAGCCAAGGTTTCCCCTAAGACATTTAGCAGAAAAATATCACCGTTTTTAAGCTCCGGCAGATTGGTGAAGAGTTCCCGTTCTGGCAAGCCACGATGAGCCGAGATCACCGCATGGGTACTTGCGCCACCAACAGGAAAGGACGTGCCATCTAGGACCGTCGCACCTTGTTCCAATAAATCATCATTGGTCGTATCAAATAGCGGTAACTCAATGGCCAAATCAGGAAGATTGATGGTCCCAATCAAATGCTTTTTGTAATAAGCAGATGAAACCGTACCACCATTCGGATTCGCAAACGGATCGGCACCCGGAGCTAACCCGCTGTCGCTCAATTTATTATTTTCTTCCGCCAGTCGCTTGCGTTCGGCTTCAAATTCTTTCTGGCTTTCCTTCAAATAGCGATCGACGCGCACTTGATCGATCACATTATTCAACGCATCGACATAAAAAGGATAGAGCATGGTCAAGATGCCGACCATAAAAATGAGGATGATCGCAATTTGCGAGATCACTTGCCGATTTTTCTTCATTTTTTCGCTCCATTCTCCAGATAATAAGTAACTTTCTTACCGTGCTTTTTCTTCGTGACGTGGCTTAAAACAAACTGCCGATCTTTTAAACGGCGGACCTTGCCCTTAACTGGTTTTGTCGACCCATCGATCGCCTTGGCATAATAACGACCCCCTCTGATCTCAGGGAAAGACACCCATCCATCCACCTGGCTTACAGCAACTGGTTGGCTAGTGACATCTGTTGCCCAGCGTTTTTTACGGACTAAGGTAAAAGTCACGCCTGCTTTGGGTTGACCATTTTCCAATAAGTAAAAACAAAAGTCATAACTGTGTTTGCCGCTTTGATAATAGACGAACTTGCGATACATCCAATAGAAAATCATGGCAAAGAAAAGCGGGATCAGTAGTAAATACAAGCGAAAACGCCGTTCGACCGCTTTTTTGGTACTGGTCACTTCCTCCGCCATTTCCTCCACATAAGGTACACGGTGTCCAGTGACTAATAAACGATGGGTATTGATGCCATAAGGTGTACAAGTCAATAAGGTCACCAAGTCCCGCCCCGGTTGGATGACCACTTTGTCGATATCCGACGGTAAAACGATCTGGATGTCATCGACCGCATAAGCCAATTTTTCCCCAGCAATGGTCAAATAAAAATCATCGCCAATCACCAACTTTTCTAAATCTGTAAAAAGTTTACGTTCCGTCAAGCCACTGTGGCCTGAGATCACCGAATGGGTACTATTGCCACCGATCGGATAAGACGTTCCTTGTAAAATCGTCGCGCCTTTTTCTAAAAGAGCAGCATTGGTTTCATCAAATAAAGGTAAGCTGACCGAAATTTTTGGAATATAGATAGCACCCACGGTATGCTCTTCATAATAGGCTTTACCCGGATCTTTGGCATCATCGACCTCATTTTCAAACGGGTCTTCTACCAGTCCCATGCCAGGAATATTGGTCATGTTCTTACTTTCAGCTAGCTCTTTATTTTTTTCGGCCATTTCTTGGTGCCTTTTTGCTTGTTCTTTGGTATTTGTTGCGGCCATCTCAGCCAAGTTTTTTTCCATCATCTTTTGGTCATAATAGGAATTCACCGCATTGGCCAAAAAGGGATAGCTGAAAATAATGGCACCGGTCGTAAATAAAATCGCCATTAGCAGTTTTAAAATCAAATTGATCCGTTCGTTTTTTTGGCGCTGATCCATGCTTGCACCTCCTTCTCCCTATTTAAAAGAAAGAAAAGGCAACTTCAAGAAATGAAGCTGCCTTCTCCCTATTTTAAAACTATATCTTAGACTTCAGCTTGTGTTTTAGATTTCTTGAACCAAGCGTAAGCACCGATCATAAGAGCAGCACCGATAAGTAAGAAGGCATAGATCCCGTTACCACCTGTTGATGGAAGCAGACCTTTAGGCGTGTTAAGAACAGACTTTAATTTTTGACTGCCATATTGACCGTGTTCAACAGTGAAATCGACATCTTCATCAAGTAACACATATTTATCACTTGAAGTCGCTTTTTCTTCTAATTGATAGTCACCATTTTTCAAACCAATTACTTTCAACTCACCTTTGTCGTCAGAAACGATTTTCGTTGCTTTTGCTTCACCAGTCGTCCATTCTTTAAAGATATATTCACCTTTAGTGTTTTTAGCATCTTCAAATATTGCAAAGTTAGAGCCTTGTTTTACGACAAATTCCGCACCGGATAAGGTTGCACCAGATTGCGAATCTTTTTTGACGAATTTATAACCACCTGTACCAAATTTCGTTGGTGGTGTAATTTTATCTTGAGGGTTGTTACCAATTGTTACTTGGGCACTATTGTTTACTAAATCGTCAGGATTTACTTCAGCAGTTAATTTCATTTTGTAAGTAGCAATCAATTGACTACCAGCTAATTTTCCTACATTTTCACTTTGTTTCAAAGTAACAGTAAATCCGCCAGTTGCAGAATCTTCAGCTAATTCATAGTCAGTTCTAGCTACTAAACCAGTTGCTGCAAAAGAATCTTTTACATAAGCAAGTCCAGCAGTTGGCGTATCAGTTACAGAGTAAGTGACGCCATCTTCCAGAATGTCCGCAGGAATATTTAAAGTTAATTTATATTCGATTTCATCGCCAGTTGTAAGGTTATGATATAAAACATTTCCATCAGCACCCTTAACTTCAGTGAACTTATCTAAATTGGCAACTTCTTTTTTATCAGTCTTGGTTTCGTTCTTTGGATAGACTTGAACGTTGGTATTGATTGTATCTGAATATTTGCCATCTTTAAACGTATAGATTGGCATTGCTAAAACGATTGGAGCGGCCTTTGTCGTTACGGAAACATTGCCTGGCGTGCTTGTTTCAACAAACATATAGACTTTATCTTTGTCGTCGTCTTTTAAAGCAAGTCCTTCAAAAGTTGTTTGACCATTGGCATCCGTTTTTTGTTCTGCTTTTGCTACAGTTGTGTAATCTGACGCATTATCAGCAATTTCTTTTGTTGCTTCTGCTTGTGACTTACCATCTGCAATCAGAGCAAGATAAGCATCTGTTACATCATAGGCTGTAAAGCCGGCTCCTTTAAGTGGAGCTCCACCAAAGTCCATTTCTTCCCCAGTATTTTGCATGGAACCTTGTGCTGGAGCTTCGCCATCTTTCCAGATTCGTTTATTGATCGTTACATTTGTCGTTGTTGCTTCAGCAGCACTTACTGTTATCGCACCAAACACGCTGGTGAATAAAGGCACTACAAGTAGGGCTGAAAAAAGTGTTTTCCATAATTTCTTCATTTTCTAATTCCTCCTTGATTTTTTGTACAATATTCCAATAGACCTTAGTCTTTTGTACCTTTGATTAATTGTTTCGTACAGAGTGTTTCCGCCATAAAATGATCGCCGTACCGATCAAAAGAATCCCCAATATACCTAGGAAGGATTTTGCTTCACCTGTTTGTGGCAAGCGTTTCTTCGGTTTACTTGGTTTTTTAGGTTTACTTGGTTTTTTAGGTTTAGTTGGTGTCACTGGCTTTTCAACGATTGTTCCCACATTTTTAGGATAAAGGTGAACGGTAGCTAATTCTTTGTCCGTATAGGTTTTACCGTCTGTGCTCATTTCATATACTGGTAAAGCCACTACTAAGGGTTCGGCCGCTTTTTCGACTTTTACCTTTTCAGGATCAGGCAATGCCGTTTCAACAATCAGGTAAACCGCATTTTTACCGCCACTGCTTTTAGGTAGTTGGGTAAATTTGATTGTGCCTTTTTCATCAGTCAGGCCTTGTTCTCTGATAATTTTTTGATAATCAGCAACATTTTCTTGAATCATTTGAATAGTTGTTGTTTCGTCAGAGCCTTTGACCAATTTATAATAATCCTCTGTAATGTCATAAATCGTAAAGCCGACCCCTTCGATTGGATCTTTGATATCTTGATCGGCCGCTCCCGTATTTTGAATAGCTGCATCAGGTGCTTGGTCCCACAATTGTTTGTGGATCACAATATCGATCGTCCCATCATCTGCAAAGGCTTGTTGCCCCGTAAAGATCCCTACCAGCAAAGTTGAAAGAAGTAAGGTGATTTTGATGAACAATGATTTATTCTTCATCTTAGTTCAACTCCTTTCGATTACGGTAGACATAAATGCCACCGACAAGAGCCAATAAACCAATCACTAGTAGTGCAAATTCCATTAAATGTCGAATGCCTTGTCCACCAGTAGATGGCAAAAGTCCTTTTTGTTGGTTAGCAACATTATATTTAATCACATTGCCATCAGTGGTAATAACATCTTTTTGTTCTTTCCCATCAATGGTGACTTTGCCGTCTTGATCAATGACGATCTTAATTGAATCTTTCAATCCAACATAGCCATCCGGTGTGACTGTTTCAATCAGTTCATATTCACCGGGTTTTAAGCCAGTAAATTTAAAGACATTCGTATCAGAATCGAGTTCCTTAGAGTAATCTTTACCTACTAATTTAAACTTGGCACCTTTCAAATCTTTCCCGAGGTTGTCTTTCTTAGTCACGATTAATTCAAAGTCTTTCAAAAGATTGACTACTTGATTATCTTTGATACCAGAAACAGTTAATTTACCATCTGCATCAGCAATCATAATTTCAATCGGATCTTGTGTCTCATAACCCAAGGGTGTCGTGGTTTCTTTGATAACATATTTACCAATCGGTAACTCTATGTCAAAAGTAACTTGACCATTGTCATCCGATGTCACTTCTTTACCGATAGCCGTTGTTCCTTCTGCTTTGTACAAAGTAAAGCCAGCACCTGCTAACGGCGTTTTACCATCATTCCCTACTTTCGTAAATGTAACAGAAGTTTTTAGCAACTTATTGGTGACTTGTAAAAGTTTCTTATCCGAATTTACATTGATAGATGTTGGAGAATAGCTAGCTTCTTCATACCCATTAACTCGTTCTTCGACTACTCGATACTCAAGCACATTTTTAGAGCTGTCATAAGCGGGTACATCAGAAAACTTCCCTTTCAGGCTATCTCCGGTTGCATTTGCTTTAATAGTTATTGTTTTCCCAGAAACATTGGCCCAATTTTCATTGCCACTCTTTTGTTGTAGTTGTAGGGTCACTTCTTTACGCGTTCCCCACTGATTATCCTCATCGTCCCAGATTTTTTCTGCTTCAATGTCAAATTTTTGTGGTGGCACTTTAACTGATGGAACCGCAAAGCCAAATTGATCTTTATATTGGTTGTCCGCTAAATAAGTCGGTCCATTTGCCGGATAGAACTTGCCATCTTGATACTCTTCTTTGAGAGAAACAGTATAAGTCACACGCAAGCCATCTCGCTGTGTATCATTTCCAGATAAAGTAAGATTGGATAAATTTACCGAATTGTTGCGTGTATCCACGGTAACATCATTTACATAATCTGGTTGAGTCCCTGTCGTTACATTCAACGACTTAGGTGAGCTTGTTTTTAATGTTAAAGCTTGCGTTTTAACTGAACTAGTATCTAACGCTACATACTTGCTCATCGGATCAAAAACATTGGCATTACTAATCAGAGCACTCACATCTTGAATTTTTTTCTTGATTTGATTCAATACATTATTTAAGTCAGTTTGACTTGTTGCTGAATATTTTCCTTGAGGTCCTAAAGCATCTAAGATATCATTAACATTTGTTACTCCAAAGCCAATGGCATAGCGATCAATTTCAGGATTTTGTTCGGTTCTTTTTTGTCCGTGAGAAATGGTATTACTTCGGACTGTACTAATATCTGGTCCAGTCTCTGATCCATTTCCAATATAAAGAGTAGTATTAGTTGCTTTAAAAGTCTCTACTCTACCATTATTGTCAGAAGAACGTGTCATCCCACTCTGACGAATTCCACTACTGCTACTAGTATAAGTAGTAGTTGGTCCCCAAGTTGGTAATCCATCTGTTAAAATAATCAATACTTTTTGGGCGTCTTCTCTTCCGTTATATTGGCTATTAGTTAAAAGTTCTAAGCCAGCATCTAATCCTAAGAAAGTTGGTGTTCCCCCACTTGGGCTTTCATTTAATAACGCATGAGTCAAAAAGGCATCGGCGCTTGTAGTAAATCCAGTGTAGTTTCCTTGAGTGCCACCAAAATTTCCTACTTTTCCATAAGGAACATGGGTTGTTCTTTCTTGAACTGAACCAAAGCCTGCTATTCCAAGTTGGACACTTCCACCTGGATTATCATCTAATAGACCATGAGCAAATGTACCTAAGGCCAACTTTAAATTCGTCCATCTATTATTAGCCATACTCCCTGACTTATCAACGACAAAAGCAACGTCGACATTTTTACGTGTCTTCAAAGACCCCCCAATGATATCTAGTTGAATTTGAAATTGAGTGGGATTATCAGTAGGAATAACGATTTTCTTCAAATTAATATTTTGGTTATTCCCTACATCGTAAGCATGATAGCCATTATCAAAATTAAGATTACCTTCGAGGATATTTTGAATTTCTACATTACTATCTGAATCTCCTGCAGAACCATAATTATAGTTTTTAATCATGTCACTTGAATCTGATTTCGTATACTGATTCGTGTCATGAGACGGGTATTGTCCTCCATCAGGTGTATACTTAAAAGGATCATTATAAGCACTCACATCATAAGTAGAAGCTGCTGAAGAACGATAATAGTTTTGTTGAGGCCCTACCATAGTCGAATCATCAGAAGTTTGTATTGTTCCTTCAGTTGCTTCACTGGCTTCTTCCGTTTGTGTCGTCGTTTCGGTCGCTTGGCTACTAGTGGTTTCTTCAGCCGTTGTCTGAGAAGTAGCACTTACTTCTGTCGTTTTTTGTGTAGCCACTGCTGGTAATTTCAACGCATGCGGACCTTCTACCGCACTAGTCAAAATATTCTTGTTAATAGTGACAGCTTGTGTTTCATCCGTTTTTGTTGCATCGGCTTGAATTTCAAGAGCTACCTTGGAGACATTTAGCACCGTTGTAAATGAAAGAGAACCCTGCGATTGTTTCGAAAAATCTTTTTCCGCAAACCATTGGTCATCATTAGTAGCAAAACTGGCATCTTCATTAAAAGCTATTGCTTCTCCATCAGCCGTCACTTTGAATTTCAGTGCTTGATCATTGCCATCACTTGCGACATCTTTTTCATACTGTAATTTCCAATTTAAAGAATTTCCATCTGATGAAACAGAGGAACTAACTTTTAAACCTGATTGATCTACGATTTTATCCGGCTGAGTTTCTATAGCCTGTGCGATACTCGAATAAGCAGTCAAGATTTGCGGGATAAAGCCCATCAAAATAGCAACCATCATAAACCAGACCGATTTCTTCTTCTTCATTTCTTCCCTCCTCTAAAAAACATGATATCTATTCTTAAACAAAATTTAAATAGCACTACCTAAGATTTGATACTGCCATCTAAATTATAAACAATTTATAGCGATAATACTATTATTTCTTTCACATTCCTATGCTTTGCTGTATCCGCCACTGTTTCCATGCAACTTTTATGATGTCTTGATAATAAATGACTACTCTAAGAAGAAGCGCACCCACGACTAAACTGAAAACGAGCCGTAACACTAAGGAAAAATCTTTTCCAATATCTTCAACTCACTTGAGAAGGCACTTACCCTTCAATTCCGATTTTCACAGAGATATTGTCTAGCAGAAATAAAAATGGATAGGTCGCTTTTATCGTATAAGGTACCGTATCTCCAAACACTTCTTTTTACCCTAATGATGAATTTTGTATCATATACTAGCCTTGAAATTGTTTATTTGAGTAATCTTTGAGCTCTGCAACTGCTTCAGCTGTCAATCCACTTTTCTGTTCAATCTGATAATTGACTTGTTAGTGATAAGTAGTGATTGTTTGAATTCGATATCCGAAGACAACAACACTCAAAAAAACGTTACAACCTTGTTGAACATCATGATGTTCAACAAGCTATCTTGCTATACAAGGATGTTTTAGAAACGAAAACAATAATTTGACACTAATCCGTTTAAGAATGCTGCTTGAGAAATTTTTATCAAATGACACTACTCAAATTCCTAAAATGGTTCTGTTGCGAAGTTTGAAAATCAAACGCGTCCTCTCTGAACTCCAAATATCTTAGGCTGTTATTCCCATTAATACCTTGATTTCAGTAGACACCGAAAAGCCGAAGAGCGTTCCATTTCTTCGGTTCTTTTTATATATTCCTCGAATGGTCTCCATGCCCTTAATCGTGGAAGAGGCTGTACGGAGACTTTGATAAAATTTATTTCGTCGTTTAATAGGTCGATGGTCTTGTTCTATTAAATTGTTAAGATACTTCACAGTTCGGTGCTCTGTCTTAGTATATAAACCCACACTCTGTAACTTTCTAAAGGCGGAGCCAAGAGAAGGTGCTTTATCGGTCACAATTGCTTTCGGCTCACCAAACTGTTTATGGAGTCGTTTTAAGAAAGCATAGGCTGCTTGCGTATCCCGTTTCTTTCGTAACCAGATATCTAAGGTTAAGCCGTCCGCATCAATTGCACGATAAAGATAATGCCCACGTCCCTTAATTTTGATATAGGTTTCGTCCATTTTCCATGAATAGAAGGATTGTCTATTTTTCTTCTTCCAAAGATAATAGAGGACTTTGCTGTACTCTTGTACCCAACGATAAATCGTAGTATGACAAACATTTATTCCACGATCATATAACAATTCCTGAACTTCACGATAGCTTAGATTGTAACGCAGGTAGTAACCAACAGCGACAATAATGACGTCTTTTTTGAATTGTTTGCCTTTAAAATGATTCATTACTCTGTCCTCTCTGTCTTTTTTCTCAATTTTACACTAAAATAGATTTTTTGGAAAACTTTGCAACAGAACCGCATAATTAATAGCTTCAGTTAAGATTGCCAAACTGGTACCTCCACTACTACCAAATACACGTATAGGTACCATCGTAACATCCCAATTTATTCCAGCAACACCTAATTCGTTGTTTGTTTGAGCACCAATAATCCCGGCAATATGTGTCCATGTCCCATAGTATCCATAGGATCTGTATCATCGTCAAAAAAATCGTATCTCAAACTTTCATCTACATTTCCAGAAAGATCTTCATGTTGATAATCAATTCCTGAATCAATGACCGCTACCTTCACATCCTTAGAACCCTTGGTTTCTTCCCAAGCGGATGGCATGCTAATCTCTCTTAAATTAGCTTGTTTACTCCAATTAGGATCGTTAAGAATAATTGATCGATTTCCTAAAGAATCAGTTGTATTTGGCTCCTCAACATCATTCAACGGCTCTAGTTCAACCACATAGTTTGGCTCTGCATAATTGACCATATCAGAAGCATTAAATGTTCTTACTGCCTCTTCCACACTAATTTCTTCGTTCAATTTCACTAATAATACTTGATCTCGCTTATTATAATCGCTTTCATTTGTCCTAAGAGTCAAATCTTTTTCCACCATAACTTTTACACCTAATAAATTTTGCGGTTTATTTTTCTCTGTTGAAATTCTTTGTGTAGCCTTTAAACTGACAATTAGCTCATTGGGTACATACTCTATTTGAGAGTCATCTAATTGGCTCATAATCCTTTCTTTTTGGTTAGTATCTGCAGTTACTTGTTTAGTATGAGCCATGAACCCAAACATACTCACCCCAACAACCAATCCTAAATATATTTTCTTTTTAAACTTTTTCATCCACATCTCCTCCTAATAGTTTTATTTTAGAGTTAGCTCTATTACTTATTTACTAACTCAACAACAGATTATCATACACTTGTTAATGAAATCACAATATCTCATTAAAACACACCCTAAAATCATAACCGTTCCTATGCTCATTTTTTGGATTTTTTAATCACGTAACCAGAAAAATAAATCCCCTCTATTTCACGCAAATCAAAGAAGAACTAAGTAACTACCGTTTAAAGGTAGTTACTTAGTTCTTCTTTGATTATTATCTAACTTTATTATTCATTCCCCACCCTTTGCGCAGTGAGTCTTCGGTATCTTGTTTTATCTGACTGGTAGTTCTTATTATTTCTCCACGATCATCTAATTCTGGAACAATTGGATATTTTTCTCTGAACAAGTCTAGTTCTTTCACCACGTCATTAAACAAATCTTGCTTATCTTCTTGCGTAAGATTCTGTTTAATATACTCATCTAAAGCTTTTCTAAGCAATTCATCTCTTGTCATATTAGTCTCATACTTTTCTACTAAAACTCTAGAAGTCGCATTTAACAAAGTCGACAGTTTTAAAGGATGCTTGGTGGAATAAACCTTATCAAACTTTCTGATTGGTGCGCCAACTTTTTTTGTTCTTCCTCTACTCTGTCTTTCAACATTGGAGGAAGTTTTTATTTCTTGAACTTGGTACACTTCTAATTGCTTATTTTCAGATGGTGTAATTGCTTGCTGCTTTTTCTTTGCTTCTGCTTCTTTTTTTATTTTGGCGAGTCCTTTGTTGTTCCCAAAAATATCAAGTCCTTTGATGTCAGCCAATTACTCCACCTCCGCATACCAATTCTCGTGTTCTTCCAATTCTTTCAAAATACTGATAAATAATTCGTGGCTTTTGCGATCCCATTGTTTTAAGAGACCTTTCTTTGTCTTCTCCATCGTAATACCTGATCCGTCGTATCGTTTTAAGCGCGCATTTTTGAGTACAACATTTTTAATCAAATGTTCCCCATAAATCTCTTGGGCTTGTTTATACATTTCCTGATCTACTGCGTCACCGCTTTCCAACATGAAAGGAATAACACCAGCAACATATAAATTTGTATCAAATTCTTTCACAAAAAAGTCCATATACTCAAGATATTGCATCGCATTTCTCATCGATTTTACTTGGGTCTGTAAGACGACGATTGCCCAGTCCGCAATGTACATCGCGGATTTACTATATACAGAAATAGAAGGTGGGACATCTAAATAGATGACGTCAAACTCATCAAATAATGGTTCTAGCTTTTCTTTCATATATTTGAATTGGGATAATGAATCATTATATTGGTCTTTGATCCAATCATCATACATTTCAAAGGACATGTCTGCTGGAAGTATATAGAGGTTATTGATTACTTTATAGACAGCCTCTTTAGGTGGAAGATTGTTTATCAACACGTCAGTCACAGTATTTTCGTAAACAATCGGTTCACCTTCTCCGCCTCCTTCTTCGTTAGTGAAGTTCATATGCGTTAAGTTCATCACATCAGAAGTATTTCCTTGCATATCCAAGTCAATTATCAAGGTTCTTTTTCCTTCATTAACTGCTGATTCAAACCCTAACATTTGCGCGCACGTACTTTTACCTACGCCACCTTTAAAATTACCGATTACATATTTCTTCGCTACCACGTTCCTACCTCTTTTCTTTTAGCAATATTCATTTGATACTATTATAACATATTTATTTTTAGTTACTACCAAAAAAAAGATATATATGTACTACCTTATAATTAATAAGTAAAAGGTAGTACATAAATAAGGAAAAGCTGAAATATATTGATTTATAGCTTTCCTCAAAGTAATGACGTTATTTAATTTATCGAGAAGCAGAGAATACTCGCGACTTTAGTCATGTAGACGAATCAGATTTTCGATAAAAAAGAAGCCGTCCTTCTTAAGAACGACAACAAATCACTAGATTAATTTTTTCAACTGTTCATAAAAGTTTTTATGCGTTCCACATAACAATACTGGAATAACCTTGTTTTCTATAATTTCGTAAGCTACTCTATATGTTGTGCCCGCATATTTGAACCCACTAGACCAAATACCTGATAAATCCCCAGTTTTTTGTTCACCCTTATATGGATCAATCGCAATTTCATCATAAATTAAATTCAAAAATTTTTCTTTCAATGGCTTCTCTTTTAGCTTTTTTAAATACTTAATGACATGTTTTGAAGGAACGATTTCATAAGCCAATTTCTGTTGCCAACTCCTCTTTAGTCATTACTTTAGAATTAGTAAGTGTATCTTCAGCAATATCTCTAAAGGAAGAATGCATTTTGTTTTTTCTATTCTTAAATTCTACAAGAATCTCATCTTTATCGTAGCCTTCTGCAATTATATCAGACAAAATATCTTCGCTAAAATCATAAAATTCTTTTTGTGGTTCAACAAATTCATAAAGAATACCATTCTCTACCAACTTTGCTTCAACTTCGACTCCATTAGGAACATTAAAATCTTTAGGTACTGTCAACATGATTGAATTGCCTTGTTTTCTTGTTTTTGTAATCATTTAAATCCCTCATTTCTAACAGTATGTAATTACTTAGTAAATACATTATACCACGAGATAATGTATTTACAAGTAATTACTGTGACTCGTAATGCGTCCTTGCTGAATAAATTTCAACCACGTGTTCATCTTCATCTACCTTATAAACAACGGTTCTGTTGCAAAGTTTTAAATAAAGAATAAAATCCCTTACGGTATCTATGATTTAAGCTGGGATTCCCAATAATACCTTGATTTCAGTACAGACCGAAAACCCGAAGAGAGTGCCTTCTTTTCGGGTTTTCTTATATAATCCTCGAATGGCTTCCATGCCTTTAATCGTGGTAGAGGCAGTGCGTAAACTTCGATAGAATTTATTGCGTCTCTTTACTGGACGATGGTCTTGTTCAATCAAATTATTCAGGTATTTAATGGTACGATGTTCTGTCTCTTGATAAAAGCCGCCGTATTCTTTTAGTTTATTAAAGGCACTTGTAATAGAGGGGGCTTTATCTGTGACTACAACCTTCGGTTCATCAAACTGCTTCACTAACCGCTTAAGAAAAGCATAGGCTGCTTGTGTGTCCCGTTTTTTACGTAACCAAATATCCAAGGTTAAACCATCTGCATCGATGGCTCGATACAAATAATGCCATTTTCCTTTAATTTTGATGTACGTTTCATCCATTTTCCATGAATAAAAGGATTTTTTATTTTTCTTTTTCCAAATTTGATAGAGTAGTTTGCCATATTCTTGCACCCAACGATAAATCGTCGTATGAGAAACGTTAATGCCACGATCATATAAGATTTCTTGAACTTCACGATAGCTAAGGTTATAACGAAGATAGTAGCCCACGGCTACAATAATCACATCCTGCTGAAATTGCTTTCCTTTAAAATGATTCATCGTCATTCCTCCTGCTATCTTTTTCTATTATTCTACCTTATTTGATAGTAGATTTAAAACTTTGCAACAGAACCATTTTTTCTATTTTAAACTACGTAATTAAACTTATTTAATCTAAATTTCAAAATATGATTAAATGTTTCTCACTTCATTCACGAACATTGTAATCCAAAATTGCCTTAACTACTTCTTTTAATTTATAATATGATATAATTCTATAAGATATTTTGGGAGGTTCAAATGGATATAACAGCTTATCAAAAATGGGTTAGTGAATTTTACAAAAACAGAAATTGGTACCAGTATAACTCATTTATAAGAAGTAATTTTTTATGCGAAGAGGTTGGGGAATTAGCGCAAGCTATTCGAAAATATGAAATTGGTCGTGATAGACCAGATGAAATCGAGAAATCAAGCAACGAAAATTTAAACGATATCAAAGAAGAGCTTGGGGATGTATTGGATAATATATTTATTCTTGCAGATCAATACAACATTTCCTTAGAAGAAATTATTGAGACACATAAAAACAAATTAGAAAAGAGATTTGAAGAATGAAAATAACCATCTTTTGCGGTGCAAGTAACGGAAATAACCCAATCTACAGTCAGAGAACAGTAGAACTTGGTGAATGGATGATTAAGAATAATCATGATTTAGTTTATGGTGGCGGAAAAGTTGGCTTAATGGGAGTAATTGCTGATACCATTATTAATAATGGAGGCCAAGCAATTGGTGTTATGCCTACATTTTTAAAAGATAGAGAAATCGCCCACATTAATTTATCAGAGCTTATTGTTGTAGAAAATATGCCACAACGAAAAGGGAAAATGATGGCTCTCGGAGAAGCATTTATTGCATTACCTGGTGGACCAGGAACTTTAGAGGAAATTTCAGAGGTAATCTCTTGGTCTCGAATTGGTCAAAATGATAGTCCATGCGTTCTTTATAATATCGATGGTTATTTTAATCACCTAAGAAATATGTTTGATCATATGGTGTCTGAAGGCTTCTTAAGTCAAGATGATAGGAATAACATCTTATTCTCAGATGATATAATTGAAATTGAAAGCTTCATTAAAGATTATAAATCACCTACAATTAGAAAATATAGCAATTAAATATAAAAATAGCCATTTATATTTGGCTATTTTTCTTTATTCCAGTTAATAACTTAACTTATATTTTAAAACTCATCCGAAAATAAATATTCATACTCTGAAAAATCTTCATCACCAAAAAATTCTTTAAAATCTTCTTTATTGTTAGAGCTATTTTTTTTCCAATACTTTTTTGTTTTACTAAAGCTACAAATTCTTCATCTGTCACTATTAATCCCTTATTATCAAATTATTGCCAAAGCTGTTTTATCTCATTGTACTCTTCTTGAATTTTTTCTTCAAGCGTGTGACCGTATACTTCAATTAGCATAGATATATCTTTATGACCAAGAATTTTCGCAATAATTCCTAAGTCATATCCTCGATGCCACAGGAAGCTCCCATAGGTGTGTCTAGCACCTTTTGTCGTAATGATAGGGACTATGTTCAACTCTTGAACGATACCTCTCAGAACCTTATTTGTACCGTTTGTACTTGGTACACTATTAGGATAACCAAAATGTTGAAATACCATATTGTTTGTATTTTGTAATCCAAGCTCTTTATTTGATTGATTTTGTTCACTCTGAAAATTTGGATTTGAGTCAATATCTTGGACACATTTTAGTAGAGACGGTTAAGCCATTTTTTCTTTTGCTAATTCTTCAAATT
>OFLW01000183.1_pt1 | contig 15031 bp, 15 predicted proteins | sample 1541061 | NCBI WGS metagenome assembly OFLW01 (sample SAMEA4413045, study PRJEB24355) | metagenome | biome: human; feature: gut; material: faeces | place: United Kingdom | collected 2010
CCACCAATGGTATTGAGCCGCCCCGCGGCCCGGTGTCCGTGAAGTCTTCCAAAGACGGCATCGTGAAGATGGTCGTTCCGGACTTCGCGCAACTGAAAGACCAGTACGAGTACCTGTGGGATATGCCGGATAACCGCGGCTATCTGACTAAGGTGGCCATCATTCAGAAGTTCTTCGATCAGGCCATCTCTGCGAACACCAACTACGACCCGACTCGCTTCCCTGGCGACAAGGTTCCAATGATGAAGCTGCTGGAAGATCTGCTGTTTGCGTATCAGCAAGGTGTGAAGACGCTTTATTACCACAACACGCGTGATGGCGCTGGTAAGCGTGACGACGACGATCAGGTGTCCGAACCTTCAGTTGCGGAGGTTGTTGAGCCAGAAGATGAGTGCGATGGCGCGTGCAAAATCTGATGAGCGTGGGGAGAAATCCCCACCTTTTCCTTGAGTTGAGCACCTTGTTTAAACCAATAAGATAACAATTTGTTTAAAGCAACTCGATAACATTCAGAGGGAAACACATGACTTATTCTACTTTCCGTTTGGGCGCTAACGACGCAACGAAGGAACCTATGTTCCTCGGCCAATCTGTCAACGTAGCACGCTACGATCAGCAAAAGTACCGTGACTTCGAAAAGCTGATTGAGAAACAACTTTCGTTCTTCTGGCGCCCTGAAGAAGTCGACATTACCACTGACCGCATCGACTTCAATACCAAGCTGCAAGAGCACGAGCGCCATATTTTCCTGAGCAACCTGCGTTACCAGACGCTGTTGGATTCCGTTCAGGGTCGCAGTCCTAACGCAACACTGCTGCCGCTGATCTCCATTCCTGAGCTGGAGACATGGGTCGAGACCTGGTCGTTCTCCGAGACGATTCACAGCCGCAGCTATACGCACATTATCCGCGGTATGGTGGATGACCCGAGCATCGTTTTCGACGGCATCGTCACGGACGAAGAGATCATCAGCCGGGCTGTAAGCATCTCAAGCGAATATGACAGACTGTACGAAATGACCTGCGCTCGCCAGCATCTTGGCGAAGACGAATTTGAACGGCTGTATGTCAGCGAGTTTGATGGCAAGCCCTACCCTCTCCAGCGCCAGCTGTTCCGAACACTGGTGTCGGTGAATGCACTGGAGGCGATTCGCTTCTACGTGAGCTTTGCGTGTACGTTCGCCTTTGGTGAGCGGAAGCTGCTGGAGGGCAACACGAAGATCATGCGCTTTATCGCGCGCGACGAGGCTCTGCATTGCGAAGGTACTGAACGCATGATCCGCTTTATGCGTACCGGTCGTGAAGGTCTGATGTGGAAGATGATTGCCGCAGAAGAAGAGAGCTTCATCTATCAGACCATGATGGACGTGGCCGGACAGGAAATGCGCTGGGCTGACTATCTGTTTAAAGACGGCTCAATGATTGGCTTGAATGCCGACATCCTCAAAAGCTATGTGAAATACCGCACCAACCTGGCAATGCGTCGTCTGGGGCTGCGACCGCTGTTCCCGGAAATTAAAGACGATCCACTGGTATGGATGAACAAATGGTTGCTGTCAGACACCCTGCAGATAGCTCCGCAGGAAGCTGAACAAAGCAACTACCTCGTCGGCCAGATTGATTCCGCTGTCGATCGCTCCGGACTGAGCCAGTTCGCAGACCTTTAAGCCGAGTTTAACCACTTTGTGGCCTGGCGCTGCTGGGTCACAATTGACGCATCAAATGAAGTCCAAAGGAAAGAAAGAAGACATGAAATTTACGAAACTGACCGATCATCTGAAACTTGCCGCAGACAAACTCGTGGGATTTAAGCCTGAGCCTTACGAGTTGAATCCTGGTTTTGGCAAGGCAACGGAAAGCATCTACTTGATGGTTGACCAGTTCCACACACTGTTTCAGCACCCACGCCGTGCCATTCCAGATCCGGCATTACTGCGTCTGCGTGCCAAGCTGATCCACGAAGAAGCAGTTACCGAGGGCATCCCGGCAGCCAAAAATGGGGATATCACGGCACTGCTGGACGCGATGGCTGACTTCCTTTACGTGGGCGTCGGCACAATGGTGGCCATCAAAGGCGGTATCTCTACAGGTATGAGCTACTACACCCAAGAGCAGAGTGTTGATCGCTTCATCCACACCATCATGGTTCCAGGCAACACGGTCTTTGACGACATGGCCATCCCGTTTGAAGAAGCAAAAGAAGCTGCATTAATGCTGAATGCGCTGGCTGACAAACTCGAAGCGAAGCCGATTAGCGATTCCGAATTGGTGCAGGAGCTGCGCCGCGTGATGAATAAAATCTACGTTGCCTGCATGATGACCTACCGCCTGGCTGATTTTCTCGGTATCGATATTGTTGAGCTGGTGGCAGAAATCCATCGTTCCAACATGACCAAGCTGTGGCCGGCTGACGCCGAAGAGCGTCGTGTGGCGGTAGAGAATTGCAAATACGACAAGGAAGATCTGGGCTTCCGCCACGCTGAAGGGACTGACATGATGATTGGCTTCAGAGTTTCTGATGGCAAGATCCTCAAATCTCCAACCTACAGCGATGTGGATCTGACTCGCTTTGTTGAGAAGGCGAAAGCCTCATCTCTTTACGAGATGGTAAAAAAATAATTGTAAGTATCTACTTATCATTATATATTGCCTGGGCGTGTTTTATTGTCCAAGTTCTTAATTGCTCATTGCAATGGTGGCCTAAGAGCCACCATTTTTTTACTCCCCTCCTAGCCTTACACACTTCTGACAGATAAACTTGTATAAAATAATATGTATGTACTTACTTATCTTGTGTGAGGTTGATTTTGTCTACCCTACTGAATCGAGACTTTACGAACGGTCAGTTTGCCAGTGGTTCGTATGCCAAAGTGGTTGAAACGGTGCTCAACACTGGCGTTCACGCGGGTGATCGCACCGGAACCGGCACAAAAAGCGTTTCATATGTCCCTTCCTACTACATGCTGACGGGCGGCTCTGTTCCACTTATCTCCGGAAAAGCCGTCAACCTGAAGTCGTTACTGATTGAGCTGGAGTGGTATCTCAAAGGAACGGGCAACATCCAGTTCCTGAAAGACAATGGCGTCAAAATCTGGGATGCCTGGGCTGATGAAAATGGCGATTTAGGCCCGGTCTATGGCAAACAATGGCGTCGGTGGGAAGATACCCGCATCGTGAGCCATAGCGAGTATTTGAGCAAAATCGACACGTTCCGTGAGCGCGGGTACAAGGTCGAGGGGTATCTGGGCGTAAGTGAAGATCGCGTTGTGTTGTCCCGTGAAATCGACCAGCTACAGCGTATCGTTCACACGCTTCGCACCAACCCGACAGATCGTCGCATCCTGCTGAATGCCTGGAATGTTGGCGAACTGGAAGATATGAAGCTGCCGCCATGCCATTTCGTGTTTTCACTGTGGAGTCGCGAGCTGGACTTTGAGACCCGACTGACTATGGCCACCGACATTGGCATCCAGCACAACCGCCACGGCCACGAGTCCATTTACACCCAGATGCTGTGTCTTCTGGAAAGAGATGGTGGCATTACTGAGAACATGCTGGACGAGCTGGGCATCCCGAAACGCATTCTGAACTCATGCCTGGTTCAACGCAGCGTCGATACCTTTGTTGGTATGCCGTTCAACATCGCCGGTTACGGCATTCTCACCCACTTCCTCGCGAAGATCACCGGCCATATGGCTGGCGCATTCGTGCATTTTGGCTTTGACGTTCATCTCTACGACAACCACATGGAAGGCGTTGAGGAGCTGATGAAGCGCGAGCCGCCCAAAGAGTCCGACCCGGTTGTCATTTTTCCGCATGAATGGGTCGAACTGGACGACTTCAAATGGGAAGGTGTGCAGGTGTGCGGCTACAGCCCTCTTCCGTGGATCAAGGTTCCAGTGGCGGTGTGATATGGCCAGAGGGATGTATGTGTTGTGTGAAATTGAAGGTGTGCTGGCGAGAGCCAGCAATCGCAAAGCAGTGTCTGATGCGGATGCAGGCGCTCTCATTGCCGGTGATGAACTCATCTTTCCCACCAGCCGCATGTTGCGTGGTTTTGCTCGCTCCGGTGCTGAAGTGGTGCTTATCAGTAGTCGTCCGGAAGCGCTCGAAGGCCCAACCAAACGCTGGCTGAAGGACTTCGGCATTGATTATGACTGGCTCCACCTGGTTCCGCGCGGTGTCAGTTTTGAAACCCATATCAAGCGCACGCTGGCAGAGCACAAAGGCGACTTACTTATCGCCGCACTGGTTCATGATCCGCGTCTGCGTTCTGCGCTGGCAGATTCTCACCAGCGACCAACCATCTATGAGGTAAGCCAATGAAGATGATTGCAGCTGTCGGCCGCAACTATGAAATCGGCATTGGCAACGAACTTCCCTGGCGTTGCCCGACCGATCTGAAACTGTTCAAACAACTCACCAAAAACGCCACTGTCGTGATGGGACGCAAGACGATGGAAAGTCTCAAGCGCCCGCTGCCAGAGCGCCATAACCTCGTTTTGACGCGCTCTCGTGGGTATATCCCCAATGGGTTCTACCCCGCTGGCATCGATGACGTTTTGAGACTGCCAGATCCGGTATGGGTGATTGGTGGCGGGCAGATTTACTCGCTCTTTATGCCACACGTAGAAGAGATCTGGCTGTCGCATATTGGCGTGGATGTGCCGGGCGCGGATGCGTTCTTCCCGGCGCCAATGATGCGTTCTTTAGGGTTCGTACCAGTCGAAACTGCTTATACCCAACGTGCAAATGAGGATGAGCCTGGCTTTTTGCAGATCGTATACAGAAGGTCGTAATGGATTACCGGATTGGAATCACTGGCGCACAGGGCAGTGGAAAAACAACCCTGGCAAAATACATCGATGCGCATTATGGCATTCCGTATGTGGATGCCGGTGTTGGCAAGCTGATGAGCAGTCTGGGGGTGAAGGTTGGCGAGCGTTTGCCTCTTTACGAACGTCTTCAGGTTCAGATGGAGATTGCCAGACACATCGAGATGATCACCCGCGGCGTTGAAGGTTTTGTCATCGACCGCACGCCAGCCGATGTCATGGCTTATACGCTTGACCTGGTCGGCCAGACCAACGAAGACCGCTGCATCGAGCTGGCTCTCGACATTGAGCAGTTTTGCCACAAAGCGGCCATTTCCAACTTCAATGCTATAGCGGGACTTCGCCCGGGCGTTGAGCTTTCCAGCAAAGATCTCGCGCGTCCCCAGCGAGGATCGCTTGACCGTCTCTATGTTGCTCGCATCGATGCACTTATGTGCGGTGAGCTGACGAAAATCAACACGCTTCCCCAAACCGGCGATCTGCAGGTGTTCGTTATCTCTGAAAAGTGCCGCACGGTTGAAGCGCGAGCCAGATCGGTATTGCGAGTGCTGGACAGAGCCGCTGAAAACATCGAGCGCCGTATAACAGGACGAGTGACCTTCCACTGAATATTGCTCCCCTGTTGGGCAGTGTGACAATAAGACACGCGAAATGAATCGAGGAAAAACAGAATGATAGATGAACTTCCCCTCTCGGATGAATTAGATCGTAAAGCGATTGAAGCACTGATCCGCATTGCTGACGAACAATCCCGCTCTTTGATGAGTGAACGTGAAGCACGTCTGGCTATCCGCGCAGTGTTTGAGTCCGTTCAAGGGCTTGTTGGGGAAGAGGTTGGCGAAGCCATCAATGTGGCGATGTCGCAGTTCAATGGCGGCACCAAGCGCCCTCTGTTTCCTATGCACCTCAAACTCTCAGGCGGTACGGTTTTGTACGTGTCCGTCTGCCTGGAGACCAACCAAATCCAGATCCTCAACACATCAACGGGCGAATGGCGCGAGCCGGTCGTCTGCGAAAGTGGCGAGGACGCACTGAAAAAGGCTGCTCAGTTTGTGCGTGGCGCACTGCTGAAAGGCGCGAAGAAGCTGTAAGGAGTACCAATGACCACGATTGTCGGTGGCGTCGATATTGAGTCCACAGGGCTGGACTTCACATCCGGCCACAAAATTATCGAAATCGCGATAACCCGTTATGAACTGGAAACCCAGAAGCACATCGACAGCCTTGAGATGCGCTTCAACCCGCGTCGCAGTATCGATCCGAAGGCGCAGGCGGTGCATGGCATTTCACTGGAAGATCTGGCGACGGAACCGCTACTGGCTGACCACGCAGGCAAGATTGCTGCATATATGGGTGCATGTAGCGCGTTAGTTGCCCATAACGGAGAGGCTTTTGACCTTCCGTTCATTCGCCACGAGTTCGGCAGCTATGGGGTGAAATTGCCAAATATCCCCATCGTAGACACTATGCTAGATGGGTTGTGGGCTACCGAGGATGGGAAGCGTCCACGTCTGGAAGAGCTGGCCTTTTCACTTGGGTTCACTTACGACCGTGATAAGGCCCATAGTGCTCTCTATGATACCGAGCTGATGATGCAGTGTTTCTTCAAAGCTCGGGAAAAATATGGTTTTTTCGACTTTTAATATAATTAACGGTGCAATTTATTGCACCGTTTAACTTTTTAGAATGAAACTTTTGCCTTCAGTAACTTGGCTGCCATTTCAAAATCAATTTCACCGGTTTTAGACTCAGTTGCAAGCTTGTATAGAACCAGAACGTATGTATCGCCTAGAACTTTTGTGATTGCACTTGCCGTTGTTGCAGATATTGCCCCTCCAACAAGGCTCCCTACACCAGGTATCATCTTTAATAGCCCTGTGACAATTGTTCGTCCTACAAAAACTGCACCACCAGCACCTATTAAAGACGTTACCATTGTTGTTAAGGCCACTTTAGATACATCCATTCCAAAGGTGTAACTGATTTTTGCAATCATTGCGACTTGAATTGGCACTAAGGTAAATGCATCTGAAAATGGGACTGGTGTTGCTGCGGCCGCAGCTGCGATGGCCGTTGCGGCAATAACTTCTTTACTGGCTTGCTCCTTTTTTATATCCAATGCTTTCTTGTTTTTAATTGAAAGAGCATTGGAAAATGCCTTTTTTTGTGCTTCTGGAATAACCTCATACGAGGTTTGGATCAAATCATCTATGCCTCTAACCTTTCTTTTACCTATGATCTCATCCGGTTCATCTTCATCATAAATTGTTTCTTCAATAGCACGAGTCAGACATACGGAATGGCTATAGTTTTTAAATGCGACCTCAACCTCTTTCGCAAATTCATTGTTTGTGAAATTATTTGTTTTTGTTAGTACTACTATGACTGGTATCCCTTTGTTTATCAGGAATTTAGCTATATCCAATTCCGCATTTTCATAACGTTTACCGGTGTCATTAATACATAGCCAAGCGAGATGGACATAATTCTCTGATTTTTCACTATTGTTATGTTCATTTATATAGTTTTCAATTTTTAATCTGGTTTTCTCGTAATCCGCAACTTCAAGTCCCTGAGTATCAATGATTTGTAATGGGACGCCTTCTTTCTTAATTACATTTATATTTTCTGTTACGGGGCGCCCTACTCCAGTTCTCGCAAAGTCTCCACGAAATACACTATTAATGAGAGAACTTTTTCCTACACCAGTCTTTCCTATCACGATGATGTTAGCTATGGGCATATCTTTTACTGCATCGTTCAAAATGGCATTTACATCAATGTTCACATTAATCACTCCTTTAGCAGAATCCTCTCATCATAGCGGCTGATTTTACATTTGGAAATCATATGAGGTTTGGATGAAAAAAAAATCTTCAAAAGCGTGAGGTAATTTATTGTAATTACCTGAATTTATTCGTTTTCTACCTGATAGGTTTTGCCAGAATACGCTCAACACAAACGCGGAAACGCACCAACGAAAACATAAGGAGTTAAAAATGAGCGCAGTTACCAACACTGTTAAAAACGATGACCTGGATGAACTGACAGCAATGCTGCAATCTCTCGACGAACCAGTTCAGAACGCTGCGAAAACGAGCGGTGTCGACGAGATCGACGATCTTCTCTCTGGTCTGGACGATGCAATCGCAAAACCAGTCGAGGCGGTGGCGGATGAGGTCATGAATGCCTGCTCTACCGGCGATCTGAGTAGCGTTCTGGAAGAGCTTGAGATTGAGCACGAATCGGTGAAGGTTGAGGAACCAGAACGTGACCTTATTGCGGAGGTGGTGAACGAGCCAGTGCCTGAACTTGACGCTCGAAGTACTGAGACTACCGGTACAGATCCAACTCCTTTACCTTCAGTGGAGTCAGAGCCTAAACCTGAAGAAGAGCAGCCAAAACGCCAGAAGGCAAAATCAGAGCGTGCGCCGGCCAAACCTCGCTTCACGCTGGAAGGCAAGGACGAATCGTTCTATGCGACAGCCGGTCTGGAAAGTGAGAGCTTTACTGCCGCATTTGAAGGAGCGCCAGTCAAAGCGAAAGACAAGATCTTAAACCTTTTGAACTGGTTTAGTGGTGGGCCGGAAATCAGCGTCTACACGGTAATCGCAATGCGCCACATCCTTGACGCGAACACAGCGACCAGCAATAGCATTAAACTGTCGCTAATGAGCAACCCGGAGAAACCATACCCGCTCAACACGGCTTCGACTCAGGCTGGCCAGATGATGGCTGTGTTTCCAGCCACTGGCATCGCCACCAGGGAAGGTGGAAATCTAACCCTTAATAAAGAGTCGCCGATCGTCAAAAAATTCATAGCGGAGTATTCCATTGGATGATGTTCCCCTACCCGATCTAAAGCCCCCTGAGAGCTTTAGGACGCTGGGTAAGCTCGTTGCATACCCAGCATCGATAAAACGCGCCAGAGAGCTTCCCGTTTGCGAATCTGGCGCGTTCTTCTTTGTTTGCTATCCGTTGGATTAAATGAAAAAATAGGTAAGTATTTACCTATCAAAGCAAAGTAATGATCGCAGCCGAAAAAATCAAAAAGCGAGAGCGTGATGCCTCTCTTCGCGACCTTTGGCGCACACCGCAGTGGTTGTTTGTCGCCATCCAACGTTACATAGGCGTAAAGTTCGATGTGGACGTCGCCTGCAACAAAGATAATGCTCTCCTGCCGAACTTTATCGGTGTTGAGCGTGATGCGCTCAAGTGCAGCTGGGGAGAACCTGGCACTGTGGCGTTCCTTAACCCGCCCTACTCCAAAATCACCCCCTGGATAGACGCAGCCATTCGCGAGCAGGCGCGTGGAGTGACGACGGTCATGCTGATACCACAATCCCTCGATACGCAGTGGTACGAACGTGCGGCTGAATGCGCCAACGAAACCGTCATCTTGTCTGGCGGCCGCGTGGCGTTCGTTGAGCCGGATGTTGAACTTGGGCTGGTGGAGGTGAACATCAACCCTGGTGGCAGCATGTTGCTTATCTTCCGTGGCTACTGTCAGGAAGCTGGGCACACCATCAGCAAGATACCGCTGGCGGTGATGAAAAAGCTGGGTGGTTATGATCCTGCCAATGTTGTCAGGAAGAAGAGACCACGTAAAAAGGCAGCGTAAACACCAGTCTGGGAGTTAGTTTGAGAACCTGCTTCCGTATATATAAATAACTAAGTACTAATTATTAATATATACAGACGCAGGCTTTTTAAGACGTGATTTCCAAACAACTCCCAGACCGTTTTACACCTCCAGAACCCACTGGAGTCCCTCTCCAGACGCTCTAGAATCGATTTTATGAACCACAGTAAGGAAAACTATCATGGTATACCCGACGAACGTCGTAGCGCTCGTTGAGAGCGATTTTCTGGCCAAAGTGCGCGACATGATGAAAGATCGCGATAAGGCTTTCAGTCTCTACGAATGGTCGCTCAAATGTCTTCATTCAGGCGAGCACAAAGAGCTGGTGGAGCAGCTGTTAGGGGAACTCATCAATGAGGTGTTTGCCCTGAACGTCCAGCTTCATGGTCGAGAAAATAATCAATCGAAATAATCGGTAAGTACTTACCATTTAAAACGCAGATCGCCAGTGATAAAATCTACCCGCTTTCCGGATTGATTCCGGCAGCTCGACCTGATGGGTGGGGGATAGCGTCACTGGCGTCAGGTTTAAAAAAAGCTCACTACCAGCGTAGAACCGGCACCGTTTAGGGGTTGGGGAAGGGGGAACCAAAGTGAGCAGAGAGAAGGGTCACTTTATGATTGTCGAGTCTGGAGTGTTTCGAGAGGTTGAATCCAGTACTCCCCTTCATAAAGTGTGGGAAGATCTCGGTTCTGGGGTGCTGTCATCCATAACTTCCCAAGCCTAAGCTGGCAGTAGACTTAGGTCATAACTTTTCAGGTTATGTAACGACCAGGTTGGTGAGGAAATTTTGTACTCACCTCCCTGGGAGAGTATTACCTGAAAAGACAACCTCTCACTTCGTTCGAGGTGAACTTCACTCACTTCGTTCGTTCAGTTCAGGTTTTATTAAAACCTGTTCTGGGAAGTAGGTTTTTCTTTTCTAAAAAATTTTTAATATTTACACGCACGCGTGCGCACACGCGCGAGGGGAAAAAAATCGTCGCGGCGCGCGATTCTGGAGCCAAAATGACGACCAAGACCCCAGCCCGGCAACAAACTGGCTGCCGCCAAAAGTCCAAAGCCAGACACCAAACCCACCAGCAATCCAGTACCAACTTCAAAACCCCCGTAGTCGAGTTCAATCCCCAGCTCAAAACCGTAAAAGTATTCAGTGATGGCTCTTGCCTCAAAAATCCGGGCGGGCCGGGCGGTTACGGCATCGTTCTCCAGTATCGAGGCGAAGAGCGCGAGCTTTCTGAGGGTTTCCACAGCACGACCAACAATCGGATGGAGATGATGGGCGCCCTGATTGCGCTGGAGCGTCTGAAGTACCCCTGCAATGTGATCCTGCATTCCGACAGCCAGTATCTTAAAAACGGCATGACGCTCTGGATGAAAGGCTGGAAGCGTAACGGATGGATCACGTCTGAGAAGAAGCCAGTCAAAAACGTCGATCTCTGGAAACGTCTCGATGCGGCCGCCAGCCGTCACAATGTCCGCTGGAAGTGGGTTAAAGGTCATGCCGGTCATCGCGAGAACGAAATGTGTGACCGCCTGGCGAAGATCGCCGCCTACTCCGCAGCTGATATGCCTCACAAGCGTGACATTGGATTTTTGTCACAAAATGATAGGTAGGTATTTACCTATCATTTTAAATCAGGTATCTTACCGTTCGTCAGGATGACGAAGTACCGGTTAGGTACTGTTCCAGGATGGAACGCTAAAAGGCGGCTGGCTTGGCCAGCCGCAACTCTTTCTGACACTGAATGGAATCCAAATGGCACGTCAAACGCCTTTCACTTCTTTCAATAAACGTCCCCGTTCAATTCGCCTGGTTCTGGCCGAGCTGTTTAGCGGTCGTGTTTCTGCACGCCTTGCGGAACTGGAAGAACGAGTGTTTGAGCTGGAGAAGCGCATTGATGCGCAAGCTACCGCCATAGCAAATCTGGGTGCGACAGTAGGCATGGGGAAGGTGCGTGATTCCGTCGCCTCTCGTGTGTTGCGTGAATCCCAAGCACACAAGGACAGTTCTCATGGAAAATTTTCAACGAAATCGACTGAAGCCAATGGCCTACGGAGTAATTTTAGCAACCCTGGCAGCGGTAGCCGTACCAGCCGGTCAGAGTCTGTTGATACCGGACACAACTACTTCCACCACAACCTTGCAGACGACACCCCTGCCAGAACGACCTCCTGTCTCTCTGGATGGGATGCTGCTGGACACGATTCTAGCTCGACCTGCAACTCCGGATCTTCCTTCTGCTGTGACTGAGGCTATTGCATGAAATGGAGCTTCCTCAATACCCTAATAATATGGATTGAATATTGTATTTTACTTATGACGGCTGGACTTTGTAATTTGTTTTTTATTGAGTTTTCATCTTCGTAAAACTTTCGATAAAAACGCAGGCTAATAAGATATTATAGCCTGCGTTGTGATTTACTTACACTTGTTATTTAAATAGCTTCTAATATATAGATCAAGCAACTTGCTTAGCTGTTTGTTAACTTCATCATGTTTTTGAGGGCTACGCATTTTAGAAAGATGTCGCTCAAGAAATTTTGAAGGCAACTTTATAACCAATTTGTTATGGTTGTCATAAAGTTCTTTTACCCAGATTAGCTCTTTATGTTTTTCTAAGTTTTCAGAGTGATCCCTATTTATAATGAAAGCTAGCCTACCATAATCTTTAAATAAATATGAATTTACTTGTCTATATTCATCAGCACCTAACGTTTTGTAGTTTTTGATTTCGAATACAACTTGTCGAGATTGGTAATCAGTCAATATCCTTTTCCAGACAGGTGTGTCGGCAAGGTTTGTTGCAATAATGTCTCGCTGCTGTAGACCATTTTTGTTTGAATGGAGTTCAATATTGGTCAAATTCGTCGCAAACAATATTTTAATAGCTTTCAAAGCCCATGCTTCAAAATCAACAGCCCCTTCCTTACCTTCTGGGATATTATTTAATTCTTGAAGAAGAGCACCGATCCGTTGTTTTCGTTGTTCTTCTGATACGGAGCTAACTTCGATATCGTATTCATCGTGGATATCGTCAGCTGTTTCAGGAGTAATGTCTGACTCATGTACACTTAATGCAAGCCAATAGCAAGGATGTAGCAGAAGCTTGGAGCCTGGTGTAAACTCTTTTTCTGGTTCTTTTCCATCATGACAAAACACATATGATGAGGACTGCTGATTGTATAATCCAAAAAAACCAACACTATACAAACGTTGGATCACCTGAACAGGACCTTCAAACAAAAGGATGTCCTGTAATTTCATTTTGTCATTAACTTCTTTTATATCAAATGCTTGGCTTATTATTTCAGAGGCTTCCGCGATGGTAAAATCTGGTCTTTTATTGCCAAAAAGCGATGTAAATATATCTAGTGCAGGGAATACATTTTCATATTCTTTTAGTAAGTCGTTAAGCCTGTTTTGAGATATTGTGTTTGCAGTGGCTTTTATGTCATCAATTATTATTTTTGTGCGATCGTGAGTTGCGGCCCTCAGGAAAGCATCATTTAATAATACCAAGATATCTCTCGGTCTATATAATGTAAGCTTAAGTGCTTCTTTAAAACCCGTATTTGACTGTAATTCATTAGCGGTGTACGCATTCCAAACTCGCGTGTTATTTTCTATGGTTGAGTTAAATGCAACTCTCATTCTGTTACAAACCAAATTGAAGAGATTGTATTCGTCCCAATGTAATCTTAATACCTGTCCTTCAATGTTTCTGGTAAAATCAGGGTCCATTTTAGATATGGCTCTATGGATATTGTCTCTAACGAAAGCAAATGCGATAACTTTTTCTTGCAAATTTTGTTTTATATCAATAACAGACTGAATGAAACCGTCAACGATAGCAACCCCTAAATCATCTGGAGTGTATCCTTCATCTAGCCTGTCAGCAAAAATAACGAATTGATGGTTTGATTTTGAAATAGCTTCGAATAAAACCTCTTCTAGTAAATCTAATTCAAAATTATCTGATAAATCTGATATTCTTGTAGCCGGTTTAACATCTTTTCCAGTATCAAGGATAGATATTAATTTTTTCCTTATTTTACCACTTATGTTTTGTCTTTTAGCTCCCCAAGATAATAAGTGTTTCTCTACACTTTTATAGTCTAGATCATTTTTCATCTTATAGTGGCTTGCTATTTCGGAAAGTAATTCCATATAAATCGCATAGCGCCAAGCTAGTTTGCTTCCGGCTTTAATATGCAAATAATTTTCACCGAAAAGTGAGACAACATCTCTTAGACCAATAATTTGTTCTTCAATAGGGCTAATGGTCATCACATGCGTTTTAGGTTTTGCGTGCCAATGTTTTGACAGCATATGCACTAATGCACTTTTGCCAGTGCCTCTGCGACCTACAACTATGCATCGATCATACGACTCTAAAAGAGCTTTATAATCAGTTGTTTGCCAGAATGAGGCTTCAAGCATTTTGGCATCGTGTTCTGCTCTGATATCCCCTAGAACGTTACCTTTCATGTATTACCCTTTTAGCGTTAAAAGGAGGGGGCAATGGCCTTTGTAGACTTGAGTTCCATTTGCCTGATGCCATCCTCATCAAACTTCTTCCGTTTTCCCGAAGAGGGGGGAGATTAATGTATCATTTTTAACGGGTTACACAAGAATATGACTTCTTAATCTAGGAGCTGAGCGTTCTTCAGGAAAAAAATAAGCATGAATGACAGCGGTTGTAGCCTTAGATTTTAAGGTGGTTACGTTCTTAATTTATTGAATTACCAATTAACTTTGAACACTATCAATTTAGCGTCTCTAAGCGTCTCTACAACCCCTGTGAATACTGCTTTTACGCCTTTTCAACTTTGGGAAAATAACACCAATAAGAAAACAATTTGTTTAATGGTGTGATCATGAATACAGCCCTTTCCATCATTGACGCTATCACCCCAAACACTGATATCGACTACCGGCAGGAAATGAACGTCATCCACGAAATTGTGGCCGAGTGCGAGAAAGAGATCGCATTCATGCATCAGGTTCACGACTTCGTTTATGGCGACGAACGCCACAACATGATTAACCGCCTGCTGCGACTCAACCACCGGCCGGATGACGAGCGCACACGCTTTAACAGAGCCTGGCTGGACAAAGTCGACCTGGAATGGGTGAAACAGAATATCTGGGCCGAGTACTGGAAGAAGGTCACGGATATGACAAACGTTCTGCTGATCATGCCAGCTTCCCGCCGCGACGAGTGGCGTGAGCAGTTCATCGAGGGCAAGCAGGAGACCATCAAAACAGACAGAACCGGCTACCAGATGAAGGTGAAGGAGTTCGTTGGTGTGCCGGAGTTCAAAGCAGAAACGGTCATCCCAACGATGCTCAATCTGCTGAATGACAGGCACAAATATCTCTCTGAGCGCGTGTATGGCTTGTTTAAAGCGCTGAGTCCTGCCCACAAGACCAATAAGACGAACGGCTTTAGCGAGCGTCTGATCATCGCCAACTGCATTTCCGAGTTCTGGCGGGACAGCGTCAGCGTGAACTACCGGAAAGAGGACTACATCGACGACCTGCGCGTCG
>OFLW01000184.1_pt1 | contig 14922 bp, 16 predicted proteins | sample 1541061 | NCBI WGS metagenome assembly OFLW01 (sample SAMEA4413045, study PRJEB24355) | metagenome | biome: human; feature: gut; material: faeces | place: United Kingdom | collected 2010
GTTGGTGATCTGGCTGGACGTCTCACACGGCATTTGAGCGGTCAGAGTGGAGTTACGCAGACCATGCTCACGGATACGGCCACGCAGCTCTTCCCACGGCATTTTCAGCTCGAAAGAGGTCTCCGGGTTGGTATCCAGTGTTTTGCGATAGTGGTCGACTGGCAGCTGGCTCTGTGCGTATTTGGTGTGGGAGAACCAGTCACATGCACCCTTCGCTTCGGCCAGTCGGCAGCTCGCATCGAGCAAGTAGTACTGAATGGCTTCGAAGGTCTCATGCACCAGCTGGTTGCCTGCAGCGTCAGAGTAGTTAAAACCATTCTTCGCCAGATAGTAGGCAAAGTTTGTCACGCCAATACCCAGACTACGACGAGCTTTAGCCGGGATTTCTGCAGCAGCCATCGGGTAGTCCTGATAGTCGAGCAGAGAGTCCAGTGCCGCCACAGCGTAAAACGCCACGTCTTTCAGTGAGTCCAGCGTGCGGATCGCGCCCAGGTTGAACGCAGACAGGGTGCAAAGCGCGATTTCCCCGTTCGGATCGTCAGTGAACGCCAGTGGCTTGGTCGGTAGCGTGATCTCCATACAGAGATTGGACTGGTGTACCGGTGCAATTTCCGGAACGAATGCGCCGTGATCGTTCATGTGGTCGACGTTGGCAATATAAACACGACCAGTGGAGGCACGCTCCTGCATCAGCGTAGAGAACAGGTCGACGGCCGGGATAGATTTCTTACGGATGCTCTCGTCGGCTTCGTACTTCAGGTAGAGCTCTTCGAACTTGTCCTGATCAACAAAGAACGCGTCGTACAGGCCCGGCACATCGTGTGGGCTGAACAGCGTAATGTTTTCGTTGCGCACCAGGCGGCGATACATCAGACGGTTGATCATCACGCCATAGTCGAGATGACGAACGCGGTTCTCTTCAATGCCACGGTTGTTTTTCAGCACCAGCAGACTTTCAACTTCCAAGTGCCAGATCGGATAGAACGCTGTAGCAGCGCCGCCGCGAACACCGCCCTGAGAGCAGGATTTCACCGCCGTCTGGAAGTGTTTCAGGAATGGAATAACGCCAGTGTGGGTGGCCTCGCCATTGCGGATCTCACTGCCCAGCGCACGCAGACGCCCAAAACCAATACCAATGCCCGCGCGACGTGACACGTAGTCGATGATTGCGGAAGACGCAGCGCTAATCCCTTTCAGACTATCAGCAGCTTCAATCAGCACGCAGCTGGAGAACTGGCGAGTAGGGGTGCGCACGCCGGCCATAATTGGCGTTGGCAGAGACAGCTTGAATGTACTGGTCACATCGTAGAAGCCCTTAACCATCTCCAGACGCGTCTTACCGGCGCAGCCATCTTCCCAATTCTGGAACAGGCACATGCCGACCAGCATGTAGAGTTGCTGTGGCCCTTCGTAGATAGCGCCAGTTACACGGTTTTGAACGAGATACTTGCTCGCCAGCTGCACGGTGGCGGCATAGCCGAAGTATTCGTCGCGCGTAGGCTTGATGTACACGCCCAGCTCGGCAATTTCTTCCTGAGAGTAGTACTTGAGAAGGTCTTCATCGTAAACGCCACGACTGACGTTGCTGACGATGTGATTGTAGAAATTCGGGTAGTCATACTGGCCGAAGGCGTCCTTGCGGATCTTGAACAGGCTCAGTCGCGCGGCAACCTGCGAGTAGTTCGGGGTTTCCGGAGAGATCAGATCGGCAGCGGACTTCACCAGCGCCTCATGCAGCTGGCAGGTGGTCATTCCGTCGAAAATGCTGGCAGCAGCGCCCATAGCGACAGCAGACGCGCTAACGTTGCGAATGTTTTCGACTCCCCACATCACAACGCGGTTGTATTTTTCCTCTGACAACGGCTCTGTGGAACCGTTACGTTTTACGATGCTTATCATGTATCACCCAATAAAAAAGGCCACTAAATATAGTGGCCTCATGTTAATAGATAAGCACTTACCTATCAATTACCGACTTATAAAATTCCTGCAAGAACATCGCGAACCTGACGGAATTGATCTGTTTGCATACCGGTGTAAATCGACGCGACAGCGTCCGCAAGGTGCTCGTTTTTATTCACCAGCACTTCCTTACCAGATTGCTTACGGCGCAACCACGGGGCGTTTGGCTGCTTCTGCGTAGCCCACTGAATGATCTCTTCCTTCGACGTGGTCAGCTTATTCCCGACATAGTGCTTAATCTCGTTTGGCGTGACCTGTATCAGTGGCTTATCCACGCACGCCAGTACGCCAATGCAGATGCCGTATGAGGTTTGCGCGCGACTGGACTGGCTACCAACCGGCAATTCGCAAAACACCATATGAGCCTGCTCGATTATGGGCTTGGCGGTACGCCAGATTTCATTAGCGCGGCGCAGATCGTCGCTGTTTACGCGAACCGTCTTCTTGTTGCCGCCGGCTTTGGTTTCAACCAGTTCAAGACCATGGATTTCAAGTTTGTCTGTATCCAGATCCAGCGTACCAATGGCCAGCCCAAAGTTGCTCATTGAAGGGTCGACGCCAACTACTTTGATCACTTTACTCATAGAGTTTCCTTACCATGTTGCCCATACCGGGCATTCCATTAATTTCTCTTCCAGGGTTTTAACTGGAGACTTGCGAACGGGCTCTGGAATGCGGCTCACCACGTGTATGTTGTCACTGGTCAGCACACCATTTTCTATGTCTGCGTCGATCATGCTCTGCCCGATGAAGTAGGACATGATATCTATCAGCTTACGCGCAACCATTCTGTTAGAACGAAGTACATAGGGGACAGAGAGCTCAACAATTGCCTTATCGCCATCTTCAGTCTCGAAGCTTAATTTACCTCTTTCTGGAAATGTCCCATGTGAATCGCAATTGAAATTGATGCCAGCAAATGCAATGCCTGGCATTGCAACCTGCCCAGCACGTGCATTTGCCAGTCGAGTCAGGTTAGTAAACGCGCTGCTGGTATGCGCCTCTATAGCCCCGTACTGCGCATCATCTTTGATAACCATCTCAGGTGATTCCGGGATCACCACGAACCCAGGCCCTGTGTGTGGAAGATAGCCACCTTCCGAAAATGGGTTGATCAGAATGGGCGCTGTACTTCCTGACGGCATCGATTTCAGACTTGGCATTAACGGGGTCTTGAAAAGTAGATCTTTCAGAGCCGTAAACTGCTCCGTCTCAATATTGAGATTTTGCCAACCGACACCAGGAGCCGCCCCAGCAGCGGTATAGCTGTTAATCAGTCTGAATGACTGCATCACAGCAAACATTTGCAAAAACTGCGTGCGGCTTAGGTTAAACGACATAGCTGCGGCCCTCTTTCACTTCCACTGTGATGGTTTCCCGGAACCATGACTTCATTTCTTTGTGAGAGATGATCATCACCGTGCCGCGCTCGCGCGCTTTTGCTTCCAGAATACCCATCAGACGCTCCAGCCCGGCAGTATCCAGCGCATCGTCAATTTCATCACCGATAAACAGCTCGATGTTCTTGCTCGCGCGGCTGGCCACCAGATCCTGCAGAGCCAGGGAGCACGCAATGCGCACTTTGCGTTTTTCGCCACCTGACAATGTCTGGAAGGTTTTGCTGGCGCCGATCTTGCGCACGCTGATATTGAACTTATCGCGCCACTCGCCCTTCTTGGTTGATTCCATCGTTGACCATTCCGCCACAATGTTTCCGTCCGACAGTGTATTGAGGTATTCCGCTGTCTGGGCATTCAGGAAAGGCGTCACGGAGGTCAGGATATGCGAGCGAACGCCGGCAGGAGAGTAGACCTGGCGCGCTTTATCAAGGAGCAGAGCCTGCTCCTGTATATTCTTTAACTCAGTTTTAAGTACACCATAGTTAGATTTATTGGCAGCCAGGCTTTCTTCATGGCGTTTGATGACAGCCAGAAATGGGTTAGTTTCTTTGGTAATGCGATCTACTTCGCTCCGCGCCCGGGCAACCAAAGCTTCTACAGCCACGACTTCTTTTTCCCGATGACGAAGCGATCCCAGCTCTTTAGTCAGTTGTTCGATTCGGGAAATAATGGCAGACACATCTGGTGTACTGGCGACAAGTGATGATTCAATTTTGAGCGCCTTCTCAAGATGCTCTTGGTATTTAGCCACTGACGTTGCAGATGCCTGCGCTTGGCTGATCTCACTGCGCGCCTGTTCAACAAAACTCTCCTTCACGGTAGACAGATCTTCAACGCAATAAGCCTTGCCACAGGTAGGGCACGGCTCCCCGACTTTGGTATTTACTTCTTCCGCTTTCACCTTGAATGCGCGAGCACGTTGCATCGCTTCCTTCTGGATGTTTTCGGTAATGCGGATGCTGGCGCGTATATCAGTGATCGCTCCACGAACTTTAACCAGCTTGGCGTCATGTTCTTCTTTGGAGGCAAGTTTTTCCCGCTCTTTACCGATGGAATTTTCAGTATCTCGGATCTGCTCTGGCAGACTGCGCAACTCCATTTCGACCTCAGTGAGCGTGACTTCCGCTCCAACCAGATCGGCACGGGCGACATCAAGCCGTTCGCTGCGGTCTCGCTCCCAGGCTTCAGAAGAGGTTTTGGCAGACTCCAGCTCATTCTGGGCCGATTCGACCAGAGATAAGCAGGCGTCCATCTTGGTTTTAGTGGTCTCCATGCGTGCGGCAGCTGCGTTGGCTCGTTCGCGAGCAATCGCGTAGGCTTTGGTGAGACGATCGACGCCGGCAGCCTCTTCTACGATGGTTTTGAGGTTTTTATCCGACATGCCAGGCAAATCAGGCATCGCCTCCTGACTGGCATAGATCGATGCCATAAATACTTCTTTTGACGCACCGATCAGTCGCTCTACAAACTCCTGGGTGAGCGAATCTTTACCCTTTGTCATGTCGCCGTCTTCGCCACGGACGATAAGCCGGTTTTTAAATTCCTTATGCTTGCGGTGGCGGATAATGGCGTAGTGTTTACCTTCGTCTTCAATGGTGACTTTTACGCGACAGTTCTTCTCATGGCCCGTAGAGAGAACGTCGTCACCTTTAACACCATGGGATGTCTCGCCATAAATACACCACATCAAACTATTCATGAGGGTTGATTTACCAGCGCCATTGCTGGCGGCCGATGAGTCCCCGGCATTAACACCCTGGATGAGCACCAGCCCACGCTGATCAAGCTCGACCTTGGCGTTTGCCAGCGCCATGAAGTTTTCCACTTCGAGCGTTAAAAATTTCATGCTTTGCCTCGAATTGCTTTAGTCAATTTCTGCCCTTTGCGAAGGCGGTATTCCGTATGTGCCGGGAAGGAGTTGCGTGACAGGAGGCCACGTTTCGTTAGTTGACCAAGGTAAAACGCCTGTGGGTTTCCTTCTGGCGGATAGGGCTTCTGGAATAAAACGGGCTTCCCGCTTTCAAGCCGTTTAATCATCTGGATGAAATCCCAGAAATTATTGTGGGAGGAAGTCACTACACCGCCTCCGCACTTTCCGCTTCGGTGAGGATCTCCTGACACAAGGCATTCAGTTTGGTCAGGTCAAATCCACCGTCTGTGTCATGAACGATTTTGCAGTAAGCAGAAACAGACTCGCCAAGGCTGTCGATTTTGCTGGTCTCTGAGGTGCTGGCAGTACCCTCCATCATTGAGCCCTTGCGGATGAAGTTGCATACAACACCTTTCGCTCCCATGGATTTCAGGACGTTCTGCAGCTTGATGCCTTCCTCATCGTTTTCGACGACGGCCCGGAAGCGCACGTAATTGCCTTGTATCTGCCTGTCATCCACATCGTCTTCCAGGTTTACGAATTTCGGCGCCGAGGTTTCGAAATGACTGAACGAGCCGTCAGGGTTCACAATCATGTAGCCCGCCAGCGAACCTACGTCCCCCCAGTTTTGGTGCGTCAGCGCGCCGACACTGATAACTCCGGGGATCACCTCCTTGTGGTTGTGGTAATGGCCGGACAGCACCAGGCGAAAGCCTATGTCTTTCAGCTCCTGCGCATCGATGCCAACATCAGGCATTGTGGGGATAGCTTTGTTGATGGCGGTATGAATCACGACGTCGTGCAGATCCCCGTCAAGCCGCGCACGAAGTGCTTTCAGGTCACTAATTAACTCGGCGTGGTTGTTTCGCCAGCTCACCATATGGACTGTGACGTCGCCCAATTTGATGCTGTGGGGCTTACGGCCGCAGACGATCTGTACGCCAATCGACTTTAGCGCCGCAGCGGCGTTAGCGCTGTAGACAGAGTCGTTCGTTTCGAGGTCATGGTTGCCAGCCAGCATCGCAACGCTGAGCCCCAGATCTTTGACGATCCACTCATAGGCATCGGAGACGTAGTTGAGTACGGTAGGGGATACGGTTCCGCGGACGTGGAATGTGTCGCCGGCCACTAGCATGTGGCTGCAGCCCGCTTTTTTCATAGCGATGGCCGCTTCTTTTGTGGCCTCCAGCTGAATGGCCAGCCGAGAGTTGAGACCATCTGCATCGGTCGTCGAGAATGAATCCCATTTGTGATAATGGGGATCGGAGATTACCCCATATGGCAACGTCATGTGTATTTTCCTTTGTGGTTATTTTGATATAGATTCTAAGCATGTAAAACAGGCCAACAACCAAGTAAACACGGCACATTAGAAAATCTACAGGCTGGCTATTATGACAAAATAGATGAGTAAGTACATACCTATTTTTATAAGGTAGAGCTAGACACTTAAGTAAGATCTAGGCTCTAGGCGTGGTCTCAGCGTGGGTTGCGGAAAAGCAGTTGAGTGCCTGTGGGGCTGGTATCAACAAGGTGAAAGCCTCGGCGTTTAAGCATTTCAGCCATTTTTGTCGATTTGACGTAACACTTTGCCATCATTGGTTGTTGTGCGTTTGAGTCAATCATGTCAGACAGGAGCATCGAACCATATCCCTTACCCTGCATAGATTTGGTGATACAGACGGCACGGAGTTCAAGACGTGGATCTCCAGTTGGATCAATCGCAGGAGTAAACCAGATCAGGCCAATTTTTTTATCGTCTGAACGACGAAGCAGGATGAAGATGAAATGGCCTGAATAACCTTCAGCGTCGCGTGTCTTAATCGCTTCTCGCGTTTGTTTTTCAAACTTCTTCCCACCGGCTGGTGTGATGATCTCATTTGTAAAGTGACCAAGACGTGCTCCTTCCTCGAATTCATGCATCAGAAAGGGCATATCAGCCAGAGTAATCTCTCTTGAGTAAAAATCGTCCATATATCACCCCCTTGGCTTCTCAGATGCATTCTAAGCTACGATATTTTGTATTCGCGTAAAGACCCCTTTGTTCGTTTAGGGTTCGTCAGAGAGCTTCTGACGCGCATTTGCGATGCTAAACACTTCCGCTTTTGGCCGAGGGTCGACTAAATCGAGTTCTTCTTCGCTGTGATACTCGATATCAAAGTCCCGTTTGATGTGTCTGATGTAAATCGCTGTGAGCAGGCTGTCTTCTTTCAGGAAGTGGCCATAGGATCGGCGGATCACTTCACCCACTTTTTCGATCTTCTCTCCGCCCATACAGAGGTGATTGAATCGACTGTGCTTTCTCAGCATCTCATCAACTGGCCCAGAGTAAACCTTATCCACGACACCGAATCGAAGGATCTTCGCAGTATCAGCTTCAACCAGGCAGACAATCTTTCCCTCGGTCAATCTGTCACGCCAGGTAACGCCTGAACGCATAGTGTTGAAGTATGGGGTATCCAGACCGATGATCGGTTTTCGAAATGCCAGCAGCGGTACGTATCTGGCACAGCTGTTCAGGTGGAAGTTAACGCCGGCATCACGCAACTTGAGTCGGGTCTCGTTGATGTTGCACTTCGAGGCTATGCCGCACAGGCTGCAGAGAACCTTCTCGTTGCTCAGTGTGGAGTTTGATTCTATGGTGTAGGTTCCGTCTTCCAGACGGCGTACCCAACGTGTGCGTTTTAAGTCCATGTTCTCGTTTTAGTGATTGTTGACCGGAACCACGATAGCTTACTAGGCACACCTGTAATCGCAAATGCCTGTTTTACTTATCCACTTATCCACTTATCCACTGGTTAGATCCCAATAATAAGATCCCTATACAGATCCCCATATAGATCCAAAGAGATCCCCGATCGCCGCAGGCCGCGCCACGCCTGGGCTAAGGACTGATCCGTGTATGCTGTCAGCGGTAAACGATATGCTGTCAGCGGTACGGTATATGCTGCCAACGGTTTTGTGTATGCTATCAGCGGTAATTGACGTATGCTGTCAGCGGTTAGAACCAAAAGGTATCCACATGTCCACAAGAAAGAAAAAAGAGAGCGATATCAAAGAAATACCTGAAGATAACGAAATTCTTGAGGAAGAAGCTCTCACTTTGTACACAGGTGATTTAGTTCCTAACAGCAACAACACGGTGCAGCCAATCGCTTTAATGCGTCTTGGCCTCTTCGTGCCGACACTCAAAGGAACGAAGAATAGCTCTCGCAACAAGTCCAACATGATCGACGCATCCAGAGAGCTTGTCCAGCTGGAAGTCGCGCGGTCAGAGGGTTATTCAAACATTAAAATCACCGGTCCGCGACTGGATATGGATCATGACTTCAAAACCTGGGTTGGTGTTGTTCGCTCTCTGGCTGAATACGGCGAGCCAACCGGGCGCGTTGAGCTGAGCATCACGAAGTTCGCCAAGTTCTGCGGCTACCCGTCCTCGCAGATCCGCAAAACCCTGCGAGACCGCCTGACAAATAGCCTGCTCAAGATCATGCGCACGACGTTGTCGTTCCAGCGCACTCATGAAGAGAAGAACGTCGACGACACCAACAAGATATCCCTGTTGATGGTTCACCTCATAAACAGCGTTGATTACAACGAGAAGAAAGACTCTATTGTCTTTTATGCTGAACCTAAGCTGTCTGAGCTCTATCGCTTTGACCACAAAGTTCTGCTGCAGTTAAAGGTCATCAACAAGCTCCCGCGCAAGGAGACGGCCCAGGCGCTGTATACTTTCATCGAAAGTCTTCCTCCTAAGCCGGCACCGGTATCTCTTGCCCGGCTGCGCGCCAGGCTCAATCTGAGCACGCGCAACGTCAGTTCGCAAAACCAGACTATCAGGAACGGATTGAAGTCACTGCAAGAGCTGGGCTATCTCGAATATAGCGAGGTTAAGCGTGGCCGTTCTGTCTACATCCAGATCCACAGTCGTAACCCAAAACTGAAAGTCACATCGAGCAAACCTGAAAAGCCAGAGGCGCCTAAGCAGGCAGAAGAAGCGAAGGGTGAAATTGATGCGAAACAGAACCTCAAAAACAAAATTTCTGAGCTGTCGCAGAACCTGACGCCAGAGAATATCAAGCTGATCGAGATACTCACCAATAGCCTCAAGTTGCTTTGATACGCTGTCAGCGGTTCAACATATGCTATCAGCGGTTCTTTTGTCTCAATGTATGCTGTCAGCGGTAAAACGTATGCTGTCAGCGGTAAAACGTATGCTGTGAACGGCACAAGGTATGCTGCCAGCGGTAATTCACTGGCAACGTATGCTGTGAGCGGTAATACAGCACTGAATTAGATATCCTGAAAACGGGCGACGCAGTCGTTGCTTTGCGTCAGGCCCGTGTAGATAACAATATGGCTTCCCCAGTGGTCACTAACCTGCTAACCCGCATGAATGCTAGGTTAGTGGTTACTAACATGTGTTATTCCATCACACTTAAAACGCGCTGCAGAAACATCGGTTAGTGGATCTGCTTGAGCAAACCCCAAAGCGTTTGTGCTTTCGATGTGAGTTTCCCGGTTTCAGGATCAAACATGCGCCATTCCCTACGCTGGTGGATGATGTAACCGTCTTCGCGTTCCAGACGCTCCAGCATGTCCGGTTTTCGGAAGCCTTTCGCTCTCCAGTAGCCGCTTGTTTTCTCAATCTCAAGACCAGTCATTGTGAGAGCCATTAACCAACCTCCTTACATCCGTCGAAAAAGAAACTTTGGTCTTTGCTTTGAACGCCGTAGACGTCGTGGGATTTGTTGTAGATAAGCTTGTCCTCGCCAACGCCAACCAGTTTACCGTTGCGTTTAGCCAGATATGGAGATGAGAGAACCTCATCGCCGCGGACGACGTAGAACTGCTCTCCGCTATCAACGACCAGCGCGCCGAAGTCAGCTTTAGTAGGTCTGCTGATTTGATCATTTTTCACCTGCGATACGGTCATATCGCATTGGTAAATCCGGGTATCCGCCAGCAGAGAAAAGGAGAGGGCGGCCAGCAGTAGCGTTATTTTTCTCATACCACTATCCCTGTGTAGACCTGTGCTGTAGAGGAGATGACCAGCACCAGTGCGAGCATGTTCACAGTGGTTCCGTTGACAGGAGACAGAGCTTTCTTGAGTGTCCCGATCATCAGGCAGTCCAACATAAACAGTATTGAAAAGATGAGTAACAGAATATCTATGTATATCTTCATAATAGGTAAATACTAACTTATATATTTTGAGCTGTAAATGACTCCGGAAGAGCGCTAAGGCCTGGAGCTCACTAAAGATGGCCAGTCCAGAGCCATTCACCATAAGCAGTGGCTAAGCATCACTTTCAGTACTGGCAGATATCCAAACTAATATTCTCATGTGTTTCTCCTTTGTGGTGTATGTACTTACTTATTATTCAGATCGAGATAAGGGGAGCAATCGTCCTGTTCAGGTGATGGCTCATCTATTAGAGCAATGACCTCGCGCAGCTGAGCGGCCCATTCAGGCTCAGGTAAGCCTTGGGCGATTTCTGCGTCGATAACATCGAGCGCGGCATTGGCCGCATCCCAGAGCCTCTTCACTTTGATTCTTCCTTCACCAGCCACCAGGCGTCTACGATGGCTACCCGGTAACTACGTGGCACTGTCACATTTGACGTTGGAATTGGGATTAATTTCATATTAGTAACCAAGTTGTTTTCTTATTGGTGATAATAAACAAAATATAAAGGCGTCCAATGGACGCCCTGTGATTACGCTTCTTCTGTTTCGGCTGAAGCAGACTCTTTAGCTCGACGTTCGTCGATCGCCTGTAGCGCCGCAATGATCTCCGGAAGGGGCTTATCACGATACATATCGACGATCTGCGATTTGGTGTACTTCTTGTCGCCAATCTCTACGCGGCCGCTGGCATTCTTTGGCAGGTATCCTTCTTCGAGCATGTGCTCAACCAGTGACTCGATAACGTCCAGACCGCGGGTCGGGTCGAAGTAGAATTTCCATGAGCATTTGCCGAATGGCGGCGCCACTTTGTTTTTGATGCACTCGGCGCCAACGTCCTGACCGATCTTATCTTTGCCATCCTTCATGACAGAAGCGCCAAGACGAATACGTACTGAGGCGTAGAACTTCGGAGAATCACCACCAGGGGAGGTGGTCGGATCGCCAAACATCACGCCGATTTTTGTACGAACCTGGTTAAGGAAAATAATGCAGGCATTGTACTTGCGCGCCCAGAGCGCCAGCGTTGGAAAGTTGGCGCTCGTAGCACGAGCCAGGGCCGTATTGTCGTTCATGTTTAGCTGATCTTTATCCTTCGCTGTACCTTCCGCCATTTTGTCGAACTTCTCGGCTTTGGAGTTTGGCACCATTGACGCAAGGGAGTCGGCTACGATGCAAATAGGGGCGTCTGCGGGGATCAGCTCTTCGTCGCGCACCAGCTTGAGGATTGTGCCGATCAGCTCGACGGAGTCTTCGAAGGTATCCGGTTGTTTGTAGACCCACTGACCGTCGTCTTCGTCTGCGTTCAGTCCGTTCGCCACCGCCAGACCAACGTCGAAACTGTTTTCGTGGTCAAGGAATACGGCCAGACCATCCTGTTTCTGAGCGGAGACCATGGCGGCCGTCGCCAGGAAGGTTTTACCAGCGCTTGGTGGCCCGAAGACTTCAATGATACGCCCACACGGAAAACCACCGTCGTAACGTCCGGAAATTGCTTTGTTCAGTGGAGGGAAACCGGAGTCAATCCAGTGGGAGACCTTCTGGATCTCGTCATTGCTGCCGATTTTCTTTTTCAGCGCCAGTGCCAGTGCGGATTTGCCTTTTGCCATGATTAGGCTCCTTTTGATTCGTTGATTCGCTTCGAAGCAGCGGCTTCGTCAAACTTGATTGCGTCGTGGTTCAGGTGTTTGGCGACGCGAGCGATGATCTTCACGACCTGCTCGCTGACCAGCGCGAACTCACGCTCAGTAGCAGAAATGCCAGCAGCGCCCAGAATGTTCGGCAGCGCCACCACAGCGTGCTCGCCGTGGCAGAAGACAATCTCTTTAGCCAGCATGGTTGGCGTAGTTGCCCCGCCATTAATGATGGATTTCAACATCAGCAGTACCTCTCAAACGGCAGAACAAACACTTCCAGATCTTCCAGAAACGACCGGAAATTCAGCTCGTAACACATCTGTTCGAAGACATTCATGTCGCGTGCGCCTTTAATCGACTCGATTTCGCTGGGTGGGAATTTTGTGTCGATAAGGTTCATCAGCATCATGTTGCGCTTAAAGGCTTCGAGCATCCGGCAGCCCGTCTTCTCGTTGAAGGCATTCTTTGCCAGCTTGTTGAATGCCGTCTTATAGCGACCTTTGTTGATGACAATGGAGCCGTCGTTAATACCGCGTACCATTGCGGCCACGCTTCCCCATTCATGAAGCAGCTCTTTCGCGCCACCATCACCAATGCCACCGACGCCTTTGATGTTGTCCGAGTTATCGCCCTGCAACGCTTTCGCTTCCAGAAACGCGCGTGGTGTTGGCAGACCTGTCAGCTCTGCGAACTGTTCGAAGTTCACCTGCTTGTGCTTGGCATCTTCACGCAGGCTTACCCAGCTCACATTCTCGCGAACCAGCTGGAGCCAGTCGCCATCGCCAGTCAGCAGGTAGATGTGATCGACGGTCGGCTGCGGAGCCAGGCGAGAGACCAGCATTCCAGCCAGGTCGTCCGCTTCTGCGTCCTTTGCAATGAGTTGGTTGACGCCCAGCGCGGTCATCATTTTCAAGATGTACGGCTTCTGGGTGGCAAAACCTTCTTTCATCTTCTTCATATCCGGGTCGTCATCGCGATTCGCTTTGTACTCCGGGTAGAAGTCGCGACGTTTGTCGCTGAATCCATCCCACAAGATCATTGGGCGGGCATGGAGAATTGAGGCGTAACGACGAACGTTCTTCACGAAGCCAAAAGCCGCCTGAACTTCCATCTCGCCGTTGTGTAATTTGTCGGATTGCTGGTGGTAATAGCCCAGGCTGTTACCGTCCACAAAGAGATAATTCACCGGTACACTCCTTCCAAAAAGTAAGGCGTCCGTAGACGCCTTACTGGTCACGTTATGGGATTACAGAGCGTCCAGTTCAGCCAGCAGATCATCGAGACCTTCGTCAGTTGGTACAGATGCAGCGGCAGCAGATGCTGAAGCACTTGCAGCTGCGGCGGCTTCCGGAGCTTTAACTTCTTCCGGTTTAGTTTCCGGTTTGAACTCAGCTTCAGCGGCACGCAGGATCTCTTCATCAACCAGGCTGGTGGACTCTGGAGCCGGAGTGTGTGCTGTAGCGACAGCAGCTGCGCCTTCCGTATGACCAGTGATAGAGCCAAAGCCTGGCAGTTCAGCAGCAGCTGATTTTGCAGCGGAAGAAATGGCCGGAGAGGACATTGTTGCTGGCGGAGCCGCGATACCAATCAGACGACCCATAGTGCGAGCCGTAGACAGCAGACGGGTTTCGTCAGCCTGGTTCGCGTATGCGATCAGATCGTGTTGGGTAGTCCAGAGTTTCTCAGGAATGTCGCCTTTGTAGACTTTACGTTTCGGGGATACGTCGTACTTGGTGTCACGACCGGAACCGGTACGCTTAATCAGGAACGCATAGCCTTCTTCTTTGCTCAGTGGGTTGCCGATATCATCCGCAATATCTTCGGACATCACTTTGCAGATATCGTCGAAGACCGTAGACGGCAGCTCAATCAGCTGGCATTTCTCTGCGTCCGCAAAGTCTTCACGCGCAGACAGAACACCGTTGACCAGATAACGAGGTGTAGCACGCATACTGTTAATGCGCTCTTCCATCGCTTTGTTGCCCTTAAAGCGAGCACGACCTTCCATAACCATCTCACACAGCTGGCAAGCGTGGCCGTGGGTGTGCTGTTCGCAGATGTAGGCGGTGGTTACATCTTTGCCTTCCTCATTCTGATGCTTAACGTAGTGCATACCGAAAGTCTGGAAGAACACGCCATTCGGGTCGTCCTTGTTCGGAAAAATGCGCAGATAGTTATTGCCGTCTTTCAGACGGGTCAAATCAACGTTATTGCCACGTTTAGAAGCAATATCGCCACGGGTCTTGTTAAGCAGATCAAGTAATGACTTAGACATGTATTTCTCCTTGTTGTGATTGTGGCCATTGGCGCTATGCGCGTTGGGCGTTCGTTTATTCGTGGCTCTTTCGAGCGAGAAGAATGATAGATCAGTGCTTACTTACGATCTAGCATAAATTAACGGGGAGAGTGGAAACGTTCGGTGCCCAAACGTTCAATCTCCACGATAGCCATTTTGGACGCCTGGACAATCATGTCGCGGCGGTGAGAGAAGGCGGCTACAGCGTGCTTGTACAGATCAGCAATGTGCCGGGCATCGTCGAGTTTTTGGCGCTTTGCGAGGTATTGCGGGTTGGTTCTTACCTTCGCCTCCAGTACGGATTCATTGAACTTAATGCCGTTCATACTCAGGTTTTTACGCTCATTGTCGTAGATTTTCGCCTCAATCGCATCGAGGGAGAGTTTTGCATCTGCGACTTCGCGTTCTGCCCGCGCCAGCTTAGAGCCGTACTCCATCAACAGGCGCGGTTGCTGACGCCAGACTTCCTCAAGATTGTCGCGGTCGAACTCCAGATCGGACATGATTTTTTCGTAGATATCTGTACTCATTTTGATAGGTTCCAGCTTATTTCTATATATCAATTTTATC
>OFLW01000192.1_pt1 | contig 13863 bp, 9 predicted proteins | sample 1541061 | NCBI WGS metagenome assembly OFLW01 (sample SAMEA4413045, study PRJEB24355) | metagenome | biome: human; feature: gut; material: faeces | place: United Kingdom | collected 2010
ACAGCCGGACCGAGGCATCGCTGAAAGCCCTCAGTTATTCTGAGGCAACGTTATAGCTTTTGCTTTCAAATTACTGGGGATCCCTCAGCCCCTGGGGAGAGGGTTAGGGTGAGGGGGTCTATTGATTGCCCGCCCACACCACCATCACCTTATCGCCCTTGTGCTCGCGCACAAAGCCGTAGCCTTCTTTCAGTGACAGCGTGGTTTGCTTGCCTTCACCCAGCGCCGGATGACGGGCGCGGAACTGCCCCAGAAGCTGCCAGTGGGTGACAGTTAACGCCTGTTTACCCGTGACGTCCTGCCAGTTCATATCCGAACGGGTTCCCTGTAGCGGATCGGAGCCCGTCGGGCCGAATGGACGCTCTGATTCATCGCCGTAATAGATCTGCACGCTTCCCGGCGCCAGCAGCAGTAACTCAGCGGCGCGCTGGCCCCCTTCACGGAACAGACGCGTATCGTGGGAGGAGAGATAGCTCAGCACATTAAAACTTTGCAGCTTTTCTGCCATTTGCTGCCAGGTTAAATCCATATCGGCCAGACAGTCCACCGCTTTCGCCGCCTGCTCCTGATAGTCAAAGTTGATCATCGCATCGAAGCCGTGGCGGTAATAATCGCTCTGCATCACGCCGTGGCCCCAGGATTCACCGGTCATCCAGAATGGCGCATTGTCGAGTTTTTTGTCCGGGTTGGCGGCTTTCCACGCGGCCAGCGCCTGGCTTGCCTGGTTTTTCAGTTGCTGCCAGGCTTCAGGCTCAACGTGCTTAGCGGTATCGACCCGGAAGCCGTCGATGCCGTAGTCACGTACCCACTGGCTGAGCCAGTGGGTCAGGTAATCTCGCGGCGTGAAATTCGTCATCACTTTCGCGTTGGTGTCGGGCTTGTGTTGATAAAAGTTCGGCAAACCTGACGGGATCTTAGATTCCGTTTTCAGATCCGGCAGAAAGGCTAGCGACATGGTCAGATCGTCAAAGCCCGGGTTGTCATAATCACCGATATCGGTACGGATCCATTTTTTACCCCACCATTTTTCCCATGCGGCTTTGTCACTGAAGTTGATGTAATCGTTGAAGCTGTGCCAGCTTTGACCGGCGCCTGGCTTCCAGTCAGTCCAGCGCTCGCCGAGGGTTTTTTTCAGCTCATCGCCCTGCAAATAGAGCGCGCCAAACTGATACTCTTGCATATCTGCAAGCGTCGCATAACCCGCGTGGTTCATGACAATGTCAAACAGGACGCGGATACCGCGCCTGTGCGCGTCGTCGACAAGCTGGCGTAAATCATCTTCGCTGCCCATGTTGGCGTCGAGTTTCGTCCAGTCCTGAGTGTAATAGCCGTGATAGGCGTAGTGGGGGAAATCCCCTTTGGTGCCGCCGCCAACCCAGCCGTGGATTTGCTCCAGCGGTGAGCTTATCCAGAGCGCATTCACGCCCAGTTGCTGAAGGTAATCCAGTTTGCTGGTAAGCCCTTTCAGATCGCCGCCGTGGAAAGTACCAATCTCCTGCATACCGTCTTTATGGCGGCCATAGCTGTTGTCGTTGGTGGGGTCGCCATTTACGAAGCGATCGGTCAGCACGAAATAGACGGTGGCGTTTTGCCAGCTGAATGGCGCGGGTTTGTCCGTCTCGGCGCGCTCAAGCAGCAGCAGGCCATTGCTGTTGGCGGCTGGCTGAAGAATTACTTTGCCGTTTTGAACGGTCGCGGTCTGTTTGCTGTAAAAATCACGCACCACCGTGCCTTCCGGAAAGGTGTTAACGACATCGATCGTGAGCGGTTTGCCGTCCCACTTCGGGCACTGGCGGGTAACGTTTGCGACAGGCTGTGGCGCCGCACTTTGTACCGTCAACATCAGCGTCGGCGTTCCCGAGCGCGTATCAATACGCATCTGATAAACGCCGTCACGGAATAACCGCCACTGCGGTGGGGTCCCTTCGCAGGGTTTGAGCGACAGCATCTCGTTGAGTTTAATGGCACCTGTCGGCTGCCAGCACGCGTTATCAAGACTCAACGTCAGCGGGCGGGTACCCTTCGCAAGCGTTGCCTGGCTGGTAAAGACGCCGGTACCTTCAGCGCTAAACGCGTTAAATCCCGGCGATGACCAGTCGGCATGCGCGAATGCGGGTAACATCAGAACAGCTAATGCAGTGCGTTTCATTCCATTTTCCTGTCGCGGCATTTTTGACCAGTGTGCCACTCGGCTCAGGGGAAAAACTCCTCCTCTGAGGCTTTCTGCCAGGAGGACGCGAAGGGATGAGTGATCCCGCGCAAAATTAGGCAGTTATCTGCGATATCGCGCACATTTTTCCAGTGCTGGTGATTTAATGAGCATGTTCCGGATGACATAGTTTCGGAATTGGACTATTTGTATACGTGCTCTTGAGGACTATTTTTGGTATGATTTGAGATTCCGCTCTCAAATTTTTGAAGAAAATAAGGTGTTGGAATGTTTATATCCGACCAGGAGACCTAATGATATCGACTCCCATTCGACGATATGGGGCCGCGATACTCATGTTACTCACCATGGCATTTTCAGGTGAGGTGCTTGCAAAGACGCACGCGGATACAACGAGTAAGAAAGCCCACGTAATAAAGACGACAAGCAGTAAGGTTAGCAGTAAACAAGAGTATTCTCGCAATAGTGCAAAGAGTAGTTCACTTCCTGATTTGCGAAAATACCCTTCCGGGACACCAAGGAAAAAAGCGTTTCTCCGGACGGTAATGCCTTACATTAAAAGTCAAAATGCCGCGATTACTGCGGATCGTAACTGGCTGATCTCCAAACAGTACGATAGCCGCTGGTCGCCGTCTGAGCGCACTCGCCTGAAAGACATCGCCAAACGCTATAAAGTGAAGTGGAGCGGGAACACGCGTCGTGTGCCGTGGAACACTCTGTTAGAGCGTGTGGACATTATTCCAGGCAGTATGGTCGCGACAATGGCCGCCGCCGAAAGCGGTTGGGGCACCTCGAAGCTGGCGCGCAACAACAACAATCTGTTTGGCATGAAATGCGCAAAAGGTCGTTGTACTAATGCACCCGGCAAGGTGAAGGGCTATTCACAGTTTGAATCGGTGAAAGATTCCGTGAATGCCTATGTGGTGAACCTGAACACCCACCCGGCCTACTCCTCGTTCCGTAAGTCACGCGCTCAGCTGCGTAAGGCGGATCAGGAAGTAACGGCTACGGCGATGATCCACAAGCTGAAAGGTTATTCCACTCAGGGACAGCGTTATAACAATTACCTGTTCTCCATGTACCAGGATAACCAGCGTCTGATTGCCGCACATATGTAATGAAAAACGCCTTCCACTGGAAGGCGTTCTTTTTTCTAGAGCAGGACTTCACTGTACCGTTCCCGGTACTCCTTCGGCGTGGTGTCATACTCTTTTCTGAACACCGAATAGAAATACTGAAGCGACGGATAGCCGCACATCTGTGAAATCTCGTTGATCGACAGCGAGGTGGAGATCAGCAGACTGCGCGCTTTCTCCAGCTTTTCCGCATGGATCACGGCGTGAATCGTCTCACCGACTTCCTCTTTGAACCGCTTCTCCAGATTCGAACGTGAAATGCCGACCGAATCGAGCACCTGATCGACCTTAATCCCTTTGCAGGCATGATTGCGAATGTAGTGCATCGCCTGAATCACGGCCGGATCGTTTAAGGAGCGGTAGTCAGTTGAGCGACGCTCGACCACGCGAACGGGCGGAACCAGCAGACGCTGGAGCGGCAGGGATTCGTTGTCTAACAGTCTGTGCAGCAGCTTTGCGGCCTGATAGCCCATCTGACGGGTACCCTGAGCCACGGATGAGAGCGCCACGCGCGACAGATAGCGCGTAAGCTCTTCGTTATCAATACCAATCACGCACAGCTTTTCAGGCACCGGAATATGCAAATGTTCGCACACCTGTAATACGTGGCGGGCGCGGGCGTCCGTCACGGCGATAATCCCTGTCTGGGGCGGCAGAGTTTGCAGCCAGTCAGCCAGGCGATTTTGTGCGTGCTGCCAGTTTTCTGGCGCGGTTTCCAGCCCCTGATAAACGACGCCGCGATATTTCTCCTGGGCAACCAGCTGGCAGAAGGCATATTCACGCTCCATCGCCCAGCGCTTTCCGCTGGTGGCGGGCAATCCGTAAAACGCAAAACGATGTACGCCTTTCTCCTTTAAATGGAGGAAGGCGGTCTCGACCAGAGCATGGTTATCCGTGGCGATGTAGTGAACGGGGGGGTAATGTTCCGGTGTATGGTAAGAGCCGCCAACGCCCACGATAGGCACGTCGACGCCACTCAGCAACTGTTCAATCACGGGGTCGTCAAAGTCAGCGATGACCCCGTCTCCCAGCCAGTCTTTGATGTTCTCCAGACGGGTACGAAAATCTTCTTCGATGAAAATATCCCATTCGGATTGCGACGCCTGCAAATATTCGCCAACCCCTTCAACCACCTGCCGGTCATAGGCTTTGTTGGCATTGAATAACAACGTAATGCGGTGACGCTTTTCAAACATGGCTCATTTCCCAAATTAGTCACGATAGTGTTATCAGGCGCGCCGCTTGGTGGCAGAGTCCATCCAGACTGCCAGCAAAAGAATGGCACCCTTGACGATATACTGCCAAAACGTCGGCACGTCCATCATACTCATCCCGTTATCCAGCGAAGCCATAATAAATGCGCCCATCACCGCCCCCGCCACGCTGCCAATGCCCCCGGCGAGGCTGGTCCCGCCAATCACGCAGGCGGCGATGGCGTCCAGCTCGGCAATGTTACCCGCAGACGGGGAGCCCGCCCCCAGTCGCGAACTGAGGATCAGCCCCGCGATGGCCACCATCAGGCCGTTGATGGCAAAGACGGCGAGTTTCGTTCGCTCGACGTTGATACCAGATAAACGCGCGGCTTCCAGGTTGCCGCCGATGGCATAAATACGGCGACCGAATGCGGTACGTGTGGCCATAAACATCCCACCTAACAGCAACAGCGCCAGCAGCAGAACGGGCGTTGGGACGCCGCGATAATCGTTTAACAGCCAGATGGCCCCCAGCACAATCACCGCAGTAAGCGCCTGACGGCCGACAACCGAGGTTGAGGCAGGCGAGGCCAGCCCCAGCGCCTGGCGACGCATGCGTCCTCGCCATTGCCACGCGACAAACGCCATCAGCCCAACCACGCCGATCGTAAAACCGACGCCATCAGAGAGGTAGCTTTGGCCAATCTGGGACATCGAGGCGCTGGTCGGGGAGACGGTGGTGCCGTTGGTGATCCCAATCAGAATGCCGCGGAAGGCCAGCATCCCCGCTAAGGTGACGATAAACGACGGGACTTTACGGTAGGCCACCCACCAGCCATTCCACGCCCCCAGCAGCAGACCTAGTACCAGCGTGACCGTAATCGTCAGCGGCAGCGGCCAGCCGAGCCAGACGTCAAAAATTGCCGCCACGCCGCCGAGCAGACCCATCATCGACCCTACCGACAGGTCAATTTCCGCTGAGATAATCACAAAGACCATCCCCACCGCCAGGATCCCGGTGATGGCGGTCTGACGCAGCAGGTTAGAGACGTTACGTGCGCTCAAATAGGAGCCATCGGTCATCCAGGTAAAGAACAACATGATCACGATAATGGCGGCAATCATTACAAAAACTTGCAGATTCAGCGATTTAAGTCCTGCGAACGCACCGGGCGTCGGAACAGCGACTTTGATATCAGACGGGTTGCTTTTCGACATGGCGTTCGCTCCTTAAGGCAGCTTCCATCACCTGCTCTTGCGTCAGGTTCTGGTTGTTCAGGTTGGCTTTGAGTTTCCCTTCATGCATGACCAGCACGCGGTCGCTCAGCCCCAGCACTTCAGGCAATTCGGACGAGATAACAATGACGGCAATCCCTTGCTGCACAAGCTGGTTGATCAGCTTGTAGATTTCATACTTCGCGCCGATATCGATCCCGCGGGTGGGTTCGTCCAGAATTAAAATGCGCGGATTAAGCAGCAGGCAGCGCGCCAGAATCGCTTTCTGCTGGTTGCCGCCGCTCAGGCGTCCTATCGCCAGCTCCGGCGAGGAGGTTTTCACCTTAAGCCGGGCAAGCGACTGGAGAATACACTGCTGTTCTGCGGCATCATCCAGGCTGCTCAGCGCGCCGGAAAACTGGCTGAGCGCCGCCAGCGTGATATTTTTTCCCACCGCCATTACCGGCACGATGCCGTCTTTTTTGCGGTCTTCTGGCACCATGGCAATACCCTTAGCAATAGCCTGCTGGCAGTTGTCGATTTTTACCGGCTGACCGTCGATATAAATTTTGCCTTCCCAGCGCCCCGGCCAGACCCCAAAGAGACACTGCACGGCCTCGGTTCTTCCCGCACCCACTAAACCCGCAATGCCGAGAATTTCGCCGCGGTGCAGCGAGAAGGAGAGGTTATCCACGCGCTTGATATGGCGGTTAACGGGATGCCACGCCGTCAGGTTTTCCACGCGCAGGAGCTCTTCGCCGATGGTGTGCGGTTCGTTGGGATACAGCGCGGTGAGTTCGCGACCCACCATCATGGTGATGATGTCATCCTCGCTCATGCCTTCTGCTTCACGCGTGCCGATATGCTGCCCGTCGCGGATGACGCAGATGGTGTCGGAAATGGCTTTCACCTCATTGAGCTTGTGCGAAATATAGATGCAGGCGATACCGTGGTTTTGCAGATCGCGGATGATATTGAGCAGTACGGCGGTTTCCTGTTCGGTGAGTGAGGCGGTTGGTTCGTCGAGGATCAGCAGGCGCACCTGTTTGTTCAGCGCCTTGGCGATCTCCACCAGCTGCTGCTGGCCTAAACCTAAGTCGCCCACGCGCGTATCCGGTGAGATAGCCAGGCTCACCTGAGCCAGCAGTTTTTCGCAGCGCAGCGTCATGGTGTCGTAATCCAGTACGCCGTGGCGTGAGAGTTCGGCACCGAGAAAGATATTTTCCAGCACGGTAAGGTGCTTCACCAGCGCCAGCTCCTGGTGAATGATAGCGATGCCTTTACGTTCGGTGTCGCGAATGTGCGTGGCCTGGAGCACCTCACCGGCAAAAACGATTTCGCCCTCGTAGCTGCCGTGCGGGTAGATCCCGCACAACACTTTCATCAGCGTGGATTTTCCCGAGCCATTTTCGCCGCACAGCGACATCACTTCGCCGGGATTCAGCCGCAGGCTTACGTTATCGACTGCTTTCACCGCCCCGAAGGCTTTGGTGATGCTTTTCATTTCAAGTAAATAAGACATAACTGCTCCGCATAGCCCAACAGATGAACAGGGCAGGTCAATGCGCCCCTGCCGGGCAGGGGCTGCGCTGGATTACAGTTCACTCTTCTTATGGAAACCGTCTTTCACCACGGTGGCGTCAATATTCTCTTTGTTGACTTCGATAGGGGTAAGCAGGCGAGCAGGTACGTCTTTCAGGCCGTTATTTAACGTCGCGTCTGCTTTAGGTTGCTGGCCATTGCCCAGCTCAACGGCAATTTCGGCGGCCGTATTGGCAAGCTCGGTAATGGGCTTATACACCGTCATGGTCTGGGTACCCGCGATGATGCGTTTTACACCCGCAAGGTCGGCGTCCTGTCCGGAAATAGCGACTTTCCCGGCCAGTCCCTGCGCGCTCAGCGCCTGAATGGCGCCACCCGCAGTGGCATCGTTAGAGGCCACCACCGCATCGATTTTGTTGTTATTTGCGGTCAACGCGTTTTCCATAATTTTCAGCGCGTTTTCCGGTAACCAGCCGTCAGCCCACTGGTCGCCGACGACTTTAATTTTGCCCTCGTCGATATACGGCTTCAGCACTTTCATTTGTCCCTGGCGGAACAGTTTGGCGTTGTTATCCACAGGCGAGCCGCCCATCAGGAAATAATTCCCCTGAGGCACTTTTGCGACCAGGCTTTTAGCCTGTAATTCACCCACCTTTTCATTGTCGAACGAAATATAATAATCAATATCGGCATTATTAATCATGCGGTCATAAGCCAGGACTTTTATCCCTTCCTGTTTCGCTTCTTTCACCACGTTGCTTAATACCTGGCCGTTATACGGGATAATGACCAGCACATCGACGCCACGGTTGATCATATTCTCGATTTGCGACATTTGCGTCTCTTCGTTGCCGTTAGCGGACTGAACGAACACCTCCGCGCCGAGAGATTCCGCTTTTTTAACAAAGATATCGCGATCTTTTTGCCAGCGCTCCAGGCGTAAGTCATCAATCGCCATGCCGATTTTGACTTCTTTGGCGTGTCCGGCAAAGCTTGCAAGCAGGAGAGTAGTGCAGAGCGTTAGGGTCAGGTTCTTTATCTTCATAATTATTAGGCCTTTTTGTAGGGGTATGTGTAGCTGAGATAAAAGAAACGTTCACTGCTGAGACGCAGCAAATTTTTAACGTGGAAAGGCCTGCTGGCAATTACAGATTTTTATCTTCTCATTACGATATTTGGTTTATTTCTGAATTTATGACCGCGATCGGATTTTAAAAAGCGTAACCTATTAATTACATTTGATTCTGGAATGCGCGCCGAAAAATAGTTTGTCTGCGCATTATTTTGCGAGCCAGCGCACAATTGCGCATTATCTCAATAGCAGTGTGAAATAACGTAATTGAGCAACCTCCAATGTCTATTCACTATTACTCCAGAAGCAAGACCACGCCGCATACCCTGATTATGGAGCTCAATATGCAAGCTTATTTCGACCAACTCGATCGCGTTCGTTTCGAAGGCACGAAAACGACCAATCCTTTAGCATTTCGTCACTACAACCCGGATGAGCTGGTGCTGGGTAAGCGCATGGAAGATCACTTGCGCTTTGCCGCCTGCTACTGGCACACCTTCTGCTGGAACGGTGCCGATATGTTCGGCGTGGGCTCTTTTGACCGTCCATGGCAACAGCCGGGCGAGGCCATTGAGCTGGCGAAGCGTAAAGCCGACGTCGCGTTCGAGTTCTTCCATAAGCTGAACGTGCCGTACTACTGTTTCCACGATGTGGACGTGTCGCCGGAAGGGGCGTCGCTGAAAGAGTATCTGAATAATTTCGCGCAGATGGTCGACGTACTGGCTGAAAAACAGCAGCAAAGCGGCGTCAAGCTGCTCTGGGGTACGGCTAACTGCTTTACCAACCCTCGCTATGGCGCGGGCGCGGCAACCAACCCGGACCCGGAAGTCTTCAGCTGGGCGGCAACCCAGGTTGTGACCGCGATGAACGCCACGCATCAGCTGGGCGGTGAGAACTATGTACTCTGGGGCGGTCGTGAAGGCTATGAAACGCTGCTGAATACCGACCTGCGTCAGGAGCGTGAGCAGATTGGTCGCTTTATGCAGATGGTTGTGGACCACAAACACAAAATCGGTTTCCGCGGCACGCTGCTGATTGAGCCAAAACCACAGGAGCCAACCAAGCATCAGTATGATTATGATGTCGCCACCGTGTATGGCTTCCTGAAGCAGTTTGGTCTGGAAAAAGAGATCAAAGTGAATATTGAGGCTAACCACGCTACCCTGGCGGGCCACTCGTTCCATCACGAAATTGCCTCTGCGATTGCGCTGGGCATCTTCGGCTCTGTCGATGCTAACCGTGGTGATCCACAGCTGGGCTGGGATACCGACCAGTTCCCGAACAGCGTAGAAGAGAATGCGCTGGTGATGTACGAGATCATCAAAGCGGGCGGTTTCACCACCGGCGGCCTGAACTTCGACGCCAAAGTGCGTCGCCAGAGCACCGACAAATACGATCTGTTCTACGGGCATATTGGCGCGATGGACACCATGGCGCTGGCGCTGAAAGTGGCGGCCCGTATGATTGAAGACGGTGAGCTGGATAAGCGCGTGGCGAAGCGCTACAGCGGCTGGAACAGTGAGCTGGGCCAGCAAATTTTGAAAGGTCAGTTATCGCTTGCGGAGATCGCGAAGTACGCTGAACAGCATCAGCTTGCGCCGCAGCATCAGAGTGGCCATCAGGAGCTGCTGGAAAACCTGGTCAATCACTACCTGTTCGATAAATAACAGCATCCAGGCCCGGTAAGCGCAGCGCCACCGGGCATTTTCGTCAAAGGAGCCACCACATGTATATCGGGATCGATCTTGGCACGTCGGGGGTGAAAGCCATCCTGTTAAGCGAGCAGGGCGATGTATTAGCCACGCAGACTGAAAAGTTGCAGGTTTCACGTCCGTATCCGCTTTGGTCGGAACAAGATCCGGAGCAGTGGTGGCAGGCGACAGAGCGTGCGATGAAAGCCTTAGGCGAGCAGCACAGCCTGCGCGACGTGAAGGCACTGGGCATTGCCGGGCAAATGCATGGCGCAACGTTGCTGGATAGTCAGCATCGCGTTCTGCGCCCGGCTATTCTCTGGAACGATGGCCGCTGTGCGGAAGAGTGCGCGATCCTTGAGGAGCGTGTGCCTGCGTCCCGCGAAATTACGGGCAACCTGATGATGCCCGGTTTTACCGCGCCAAAACTCCTGTGGGTGCAGCGCCATGAGCCTGAGATTTTCCGTCAGGTGGCGAAGGTTCTGTTGCCGAAAGACTACCTGCGTTTTCGCATGACAGGGGATTTTGCCAGCGACATGTCTGACGCCGCAGGCACGATGTGGCTCGACGTGGCGAAAAGGGACTGGAGCGAGGCGATGCTGGATGCCTGCCAGCTGACGCGCGACCATATGCCTGCGCTGTTTGAAGGCAGTGAAATCACGGGGGCTTTGCAGCCTTCTGTTGCTGAACGCTGGAACATGCCAGCCGTACCTGTCGTCGCTGGCGGCGGCGATAATGCGGCGGGTGCGGTCGGCGTGGGGATGGTCGAGGCAGGGCAGGCCATGCTCTCACTCGGTACCTCCGGCGTCTATTTTGCCGTCAGTGACGGGTATCGTAGTAACCCTGAAAGCGCCGTACACAGCTTCTGCCACGCGTTGCCGGGTAAATGGCATTTGATGTCGGTGATGCTGAGCGCGGCTTCCTGCCTCGACTGGGCGGCAAAGCTAACCGGAATGGCGGACGTCCCGGCGCTTATCACAGCGGCACAGCAGGCAGATGATAATGCCGGTGCGGTCTGGTTTTTACCGTACCTTTCCGGCGAGCGGACGCCGCATAACAACCCGGAAGCGAAAGGGGTGTTCTTCGGTCTTACCCATCAGCACGGCCCGGCAGAGCTTGCGCGCGCGGTGCTTGAAGGCGTTGGCTATGCTCTGGCGGACGGAATGGATGTCGTGCATGACAGTGGACTGACGCCATCCAGCATTACGTTAATTGGCGGCGGTGCGCGAAGCAGCTACTGGCGGCAAATGCTTTCCGATATCAGCGGGTTGCAGCTGGACTATCGTACGGGAGGCGATGTCGGCCCGGCGCTCGGTGCGGCACGGCTGGCGCAAATTGCGCTGAACCCGGATAAACCACTGCACCAGCTTTTGCCCCAGCTGCCGCTTGAACGGCAGCATCGTCCTGATGCGAAAAATCATGCTCGCTATGCTGAAAGACGAGACGTGTTCCGCAAAATCTATCAGCAGCTTTTGCCGCTAATGTCATAAACAGGAGCCGGGTGGCGCTAACGCTTACCCGGCCTGCCAGCCTTCAACCGGGTTAGCTTACAAACCTGCGCGTATCGATTCTTTGCAGCAACATTGACAGCAGCAGGCTGACAACCAGCGTAACGGTAAATATCCAGACAATATCCAGCACCGGCCAGCTTTTAAGCTCAACGCCGCGGGTGCGCAGGGCGTGGATCACCAGCGCGTGAAAACCGTAAATGCCCAGCGAGTGGCGAGAGATAAACCCCAGCACCGGAAGCGGGCGGGCATTCAGGGTGTTTTTAACCAGCGTCAGCAGAGAGATCGCGCAGATAAAGACCATCGGCCCGCAGTAGAGATACCAGGTATCGGCAAAGTTGCCGCGCCATTGCAGCTCATGCAGTGTCCCGCGAGAGATAATAAACACACCGACGAGAAACGCGGCCGCGCATAGCCAGTTTATTCCTCGCTTTTGCGTCTCCATCATGCCAATGGCGCGCCCCAGCATGCCGTACAGCACGTAATAAAACGTATCCCCGGTGATATAAAGGTTAACGGGCAGCCATTCAAAGCCATCAATTTTCTGTGAAACGGTATTCGGGTTGGCCACGATCCCGATTATTACCATCAAGGCCAGCAGCATTTTACCGCTGACGTTTTTTACCTGAATTAACGGTGACACCAGATAGATAACGATTATCGCGAAGAAAAACCACAGATGATAGAACACCGGTTTTTGCAACAAATTGAGCAGGGAACGTTCAGCGTTAATTGAAGTGAACAGGATGATATAGAGCAGCGAAAAGGCGCTGTAAAACAGCAGACAGGAGACAATACGGATGAAATGTCTCGGCTGCGCGCTACGCTCGCCAAAAAAGAGAAAACCGGAAATCATAAAGAACAGCGGGACGCTCACGCGGGAGGCCGAGTTCAGAATATTGGCGACATCCCAGTTAACAGGGCTGATACTGTGCGCGTTCGTGACATACCAGGTCGTTGTGTGGATCATCACCACCATCAGACAGGCTATTCCCCGCAGGTTATCAATCCAGTTAATTTTTGACTGCATCAGTTCCTCTGTATTCCTGATAAAAAAAGTGTGACTGCGATTGTGTAAAACTTTTCCCTTGGAAAATTCTGAGTTTAGCCAGGCTAACTTGTAGGGAGCTGGCGAGATTCGCAGAATGACGGACTTTAATCTATAAACGTGTTGCTACTAAAAATAACAGCCACTGACCAGGGCGGTAATAAAAATGATGATGAAGCGTGGGGTGTCACTCTTTCTGCTGCTCTTATTAACAGGATGCAGTGCTTCTGAGGAGATACCTGTCCAAAAAGCGCAGCAGGGGAAAATGAGCCCGGAGCGTTCCCTGAATATGGAACAGCTGTGCAGGGATCAGGCGGCTCACCGCTATAATTCCGAAGCACAGAAAATTCATATAAACGGCTTCGAGCGCTTTCAGGGCAGCTATGAACTGAAAGGCTATACGGCGCGTAAAGAGGGCTTTGTCTGCTCTTTTGATGCAGACGGCCAGTTTTTACATCTCTCAATGCGTTAAATTGCTCGTATAAGCAGCAACCAGAGCCTTCGCAGGTTCTGGCTGTAGGGCTTATTCCCCAATTTTCCCTAAACAACCCCGTTTCGTACTGTATATCTTGCAGCCAGCGGGTATACTGATCCCTTCCATTTAAAACCACACGTATCCAGCACGAAATACTATGCAAAAGTTTGATACCAAGACCTTCCAGGGCCTGATCCTGACCTTACAGGATTACTGGGCTCGTCAGGGCTGCACCATTGTTCAACCTTTGGACATGGAAGTTGGCGCAGGCACCTCACACCCGATGACCAGCCTGCGCGCGTTAGGGCCAGAGCCAATGGCGACCGCCTATGTGCAGCCATCCCGTCGTCCGACCGATGGCCGTTACGGCGAAAACCCGAACCGTTTGCAGCACTACTATCAGTTCCAGGTGGTGATTAAGCCATCACCCGACAACATTCAGGAACTGTACCTCGGGTCACTGAAAGAGCTGGGTATGGATCCAACCATTCACGACATTCGTTTCGTGGAAGATAACTGGGAAAACCCAACGCTGGGTGCCTGGGGTCTGGGTTGGGAAGTGTGGCTGAACGGCATGGAAGTGACCCAGTTCACTTACTTCCAGCAGGTTGGCGGTCTGGAATGTAAACCGATTACCGGCGAAATCACCTATGGTCTGGAACGTCTGGCCATGTACATTCAGGGCGTAGACAGCGTTTACGACCTGGTCTGGAGCGACGGCCCGCTGGGTAAAACCACCTACGGCGACGTGTTCCATCAGAACGAAGTGGAGCAATCCACCTATAACTTCGAATACGCGGACGTGGACTTCCT
>OFLW01000205.1_pt1 | contig 12977 bp, 13 predicted proteins | sample 1541061 | NCBI WGS metagenome assembly OFLW01 (sample SAMEA4413045, study PRJEB24355) | metagenome | biome: human; feature: gut; material: faeces | place: United Kingdom | collected 2010
ACGGCCCCTGCTTCGTTTAATTGGATCGCTTTCAAAAGTTGATTAATATAAAAACTATCCACGACGTCTTTATGTGTTGCATTGAGCTGCGAAGAAAAAGCAATCTCTTGTAAAAGCTTCTCGAAGTCTTCCTCAGGATGCCCCTCATCCTCGATCATTTCTTTAATCTTTGTTTTAATATTTTCTGTTTTTCCTTGATATTGTGGCAACTGCTCCACTACTTCTGAAAATGCTTCAAAGTCCTCTTCGTATTGATCATAGCTTCGGAGCGCTTTATAACTCTTTTCTAGCTTTTGATAAGCACTTACTTGCGCAATCATCGTTTTAAGATCATTGGGATTATCCGATAGGACAGCTTCGCTTTGTTTATAAAGTGTTGAACATTCGATAAATTCTTTTTTGACTTCTTCATATTCTCTTGGAATCAGTTGATCAAAGTTTTGCTTTTCATTTGAGAATAGACGAAACGTGTTTTGCACATTTTCTTTCATGGTGAAGGGCTTTCTAAAAGAGACAATCAACCCAGAATCTTTGCCCGTATAAATACGATTCGTTCTTGAGAACGCTTGAAGGAGCTTTTGATAGTTCATTTCTCGATCAATATATAAGGTTTGAATCGTTGGAGAATCAAAGCCTGTCAATAAACGATCGACAACAATAACAAAATCTAGCCACTGACCATCCGATTGATATTGCTTTTCCTTACGGGCCAACCGTTTATTAATATTTTGATTGTAGAGTTTCTCATCTTGATAAGGAGAAGCATCAAACTGTTTCGCATACTCTTTCATGATCTCTACTAATTCATCGTCTTGTTCATTTTTTTCTAATTGATCCGGATTGGTTGAGAAGGTAATAGCTACTCTTGGGAAATCTTTATCAATCAGTTGATGACGTTCATCAAATTGTCGCCCATTCAAGAGTGTCCCATTATCTTTCATTTCCTTTAAAATCCGGTAAATATGTTTGGCTTGGGCAATCGAGTGAGTGGTGAGAATGGCTGACATCGTAGGAAAACCATTCTTTACCTTGAACTTTTTGACCACACTTCTCCGATTAAAGATTTTTTGTAACATGGTACGAATATGTTCATCTGTTTCATAAAGTTCCGTAGGCAATAATTTTTCTTGTTGGAGGGCATCGTCTGGCAACTTTCCTTTATTGAGTTGGGTGACAATCACCTCTTGATCCTCTTCTGAAATCAGTGAATGATACTCGACTTGAAAGCCTAAAACAGCCCCATCATCCATAGCATTTTTGGTTGTATAGGAGTGAAGGAGTGGCCCGTATTGCTGGCTCGTCGTTCTGGCAAAGGTTCCATTTTCTTGCTTTTTATTTTCTTCAAAAATAGGCGTCCCCGTTAATCCAAACCAGGTTGAATTGGGTAATATTTTCTTAATTCGCTTCATCTCCTCATCACTAACCGCACGATGAGCCTCATCAACAATAAAAACAAGATGTTCTTGCCGTAGCTTCTCAAATTGATTCGAGCCTTTTTCTTCACTCTCTTGTTGGGCGCTTCGCATAGCCGCAGAGAGTTTTTGAATCGTGGTCACTAAAATCGTATTATTATTTTTTGATGATAGGAGGTTTCGAGCCAACTGTTTTTGATTTTTGATCCCAACAATCAAAGTATTGGCTACCGAATTTCCGGTCGTTTGTCCGGTATGGTATTCCGAGGCAAACTTCGTAAACTCATCCTGCGTTTGAGCATCTAAGTCTGTTCTATCAACAACCATGACCGTACGATCGACACCGATCGCATTTTGTGCTAATAATTTCGTTGCGACAAAACTGGTAATGGTCTTTCCTGAACCTGTCGCATGCCAAATGAATCCTCCTTCATGCTGTGTCGCTTTTTTACGAATCTTACGAATAGCATGAATTTGGTAAGGTCTTAAAGCCATGAGGAATTTTTGATTTTTTTGATCATCGACGAGAATGGTATATTGGCTAATCAATTCATGGGCATCGGGTATCCGCAAAACTGTACGAGTAAAATCAAACAAATCGGAAACCGTTTGATTGTCTTCAGTCCGCCAATTAAATAAAAACTTCTTCATCCTAGCATAGGCTTCAGCGGTATCTTCACTAGGTCTTGCAAAGTATCGGGTATCGACTTTATTGGAAATCACCATGATTTGAGTGGTTGCGTAAATCCCTTTAAAAAATCCATCTTCTGCATAACGCTGAATTTGATAATAAGCTTGCATGAAACCGTCTTTAGCGGACTCTTTTTTGAGCTCAATATGAATGATTGGGAGCCCATTAATCAGCAAGCTCACATCTCCACGATCTACTCTAGAGGAATCTGGGACCACTTGGTGAACTACCTCATAAGAAGAAGTTCCTCCTGAGATATCCTTATTTCTAAAGGCTTCTAAAGTCACTTTTTTCCCATCTTCTCGCTCTAATAAAACTTGAGCCACCCCGTTTTCTCCTCTAAGCCATTGAGAAGCTAAAAAAGGTGTTGCGGTCAAGCGTGAAAACTCGACTTTGACTTGCTTAAATTCTTTGTCCGTTAATAGTTGCTCTTCCAACACTGCTAAATTAATTCGGTTCAAATGACCTCTAAAGTTTTGCCAAAGTGCTTCTTCCGACTTCAAGTCCGGACGATAAGTCCACTGATTTTCTTTCTCACTTAAGATTTGTATGAACTGGTTTTCAATCATTTGTTCCGAATGACTCATTTGATCCCCCCTCATTTCCATAGTTGCCACCATTTTTTAGATTCTGTTTTTACCGGCTCTTTTTCTTTTGCCTTGTTTCGTTCTTCTTCTGATGACTTCAATTGAGCTTTCAGTCGTTCAATTTCTTCCTGCGCCTCACCCCTTATCGACGAGCCATCTTTCATATCCTCCTGAGGCATTTTAAGAGCTTTCAATTCATTGATTTCTGATTTATACTCTTCTAGTAATTTTTTATCCTGTAAGGCTAGACGTTGTTGCTGGTCTAATAGCTTATGAAGCTCTTTTTTTTCTGATTGGAGTTCGGAAACTAGATTCCTTAAAAATAAAATCTCTTCATTCCCCTCTGGATTGCCATCAACTGAATTATTCACGTTGTCGTCAACAAAAACTTTTTGTTGACGTTTTTTAGTTGACGTTTTGTTAAAAAAAGCATTCTTAATAACTTTTTGACCATCAACGTCAACGTAAACGGTATTTCCTTTTTTTGACGTAAATTGACGTAAATCTATTGACGATTCTTTTTTTATTTTTTGCCATACAGCTTGCTTTGAAACGCCTATTTCATCCGCAATTTCTTTTATGGTTTTTAAATTTTCACTCATGGATTTCTCCTTTACCTCGAACACTTGCACGTTCTGGTTGTTCAAGGTCTTGTAATTTTACAGTTGGCAGGTATTGTTCAATTGCTTTTTTGAGATACTTAGCTATATTGCGTTTTGAATAGGCTTCTTGTTTAGCTCTCACATAAGAGAGGTGGTCTTTGACCCCATTCAACCCTCGTAAGGCTTTCAGCTCGTCATAGAGAGGGTACACGTGCGCCTGCAATCCTGCCATAAGTGACGTATCGGTCATTTCATAAGGACTTAATAGCATATTATCCAACAATAACCGTGTGTACTTGCTTTCCATTGCCTGCTTAACTAGAACCGCTTCGCTTTGTTCTTTTTGCTTTTTATCTACTTGAAAAGCCGTATCTTCCAACTTGTAGCTGTTATCGTCCGCTCGGCGTTTCTTCTCAATATGAAAAACAATAGAATCAATCGAACGTCCTTTTTTGACTTTCTCATAAGACACGTTAAAGGATGTATGGGCGTTGATTTCTTCAATGGCATTTTTTAATACACGGTTTTCAAAACTTTGAAAACGTGTATATTCATTAATCGTATCAGTGATTTCTCGCAACTCTTTCACTGTGATTGAGGGGTTGCGGTAGGCTTCCACTTGCTCGGCTCTCCGTCCACCTTTAACACTATAATGCTCGTACTGGCTATAATTCATAGCTAACCAACGATATAAGATAAGACTGTACTTGCTATTAAGTTCTTTCAATTCAGAGATTTTATACTGTGTAAATTCTGCCTTTAAATCAATCAGATAAGGCATAATAAATTGATTAAATTGTATCATTACATCATCATTGTAGCTGTTCCATTTAACAGTTGGTATTGGGACGATACTTGTCATTTCATACCCTTTATTTTTTTCTTCTTTAATTTGAAAAAAAGCTTGTTTCTGCATATACTCAATCGCTTCTTTAAAACGAGTATGTTTACTTGCTGAAGATACATCAAAAAAAGAAAATAATTCTTTTTTTGAAAGATAGATTATATTATCTTTGGGCGGATTTTCTGTATCAATGCAAGACACGGCTAATTCAAACATTTTTAAAGCGGTCTTTTGCATTTTAGCGATTGAAGTGATCAAGCTATTATGCTCGACCACTTTACGTTTTTCGATTTCATTCAAGGTATACACCTGCTTTTGATTTTCTGATATAATAGACATAGAAATACTCCTTTGTGAGTGTTTTGTGATTAAGCATAGAGAAGTGATTTAGACGTCAATTTTCTCTATGCTTTCATTATACAAATATATAGCAACTTAATCAAGTTTTTGTTGCTATGTACATCGTTTTTTGTTGCTATATACATCGTTTTTTGTTGCTATATACATCGTTTTTTGTTGCTATAAAAATCTGTCCTTCCTTGCTACCACTGACTTTTTTTCCACGCAAAAGAAACAAAAGAATAAAATATATAAGATAAATGTAATATAGGCTTCGACTTTTTTTTATTTTTTTCAAAAATGTAAAAATAAAGGTCAAAGTCATCAAAAAAGGAGTGAGCGAAAACCACGCTCACATTTTACTTGCAGCGTTCACTTCGTTCACTCGCTAAAAGAAAAGATCAAAACCACTTTTAGGAATTTATTGGATTCCCTCTAATTGCTCATATAAGCTGTTTTAACTGTTTGACTAGCTAAATACTCATATCACGCAATCAAGCGTCTTACAGACGGTCAGGGCAAGCCCTAACAACCCAAAAGCAGAATTAGAACAAAAACCCCCTTAAAACTAAAAATAGAGCTTTGTGGAGTATGTTACTTTTTTATTTACAGGATTCCTTTTGAATAAACTAGCGCACCCAAAAAGAAGTAAGCACCCTAAAATTAGGTTAAAATCAATTTAAACACTAATGTCAAGCTGATACAGGCTTTTTAAAAGTAAAGAGCATAAATTTTACACCTAAAGCTCATAAAACGCCTTAGAACGCATTTTATGAGCTTTCAAAATGATTTGCTTTTTATTCGCACGTTTATTTTTGATTAAACTAGCGAAGTCTGTTTAATTAAAAGTAAATGTTTAGTTGAGCAAAGCGAAACGAAACCAGAAGGGAGCAAACAATATGAAATTAGATTACAGAAAAACATTTGAAATTGAGATAATCAATGAATTTCAATCAGCGATTCACTCAAAAATGTTGAACTTTGTTTTAAATAATGAATTCGATAAAAGTGATTCTAAAAACCTACAAACAAACTTACTAAATCAATTATCAAACATGAATCAAATTAATTTATTTAAATTATCTCTTGAAGAACTAGAAGCCTATCATGAGTATTTACGAGCGATAAAAAAATATGCTGATAGCATCACATGAAAAATAATTTCACAATTTTCAAATAGCTTAATACTTGAAAATTGCCCTTTTTTGACTAAAATAATAATTGAAAAGAAAATATAGAAAGGATTGATTATTATGTCAAACGAGATTCAAAAACGTAACTCAGACACATATAACATGACACCTTTTAATTTTTTCGAAGACTTTAGTCGTAATTTATTCAATGATTTTAAGCCAAATTTAATCAAAACAGATATTCATGAAACTGATAATGAATATTTTGTAGAAGCTGAACTTCCTGGTATTCCTAAAGAAGACATTCAAGTTACTTACGAAAACGGAGTATTAACAATTAGTGGCCAACACCAAATTGATACAGCAACCGAAGATAAAAAAGGAAGGTTGATTCGTAGCGAACGTAGTTTAACAAGTGTCCGACGTCAATATTTATTAGAAAATGTTAAAGAAGACGAAATAAAGGCTTCTTATTCAGAGGGAATTCTTAAACTAACCTTGCCAAAAGATAGTAACAAAGAAATAAAAAAATCTATTCCAATTGAGTAGTAATTAAAAAATTACGAAAAAAAGGCGCCTATAAAATTTTATAGACGCCTTTTTTTCGTAAAAATAAATTATTTTTTCTTTCTCCATTCACTATCTAAAATCGAATAAATAATTTGATCTTAATAACCATTATCAACATGGGTCTCCATTCCCATAATTATATTAATATCATTTGGTGTTGCAGCACAGAATTTCAGTCTTTCAGTTTCAAAAACTATAGCTTGAAACATAGTACCACTCCTTTTCTATCATTTTTATATACCAAAGGGCGCACTTATACCCACCAAATTTTTCTTACGAAAAATTGATAGGTTTGTGCTAAAAAAAAGTACAGATCACTTACGTGAAGCTGTACTCTTTTTCCGTCAAGCGTGTTTGTTAAAATTCGCTACGCTCTTGTCTAAAATTATTTATCAAAAAAATCTTTATAACTCATCTTTATTCCGAATAGCTCGAGGACTGGATTTATTTTCGTTAATATATCTTTCAATATCGGTTTTATAATTATAAGTTCTATCGACTAAATCATAATTCAAATGAGAGCGTGACACGTCAATCTCTTTATTCGAATGATTGTCAGTTTTTGTCAGTTTTTCATTGGTTATGATTTCCTAGTCCGATTAAATTAGGAGCTTTCATTTTTTGCATTCTCGCTACTACCATGGACATAAAAAAACCTCCTATTGTTGGTCTTGATTCGGTACGACTTCCAAGTAAAGTATAACCCACTATACTTTACGCCGTAAAGTGTGGTCTCTGCGAGGCTAAAAACCGTCTGTCCACTCTGCCCCTTTTTTCGCCTTTAGGCTGAAAAGGTTCGACGTGAACAGGCACGAAAAACGTCGGAATATCCGACTATTTTTTCCGTGCAAAACACAAAAATCCCCTTTGCCTTTTTGGCAGGGGATTTTTCTTAAACTAATTAATCGACACTTACAATACATGAAATTGCTTATAATAGTGTATTGGAATTAAGGTAGATTGACAAACGAGTGATCAAATAGATATACTTCATTCAAACAATCGTTTGAATGTGAGGTGAGATGAATGGAAAAAGTTTGCCAAGTGGCTATCGTACATAAAGAAAAAGTAAATGTAATAAAAAATAAATTGGATCAAAAAGATTTTTCAAACTTACTTGTGTTAGGGAAATGTTTCAGCGATTCTTCTAGAATTAAAATTTTTTATGCTTTAGAAACCTATAAGGAAATGTGTGTCTGTGATTTAGCAGAAATACTTAATGCTAGTGTCGCTACAACGTCACACCATTTACGTTTTTTAAAAAAACATGGAATGGCAAAATCACGTCAAGATGGAAAAGTAGTTTATTACTCTTTAGCGAATGAAGACATCCTTTCCGCTATTCATATTTTTTTAAAGTTATCAGAAAATCTATCTATGAAATCTTAGTTTGGAGGAAGTTATTTTGTTACAAAGTATTTTTTCAGCTATCGCTGTTTATATTTCTACCAGCATTGATTATTTGTTTATCTTGCTGATTATTTTTTCTCAAAGTCATACAAAAAAAGGGCTCCGTCAGATTTTTTGGGGTCAATATCTAGGAACAGGTATCTTAGTAGCCGTAAGTTTATTTGCAGCATATGTGCTGAATTTCATTCCGCAAGATTGGATCATTGGGCTTCTCGGTCTAATTCCGATTTTCTTAGGAATCAGAGTGGCATTGGTTGGCGAAGAGGAGGAAGAAGAGGAAGTCGTTGAAAAGCTTGAATCAAGAGGAACAAACCGCTTCTTTTGGACCGTTGCCTTAATAACAATTGCTTCTGGTGGCGATAACTTAGGGATTTATATTCCTTACTTTGCCTCGTTATCTTTTTCAGAGATTGTCACCGCTCTAATCGTATTTGCTATTTCTGTTGCGGTTCTTTGCTATATCAGTTACAAATTAGCCAAGATTTCTTTTGTTTCCGAAACCTTAGAAAAATATGAACGAATCCTTGTTCCTATAGTGTTTATTGGCTTAGGAATTTATATATTGATCGAAAATGGTACGATTCAAACTGTATTGAGTTTATTTAATTAATAAATAGTTTGATTGTTAGTACAAAAAAAAGACAGCGATTAAAACTCGTTGTCTTTTTTTTGTACTAACAGATTGGCGCATTATCTAAGTAATATAATTCGATACATGAAATTGTATAAAATCATGTATCAAGAATCCTATACCTATAGGGTTCTTTTTTTATACCGGTGTCCAATACATGATTTCGTGGTATAATGAACGAAATCATGTATCTGTTTTGTGAGAGGAGAGACCATTTCAATGAGTTATAATGTACAACCATTACGAACGCAGCAAGAAATCAACGACTTTTTATTCTGTTTGAGACGCAACAAAAATGCCGAACGCGACGTTTTTTTGTTTTTGATCGGCATTAACAGCGGTTTGCGCATGTCTGATATCGTGAAATTAAAGAAAAAAGACGTGATTTCCTCGAAAAACCCACGTATTGTGGAGCAAAAAACCGGGAAAACACGCATTTTATATTTAAGTAGCCTGCAGGAGTTGATCCAGGACTACACGAAAGACTTGGAGCCAGAGGATTATTTGTTTCCCAGTACCAAAGGGGGCCATGTAGAAGTCAATACAGTCTATCAGATGTTTCAAAAGGTCGCTAAGCTGTTAGGAAGAGACGATATTGGGACGCACACGCTGCGGAAAACGTTTGGGTATCATTATTACAAAAAGACCAAAGATGTGGCCACGTTAATGGAAATATTTGGTCATAGCAGTGAGAAAATTACTAAACGCTATATCGGAATTAATGAAGACGAGATTAGCGAAACATTGTTGAACTTCCGTTTAGGTTTCTAACTTTAAGACAATATTTTCAAGAATTCATTGTTTTTTGATATCTAGATAAATTCACGAAAAAAGTATCTAAGATAGCATAGATATCTTAGATACTTTGATTATTTCTAAAATTTCCACCACTTCTAAGGTTAATTTTTGATTGGTTCGCTTGATTTCAGCGTTTAACTGCTTAAAGACTTGGTCCATGGTCTCGGTTATGGTCTGATTGATCTCGCTTAATTGGTGGTTGTTCTGGTTCATTTCGTGTTGAATTTTCGCGATTTCGGTTTTGTTTTGGTCTAAAAGATCGTTTAGGATCGTTTTCAGGTGTTTCAAGGATTTGTTGTCGGCTAGCCGACTTCTGATACATTTTTTTAAGCACAAAAACCACCCAATTTTGGAGTGGTGTGTAAGTGCGCATTGTTCGAAAAATCGAACTATGATTTATTTTTGCTGTTGTATTTATTTTTCATCTTTTGGGTTTTGGTTTTGTTTTTTATTGCTATTGGAGTTTATTTGCTTTTTAAGGGCTCTATTTTTCGTTCTACGGCATTTTTATAATTTGCCAATATAATTTTATCGATTTTTTATTAAAACGTCTCAAAATCGTTTCTGAGACGTTTTAGCGTTTATTTCGTTTAGTTGTCGGCATAATCGTCAAAACAGGCGTTATCGTAGCGGAAAAGCCCTTGAGCGTAGCGTGGCTTTGCAGTGAAGATGTTGTCTGTTAGCTTATGAAAGCCGATAATTGAATGAAATAATAAGCGTAGCGCCCCTTATTTCGGTCGGAGGAGGCCCAAGGGAGTTTGAGGGAATGAAATTCCCTCATGGTTTTAAAATTGCTTGCAATTTTGCCGAGCGGTAGCGCTGGAAAATTTTTGAAAAAAATTTGGAATTTGGAAAAATGGGGGGGTATACGACCAGCACGAAAACTATCAAGTAGTGTATCCTGCACCATTTGTAAGATATTTGAATCTTTGATAGGTAAAACAATCTGTTGAACCATATATCATATATTCCTTTCAAAAAAATAAGTAAATAATTAAATTATTTATTTATTTTCTTGTCGGTGTCTCATTTCTGCACATCCGCTTGTAGCAAGGGTTTCATCTGTTATTTTTTTGAAAACAACTTTTTAATTGCTCCCAGTTTACGATAAGAAAACAAACAGGGATAAAAATGAACATGATTGCTAGTAAAAGCATGCCTACCATCCCAAATAATCCCTCCATCTTTGGTTCTATTATATTAAAAAAACATAAAAACAACCCCTATTACCTGTCCAATAGATAACGGGGGTTGTTTTAATAGTCTTTTTGAGGGGTTATTATCTAATTATAGACCCTAAACAAACATCTTTTGTAAAAAGCCTTTTTTCTGTTCTTTCAATAAATCTAACTTACGTTGATGAAGAGCGATAGTGTCATCTAACTTTTCAAAAAATTTAGAAATAGCAATTTGTTCTTCCAGCTTCGGAATGTATAAATCTATATCTTCGAGATAAGAATAATATAGGTTTGATACATTTCCACCTTCTACTCTCTTCGCAAACTCATATTTCATTTGGCTTCTAAAATAATAAGATATAAATAGTGGATTTTCATTTGTATTATAAACTGAAATCATCTCACCAATTGCAACATTTGGAATACTAAGCCATGAACACAATGAGAAATCAAGTGGATTTTCGCCTACCCGAGGCACTAAAACTTCATTACCTGTACTAAATTTTAGATTTTTAGGGTTTATATTAGTATGAGAATAAATATTAGATATTTTTGCTCCGTATTTTGTATATAGTTCACCATATCTAACACAAGGTGTTTCCGCATCCTCAGTCACTGACCATTTCGGTGCGCTTTTCCCATAATAAAAATAGCCTACTTCCCCTAACTTACGCTCTTCCCAATCATCCGTGAATCCTTTAAACCTTAATTGTGGACTTTTTTTACTCATCGTGACCGCCTCTCAAAAGAAGACGCATCGATTCAATCAAGGCCTGATTCTCTTCACTTTCTGAAAAATCGTTAATCAAAGATAAGAGTGTTTGATCTTGTTGAACTAATTCTTCATTGATCTTAAGGAGATTGGTATTCACTGCAACCAAATCAATCGGTTCTTCTTCCTCAAAGGTATCTACATAACGAGGGATATTTAAGTTAAAGTCATTTTCTTGGATCTCATCAAAACTTGCAACATGAGCATATCTTTCAATATCTTCTCGTTTTTTGTAGATAGAAACAATTTTATCAATATGTTCATCCAACAGGACATTTTGATTTTTTTGTTTTTCAAAATCTTGAGAAGCATCGATAAACAAGACATCACGCCGAGAACGGTTTTTCTTCAAAATAATAACCGTTGTCGGAATACTGGTCCCAAAAAAGATATTGGCCGGCAAGCCAATGACCGCATCAATGGCTCCCATTTCTAAAAGGGCTTGACGAATGGTTCCTTCTGCGGCTCCTCTAAAGAGAACGCCATGCGGAAGGACAATTCCCATTGTTCCCGATTCTTTCAAATGGTAAAAACCGTGAAGGAGAAAGGCAAAATCCGCTTTAGATTTAGGCGCTAATTTTCCAAAACGCTCAAAGCGAGGGTCAGAGAGAAATTTATCTGCCGCTGACCATTTTGCTGAGTAAGGAGGGTTCATCACCACAGAATCAAACTGATAAGGCTCTTCTGATGGCCAATCGGCATCTAAAGTATCCCCATTATTAAGATTCATGCGTTCTTTATCTACCCCATGAAGAATTAAGTTCATACGTGCCAAGTTAAAGGTCGTCGTATTTAGCTCTTGGCCATGATAATGGACTTGATTAGGGTTTTTGAGATAACGACGAATATTAAGCATCAAAGAACCCGAACCCATCGCAGGATCGTAAATATGAAAAGGCGCTCGAGATTCTTGTCCGATCGACGTAATTTCTGACATGATGCGTGAAACAGCTTGAGGGGTATAAAACTCTCCTGCTTTTTTACCTGCACCTGCCGCAAACATCCCGATTAAATACTCATAAGCGTCCCCAATCACATCGCCATTGTGTTCAAATAAGTCAATCTCATCTAAGGCACGTAAAACCTCAGTAATCGTCACATTACGTTGTTGTGCATTTGAGCCTAATTTTGTGGAGTTTAAATCAATATCCGCAAACAATCCCCTAAATTCTTCTCCTTGACGTTCCAACTCATTAAAACCTGCTTGTAAGTCGGTCAAATTAAATTCATAGTTATCGGCTTTGATACGGTAGTGATAAAACAATTGATCGGGTTGGATAAAGTAACCTTGTTTGGGTTGGATATTTTCGATTAAATCGTCTTTGTCTTCTTCGTACCACTCCATGAAGCCTGCATACTGAGTGGAACGTTCTGGGAAGGTATCTGTTTTTCCATTTTCTTGTTCATAAACTTCTCTAAGCTGCGCATCAGACAAGTACTTATAGAAAATTAATCCCAGTAAGTAGTTTTTGTACTCACTTGCATCCATCTTCCCACGTAAGATATCCGCAGAAGCCCATAGTTGTTGATTTAAACCTGTTGCCATTATAATTCTTCCTTCCATTTTTGAAGATGTTCAAAATTTTGTTGTAGTCGTTCTTCTAAAACTTTTGTTCTTCTTCTGTATTTTTCACCCGTTTTGGCTTCGAACTCTTCTTTACTAAGAGTCATCGAATCCAGTAAATGGGTTAAATAAGGGATCGTTTTCTTATCGCCTTGATACTCATTCATTGCAGACTGTAAAAAGTCGAAGGATAATCCAAATTCTTCAGCTTCTTTTTGAAGTTGTCTTTGAATTTCATTTTGAATCGATGTCTCTTTTAATTGAGCTACATCAATCTCTTCAGCAGTATTGACGAGTTGATCTTTCAAGGTGTGATACATCTTTTGGATTTGAGGATCCTTTTGTTGGATTTCTTTTTCAAATTTTTCAACGGCCCCTGCTTCGTTTAATTGGATCGCTTTCAAAAGTTGATTAATATAAAAACTATCCACGACGTCTTTATGTGT
>OFLW01000234.1_pt1 | contig 10766 bp, 10 predicted proteins | sample 1541061 | NCBI WGS metagenome assembly OFLW01 (sample SAMEA4413045, study PRJEB24355) | metagenome | biome: human; feature: gut; material: faeces | place: United Kingdom | collected 2010
GATATAGCGTGGCTCCTGAGTGACGTCGTACAGGCGCATTAACGCCAGCTCGATTTCCGGATGGCCAGGGTAGCCGTGCAGCTGGTTCTCTCCGGGGCCAAACACGCTATCGATGTGGTCAGCGAGGCGGCAGACGACTTCCAGCAGACGACGCTTGCCGGTGGCCTGGAAGAAGGCAACGCCCGCTTCAATCATGTGGCCGGCGCAGTACAGTTCGTGGCATTCGGCGAGGTTAGTCCAGCGCTCCTCGGGCGCTTTGACCGTGAAATATGTATTCAGATAGCCATCTTCACACTGGGCGGCCGCGACCAGTTCAATTACCTCGTCGGCGGTTTTTTCCAGCTCGGCGTCCGGCTTCTGGCACAGCGACCAGGCCACCGCCTCCAGCCATTTCGCCACGTCGCTGTCCTGAAAGACCATGCCGTAGAATTCGCCCTCCTGTCGCCCGGCGGCGATGCGGAAGTTCTCTATCGCATGGCTAGGATCCGCCTCTTCGATGCGGTCGTTAAGCGCATCCCACTGGTAGGGGATCACCACATCGCGCACCAGTTGCTGGTACTGGCCGAGGAACGGATCGTTGATTTTCAGTTTGTGCAGATCGACTTCCATAACGGGCATGACGGACTCCTTAAGGCTGAACGTGACGCGTGCGCAGGTCGCTGGCAATGCGCGCCATCATCGGATTGTTAAGCTTGCAGGCGCGAATAGTGAAGGCCAGCAGCAGATGGAACAGGGCGGGCAGCAGGGTCTCCATTGAGGAGATGCCCGCCAGGGATGAGGCCGTTTGGTTTTCCACGCCCGGCTGGTAAGCCACGTAGATAAACACGACGCTGATAATGCCGGCGCTGGAGGCCCATGCCAGCTTGATAAAGAACAGGTTAAAGGCGAAGTTCATACCGGAAGAGCGCACCCCGGTTTTCCATTCGCCGTAGTCGTCGGAGAAGGCCATCAGCGAAAAGTGCAGCGGCAGGGTGAAGCCGAGAATAATGCCGTTGCCAAGGATGACGATCAGCCACAGGGTCTGGTATGCCGCCCCGGTTGGTAAAAACCACATCGCGACGGCCAGCGCGGCCAGCGCCAGGTTGGTGTAATAGTAGAGTTTGACGGTATCGAAGCGGCGCGACAGCAGATTGATGATCGCGGAGCCCGCAATCGAGGCGAAGGTCACCATGGTGAAGAACAGTGAGGTGTAGCCGGTGGAGCCGCCCAGCACGCAGGTGATGAAGTACATATAGCCGCCGCCGCGGATATTAAAAACGTTAATCAGCAGGAACGACATCACCAGCATCAGCAGCAGCTGGTCATTATTGCGCAGGCCGGCGATGTGCTCGCGCAGGGTAAATTTTCCCATCACATCCAGCGAGACGCGTTCGCGAACCCAGAAAAAGCAGCACAGGAACATCGCCACCGCGATGGCGCAGAGTACGGCGACGCCGTACTGATAGCCCTGCGCGGTATCGCCCTTGCCGAGCACTTTCACCAGCCACGGCAGCCCAACTGAGACTAAGAAACCCGCCACGCCGCACAGCACAAAACGCCATGCCTGACATGAGATAACCTCGGTATGGCGCGTCGTCATGGTGTTGATCAGCGCGCAGTAGGGGACGTTAATCGCGGTGTAGCTCACCGAGAGCAGCAGATAGGTGCCGAACGCCCAGGCGATTTTTACCCCCATGCTGGCCTCGGGCACGGTAAACGTCAGAACGCCGATAACGCCGATCGGCACGGCAATCCACAGCTGCCAGGGACGAAAGCGCCCCCAGCGGCTTTGGGTACGGTCGGCCAGCACGCCCATGATAGGATCGGAAACGGCGTCAAAAACGCGCAGGGCCAGAAACAGGGTTCCGACCAGCGCGGGCGTCAGGCCGAAGACATCGGTATAGAAAAAAGTCAAAAAGTTCATGATCAGGCAGGTAATCACCGTCCCGCCCGCGTCGCCAAGTCCGTAGCCTATTTTTTCCCGTAGGGATAGTTTGTCGTCCTGGACGCGCCGTGCTAAATCGCTTGTAGTAATCGGAGCCGAAGTCATAAATAACTCCCGGAGATGATGTGCGGAATAATATCCCGCTGAGGCGCGGGCTTTAATTGTGTTATTTGCAAATTACGTTATTTATTCTGCACGAAATATGGGGGGCAACAAGGGAATGAAAAAGTATAAAAAGAGGACGATTCCGACCTGATGATAAAAATGTGATTTCGATCCGGCAGCACCCTATTTTATCGTGAATAATCAATGGCAATGAGAGGTTATTTATGATGAAAAAAGCGGAATGTTGAATATCTATGCTTGAATTATCCATGTCACTTCCGATTAAGGTGCAGAACGGCGGGTTGTTTATTTCCCGCGGCGTCGGCAGCCATCCGGCTCGTCAGCTTCACTCCTGGGAAATAATCTTTGTGGAAAAAGGGACATTAACGATTCGCGAAAACAACAAAGTTTTTAGCGTGAATGCCGGGGAAAGTTTGCTGCTCTGGCCGCAGCGATTACATGTGGGGATCGGACTGTTTCCGTCAGATTTAAAATTCTACTGGCTGCATTTTGAAGTGACGTCGGGTGAGGGTGATGCGCTGCTTTCTATTCCACAACATATGCGCGTTAATGACCCGCAGTATATTATTTCACTGTTCCGTCAATTCTTACGCGAGCAGGAAAATATTCATCGTAGCGTGGCGCTGGAGCTGATCCTGCTGCTGATTTTGCAGCAAATTTCGGCGGCAGCAGGCGAACAGCCCGCCGACAGTCCCGGCAACGCGCTGGCGTGGAGAGCGCAGCAAATCATTCGTACCCGGTTTCATTTGCCCCTTTCCGCATCCACGCTGGCGCAGGAGCTGCACTGCAACGCGGATTATCTGGGGCGCGTTTATCGCCATGCTTTCCGGCTGACGTTAACCGAAGCGCTGCACCGTCAGCGGGTAAGGGCGGCGGAAAAGCTGCTTATCAGCGATTCCCTGTCGATTACCGAGGTGGCGATGAAATGCGGGTTTAACGATGTCGGCTATTTTCGCAAGATTTTCCGCAAGCACACCAGCCTGACGCCGGCGGCGTGGAAGCGTCGTTACTGCAAGGAACATATTAATTCGGCGTAGGGTTGATGGGTTTTTCCCGCCGGCGCTGTGCTGCCCGGGCTACGGGACCGCAGACGGCCGGTAGCCCGGATAAGGCGTTAGCCGCAATCCGGGGAGTTCCGCGGGACTAGTTTTGCCCGTAATAGGCGTTCGCGCCGTGTTTACGCAGATAGTGTTTATCGAGCAGTTCAGACTGCATATCCGGCAGCTGTGGCGCCAGCTGGCGCGAGAAGAGGCCCATGTAGGCGCACTCCTCCAGCACCACGGCGTTATGTACGGCGTCGGCGGCGTCTTTACCCCAGGCAAAGGGGCCGTGCGAATGGACCAATACCGCCGGGATTTGCGCCGGATCCAGGCCGCGCTGTTCAAAGGTTTTGATAATCACCTCACCGGTCTGATACTCATACTCGCCGTTAATCTCCTCAACGGTCATCCGTCGGGTACAGGGGATCGCGCCATAGAAGTAGTCGGCGTGGGTGGTGCCCCAGGCGGGGAGATCGAGCCCGGCCTGCGACCAGATCGTCGCGTGGCGGGAGTGGGTATGCACGATCCCGCCGATCTGCGGATAGCGGCGATAAAGCGCCAGATGCGTTGGCGTATCTGAAGAGGGTTTTTTACCGCCTTCAACGACTTTACCGCTGGCCATCTCTACGACCACCATATCGTCGGCGGTCATCACCTCATATTCGACGCCGGAGGGCTTAATGACCATCAGCTTGCGCGTTTCATCGACCGCGCTGACGTTGCCCCAGGTAAAGGTGACCAGGCCGTGTGCGGGGAGGGCCAGGTTTGCCGCCAGTACCTCGGCTTTCAGTTGTTCTAACATGTGAATCCCCCTTCCTGCATCCGTGATTCGATCCAGCGCCGGGCCTGGATAATCTCCAGCACCGGCTCGCTGGCTTTCTCCGTCCACATCTCAATCAAAAATGAACCGCGGTAGTTCAGCTCGCGCAGCGTCTTAAAAATGCCGACAAAATCGACGCATCCTTCGCCGAACGGCACGTCGCGGAACTGGCCAGGGCTATCGTCGGTCACGGGCAGCGTATCTTTCAGGTGGATGGCGGCGATACGATCGATGCCCAGCTTCAGCTCGGCGGTGACGTCGTTTCCCCAGGCGCTGAGGTTGCCGACGTCCGGGTAGACGGTAAACCACGGTGACGAAAGCATCTCGTCCCACTTTTTCCATTTGCTGATGGAGTTCATAAAGGCGGTGTCCATGATCTCCACCGCCAGCATTACCTGCGCGGCGGCGGCCTGTTCTACCGCCCAGGCCAGCCCTTCGGCAAAACGCTGCCGGGTGCCTTCATCATGCTCTTCGTAATAGACGTCGTAACCCGCCAGCTGGATGGTGCGGATCCCCAGATCGCGCGCCAGGCGGATGGCTTTGGTCATAATCTCTCGCGCCCGATCGCGTACCGCTTCATCGCGGCTGCCAAAGGGGAAACGGCGATGGGCGGACAAGCACATCGAGGGAATGGCGACGCCGGTTTCCCAGCATCGCGCTCACCAGCGATGCGCGCTGGGCCGGGGTCCACTCCAGGCGCGAAAGGCGTTCATCGGTCTCGTCCACCGACATTTCGACAAAATCAAAACCGCAGCTTTTGGCGAGTACCAGCCGCTCAGGCCAGCTGAGATCCTTCGCCAGCGCTTTTTCATAAATACCTAACGGGTGGTTACGCATGCTGTTCTCCCCAGATAGCGTCGATTTGCGCGTGGAATTCGGCGGCAACCCGCGCCGGATGGGCGGCGCCTGCCAGCGCGCGCCCGGCAATAAAGGCTTTGACGTTGATATCTTTGAACAGCGGTAGATCGGCTGGGGTAATGCCGCCGGTAATCGACAGCTCAAGGCCAATATCGGACAGCGCTTTCATGCGCGCCAGATCCGCCTCCCCCCACTGCTGCCCGCTGGCCTGGGCATCGCGTCCGCGATGGTAAATCGCCTGATGGACGCCGGTACGGTACCAGGCGCGGGCGTCATCCAGCGTCCAGTTGCCGAACAGCTCCATCTGAATTTCACCGCCGCAGGCCTGGGCCACGGCGTGGCCTTTCTCGACCGTGGCGAGCGGTGCGGCGCAGATGATGGTCATCCAGTTGGCGCCAGCGCCAAAGGCCTGCTGCGCCAGGGTTTCACCGGCGTCGGCGACTTTCCAGTCGGCGACGATGATCTTCTCCGGACACTGGGCGCGCAGGGCTTTAACCGCGCTAAGCCCTTCGGTTAAGCAGAGGATGGTTCCCGCCTCCACAATATCAACGTGATCCTGTAGCAGGGCGACATCGCGCTGCGCAGCCTGAAGGCTGGTATGGTCGAGCGCCAGCTGCAGTAATGGTCGGCTCATAATGCGTGCTCCTTAATACGGGCGTGATAGCCCTGTAGTGCTTCAATCAAATGCAGGTAGTGGCGGTATTTGCGCTGATAGCGCGCGTGGGCGGTCATATCGGGTAGCAGCGTGCGTACCGGGTGCTGCCGGGCGCGCCGGGCTTCGCTAAAGCTGCGGTATACGCCGGTGCCGACGCGCGCCGCGAGGGCCGCGCCAAAGCAGCCGGTCTCTTCCACCTGCGGGAGTTCAATGCGTAAGCCGCTGACGTCCGCCAGCATCTGCATCCAGACGTTGGAGTGCGCCGGGCCGCCGGTGACGCGCAGGGCCTGAACGTTTGTAAAGCGTTCGCGCATACGGCTGAGGTGGGTCATATGGCTAAATACCACGCCTTCATAAACCGCCTGCAGCAGGTGCGCGCGGGTATGCAGCGCCTGCATGCCGTAAAAGCCGCAGGTCATCTCCAGCCCGGCGTTGCTGCCGTAGAGAAACGGCAGAAAAAACAGCTCGCTACCGGCTTTCGGCAGGCTGGCGACGGCCTGATTGATCTCATCAAACGAGAGATCGCCCCACTGGGCGGTAAACCATTCGAGGTTGCCGGACGAGGTCGGGCTGGCTTCGTGAACGATATACTGGCCGTCATTGACGTAGCGGCCATAGACGTAAGGGTGGGCCTCATGGTCGCGCAGGCCGTGAGCGATACCGCTGGTGACGGCCCAGGTCCCCATCACCGCATTGAGGGTCGACTCATCCTCAATCCCGGCGCAAAGGGCGGTGGAGACCACGTCAAACAGGCCGCCAACGACGGGAGTACCCGCCGCCAGACCGGTTAAAGCGGCTGCCTGAGCGGTGATCTCCCCGCAAATTTCGGCTGACCCTACAACGGGGGGCAGCGCGCTATCGATTTCACCGATGCCCAGCCACTCGGTCAGGCGCGGGTCGTACTGGCCCATGGCCATGTTGTAGAGGTTGGACTCGGAGATGTTGCTCTCCTCGCAGCCCTTCGCGCCGGTTAAGCACCAGCGCAGATAGTCATGCCCCATCATCACGCAGCCAATTTGCGCGTAGCGCTGGGGTTCATTCTCTTTTACCCAGCGCAGCAAAGAAGCCGGATGTCCGGTCCATAGCGTCTGGCGGGTAACGGGATAGAGCCGTTCGGGAATACGGTCCCGCTGCCAGCGCTGAACGATTTTCAGCGCCCGACGATCGGAGGAGAGGATGGCGTTACCCAGCGGCCGATCCTGCTTATCGAGGAGAAAGAGGCCCTTACCCTGAGCGGAGATGCCCACGCCTTTAATCTGTTCGCCGGATACACCTGCCTGCTGTAATAGCCCGGCAATGGTCGCCGCGCAGTGTTGCCAGAGCTGGCGCATGTCGCGTTCGGCGTAACCCGGCAGGGGCGACATCGTCCGTAGCGCTTGCCGCACAATGCCATGTTCATGACCTTCGGCGTCATATAAACCGGCTTTCAGATAGGTGCCGCCGCAATCAATACCCAGCCAGAAGGCCTGTTTCTTGCTCATCTTTCGCATCTCATTGTTACCGGGTGAACCCGGCATATTTCGCAGGCCCGGCAGGCGCAGCGCCGCCGGGCTCGAGTTTACGCAGTGCGTTTATGTGGATTTATCGTCTTTACCGGCGCAGCACCGGCATCGCATTTCGCCGGCAGCAGCAGCGCCATCAGCGCGGCCAGCGCCAGGGAGATCGCCAGGCAATAGACGCCGGCGTCTTTGCTGTACAGCGTGATCAGCACCCCGACCGCATAAGGGCCACAAAATCCGCCGAGGTTGCCAAGCGCGTTGATAACCCCGCGCGCGCCGCCCGCCATTTCCGCGCTGAACAGACGTGCCGGGATGGTCCAGAACACGCCAGCCGCCGATTGCAGGAAGAATCCGCAGCCGACCAGCGCGGCATAGGAGAGCCAAATTTGGTTTTTCAGCGCCACCGACAGGAACATGCACAGAGCGAAGCCAATCAGCGGCAGGCAGACGAACAGCTTGCGTTTACCGGTTCGGTCTGAAAGGGAGGAAAACAGGAACATCCCGGCAATGGCGCCGACGTACGGCAGAATGGCGAGCATGCCGACCTGCCCCATGCTGCTATGAGTCAATTCTTTCAGAATGGTGGGTAGCCACAGGGTGTAGCCGTAAATGCCGGTCTGGTAGAAGAAGTTCAGGGCGATAAGCTGCCACATGGTTTTGTCGGAGAGAACGGCGCTCAGAGAGGCGTTTTTCACCTCGGTGCCGGCAATGGCTTTTTGCTCCGCGGCCAGCGTCTCGACCAGATAGCGCTTCTCTGCTTCGGAAATCCAGCGCGCTTCCTGCGGACGGTCATAGATGGTGTATGCCCACAGAACCAGAACAACCAGCGAGAGCAAACCTTCGATAATAAACAGCCAGCGCCAGTCGAGAACCGTGATAATCCAGCCTGAGAGCGGGGCGGTGATAATCCCGGCAATCGGCACAAACATAATGACAATCGCGTTGGCGCGACCGCGTTCAGCGTCGGGGAACCAGTTACTGATCATCGTGAGAACGACCGGCAGCATACCGCCTTCCGCCACGCCCAGTAAGAAGCGCAGGGCCAGCAGCTGGTACTGATTGGTAATTAACCCCGTCAGCACGGAGATGACCGCCCAGGCGACCAGCGACCAGCCGATAAATTTCTTACCGCTACCGTGAACGGCAATTTTCCCGCCGGGAACCTGTAAAAATAGATAACCGATAAAGAAAATACCGCCCGCCAGCCCCGCCATGGTGGCGGAAATACCTAAGTCGGCATCCATACCTCCGGGCATCGCAAAGGCAATATTGACCCGGTCCATATAAGAAATAATACAAGTGATCAGTATAGGCGGAATGATTCTTAACCAGCGCTGGCGCGGTATATCTTTGGTTGTAGAGTTAGAGGTTATATTCATCTTTATAGTCTCGTAATATTAAAAATATTCTGGTGATGAAGGTGATTATTATTATTGTGCTTGTTTTAGCGCGGAGATGCCGTCGCGTAATATCGCGATGCGATGATCAACGTTTGCGCTGGCATTAATTTCCAGTAATTTAATGCCTGAAAATTGCAGGGGGGCGGTTCCTGCGCAGGCAAATAATTCACGAGCGTGTTCGGTGGTCATCAGGCTCTGCGGGCAGAAAGGCGCGAACGGCGCGTGTAAATCCTGCCATTCGCCGTACCCGCCGGTTTGCGTCGTGCCAGAAAACATCAGCGCGCCGAGCTTTCCTGCCCGTTTTACCTGCTGCGTATGGGTGAGCGGTAGCACGGTATTCCGCCCTTCAATGGCCGAACGCGCCCAGTTAATACAAATGCTAACGTCATAATCGGCAATGGCTTCCAGCACGTTTTCTAACGGCAAAAATCCTTTGCGCGGCGCGCTGCCGGTCATCGCGTCGCAGTGCTCCAGCACCAGCTCGCAGGACCAGTCCCAGCGGGTAATTTCTTTTAATGAACGGGCAAAGGCGTCGGTAGCCTGAGCCACGTTGGCATTGCCCGCCAGCGGGGCGGCGTGAAGCTCAAGGGCAATGACCTTTCCGGCGGTATTGCCATTGATTTTAGCGATCTTCTGCTGCAGGTGGCGATAGTACTCCACGCAGGCTTTGCGCTGCGTTTCGTCGCTGGACGCCAGCCCAAAGCCGCCGTTTTCACCGCGGCGGCGCATGGTTTCCATGATGGCGGTAACGACAATCTGCCAGTGTCCCGGGGTATGGCGCAATAACCACTCGTCGCCGAGCGGATGAAGATGTTCAAGGCAGGGTTGCTCCAGCCCGCGAATATCCGGGGTGTCGGAGAGCTGCCGCCAGAATTCCGTCTCTTCCTCTTCACTCTTTTGGTGAAATGAGGGTGCACAGGGGTACGCACCGATAATGTAACCGGTATTATTCGAATTCATTTTGTGCTCCTTCTTATAAAACTGAAATAGCGACCTTAACGACTATTTTGCGGATCGGCGTGGCTACAGTTTTATTACATCCAGGACGATGAACATCTTGCGGGAAAAATATCGCATAGTTGCCTGGCGTCATTTCAAAGAACGATTCATGTTCGCTGTCGTGATAGAAAATAATATCGCGCTGTTCTAACAAAGATTCGCTGATTTGATTATTACCGGTATCAATGGCGATACCGATTTTTTCTTCGCCCGATGCCAGAAACTGGATATCCAGATAGCGACGGTGGACCTCCGGACGATTTTCAGCGGCATCGCGAGTGGTTAAGTCGATAACCTGCGCGAAGATGTTTTGGCCGTCGATTTCCACGACGCCGGGTGCCAGCGCGTGGAAATCCGTCGTGCGCAGGAACTCAAGCGCCCGCTCAATGGCCGCGGGCAGACGACACGGATTAGGTTGAGCAATATGACCAAAAATCATGGGTGAGCTCCTTACAGCGCCTGAATTTTGGCCCATACGCTGTCATCGACGGTAATGCCGTTGCGGCGGTTTTCATCCAGCAGACGGGTAAATTCATGGCCAGGAAGACGGACCGCCACATTTTCATCGGCGCGCTCGGCGGTGGTGATGAAATCCATAATCCGTTGCAGCTTGGCGTCGCGGGTTGCGCCGTCGATCAGCTTATCCACTTCAATAGCGATGAAGATCTGCGAAACGCCATATTCATCGCTGTTTTCCTGGGTCACTTCGGCAACCGACGATCCGTTGGAGAGGAGGGTGGCAATCATATCCAGCACGATCGACAGGCCGGAACCTTTCCAGTAGCCCATGGGTAATATGCGGCGATTTTTCTCGATCGTCCCCGGCTCTTTGGTCAAACGACCGTCATCGTCGAATCCGCCGTCCACGGGCAGTTCGCGGCCGGCAAGGCGGTTAACCTCCAGCATGCCGTAGGAGAACATCGACATCGACATATCCACCATGGTGATCGGCGTCGACGGAATGGCGACGATCAGCGGGTTGGTACCGATACGGCACTCTTTAGCGCCCCACGGCGGCATAACGGCGATGGAGTTGGTCCAGCAGATACCGATGTAGCCTTTTTCCGCCGCCTGCCAGCCGTAGCTGCCGCCGCGCATCCAGTGGTTAGCATTACGTAAGGCGACCAGGCCGATACCGTGATCGGAGGCCAGCTCAATGGCCCGATCCATCATCTTTTTCGCCGTCAGGTTGCCGATGGAACGCTGAGCATCCCACTGTTCGATGGCGCCGAGGCTGGTCACCCGCTGCGGTTTGGCTTCAGGAATAATGTCGCCGTTATCCAACTGCTGGATGAAGCGAGGAAAGCGGTTCACGCCGTGAGAATAGACGCCGGATTCGGTGGTGCGGGCAAACATTTCTGCGCAGGCATCGGCGGTTTCCGCGGCGACGCCACGCGCCAGCAGTACCCGATTGAATGCCTCTTTTAACTGCTCAAACGTGACTT
>OFLW01000236.1_pt1 | contig 10703 bp, 8 predicted proteins | sample 1541061 | NCBI WGS metagenome assembly OFLW01 (sample SAMEA4413045, study PRJEB24355) | metagenome | biome: human; feature: gut; material: faeces | place: United Kingdom | collected 2010
CTTAACTTCTGGATGTGCCTGAAGGTTTCATAGTAGGCTTTGGCGGCATCTACGCTACTGACGGCGAACATGGCATTAAAGCCCTTAGCACCGGGGAAGGCCCGATGGGTCTTTTGCCGGAAGTGCTGAAGAATGTAGTTTGTCACTTCCTCAATCCGATTAGGGTGCAGCAGGGCGTGTTTGTTTTCTGCCGCAGTAATTTTCTTCTCGTCCGTCTCGGTTTCTATCGCCTTAAATTGCGGGCGCACATCATTGTAATCCACCTTAAATTTCAGGACTTTTTCATCACGGATGGCATCGGTGATGATATAGGCATGCAATTCCTTACCAAATACACTGGCAGTATCTTCCGCACCCAGCGCATTTTTACCGGCAAAAATCGGTGTGCCGGTGAACCCAAACTGATAAAAACGTTTGAATTTCTTCTTCAGGTTTTTCTGGGCTTCCCCGAACTGGCTGCGATGACATTCATCAAAAATAAAGACGACCTGTTTCTGGTAGACGGCTAAATCTGCATCCCCCTTCATCAGGTTATTCAGCTTCTGGATAGTCGTGACAATGATTTTATTGTCATCTTTATCGATATTACGTTTCAGTCCCGCGGTGCTGTCAGAGCCGTTGACGCTGTCCGGTGAGAAACGCTGATACTCTTTCATGGTCTGATAATCGAGGTCTTTGCGGTCAACCACAAAGAAGACTTTATCGATGAAATCCAGTTCAGTTGCGAGTCGGGCGGCTTTAAAACTGGTCAGGGTTTTTCCTGAGCCTGTCGTATGCCAGATAAACCCGCCTCCGTCAGTGCTGCTCCATTTCTTTGACTGAAACGCACTGTTAATTTTCCAGAGGATGCGTTCAGTGGCTGCAATCTGGTAGGGGCGCATAATCAGCAGTGTGTCGCTGGTATCAAATACCGAGTAATTAAACAGGATATTCAGCAGGGTGTGTTTCTGGAAGAACGTAGCAGTAAAGTCTCTCAGGTCTTTAATCAGGGTATTGTCAGACCGGGCCCAGTTCATGGTGAAATCGAAACTGTTTTTATCCCGCTTTGTGGTATTGGCAAAGTAACGGGTATCCGTCCCATTAGAAATCACAAACACCTGAAGGAACTTGAATAACGAGTTTTCGCTGTTAAAACTCTCTTTGCTGTAGCGGTGTATCTGGTTAAAGGCTTCCCGAATCGCCACACCACGCTTTTTCAGTTCAACCTGTACCAGTGGCAGCCCATTGACCAGTATCGTGACGTCATAGCGATTGGCATGCGCTCCCGTCTGTTCAAACTGCTGGATAACCTGCAACTTATTGCGAATAAGGTTTTTCTTATCGATAAGGGTAATATTTTCAAGACGACCATCATCAAAGGTGAAATCACAAATGTAGTTATCATGAATCTTACGGGTTTTATCGATAAGAGTATCACTGGGGTTATCGAGATAACCCTCAGTAAAGCGCCGCCACTCCCCTTCGCTAAATACCACCTGATTCAGCGCCTGAAGCTGCACCCGCACATTGGCCAGCATAGCCGACTGAGAGGTTAAATCAGGCACAAACTCATAACCCTGATTACGTAAATCCTGAATCAGCTCACGCTCTAACTCCGCCTCACTCTGGTAACGGTCACTCGCTTCCCATTCCGTGACGTATTTATCCAGCACGATGAAGTTATTGGATTCGGCGATGGTTCTGGTCTGCTGCGTCATACTGCTCCCTGCTGTCGTTGTACTGCGAAGGGTGAAACGATGCACTTAGGGCTTGAGCATCGGGTAATATCTGTGCAAAAGCACTGCCAGTCAGAGGTTCTCACCGGCAGTGTCGCTGATGTCAGTTCGTTACGGAATCAGGTTTCGGGAAACTGAAAAGTAAATCACGGTAGTATTCGTATTGTTTCTGGCGCAACTCGATTTCACGCGGGAGACCTTCAGTGATGGAGTTGGTTAACGTATCGAATTTATCTAAAATACGAACGATTTTTTCTTGTGCATTCACACTTGGAATCGGTACAGTTAATTGATGTAATTTACTACCCTTTATGCCTTTCACAGTTGAACCAGTAGCCGTATTCATTAACTTCTCTTGAAACTGAGAACCTAATAAATAGTGTTTTAAAAACGAATTGGATAAATTTTTATCTTTACTACGATATTTGATAACCCTTTGAGCTAAAGCTATATTTTCATTGTCTACTTGAGCTACAAAACCACAAGGCGCTTCAGTAGTAATTAAAATATCACCAATTTTTGCAGTTCCCCTCCGCATAACAATCGAGTAATCACTTTTTGAAATGAATTCTTGTGATAACGTATAGTCAATAAATCCCATCCTAATATTTTTTGCAGTTACTAAGAATATTCCTTCGGATGTTTTTCTTGGGGTTTTCCCCCTATAATCTACATAATCGCAAGCATCAATTAACGCCTTCCACTCAACCTCCCCCTCATCAAAACTCAGCAACTGGTCACGATAGTAGTTGTACTGTTTTTTACGTGCGGTAAGCTCAGCGGTAAGCTCAGCGGTAAGCTCAGCGGTAAGGGCGGTAAATTTATCCAGAATCCGGACGATTTCAGCCTGGATGGCGAGGGACTTTTCCGGGTTGTTGGGGCAGGGGATTGGGATGAGTAGTTTTTTTAAACTACCGGCATTTAGAGCAGGAATACCATCAAATGTACATAACTCATGGATATCATTCTTCATGTGAAGCAAGGCATGATACATATATCTTATATTTATGTGACTTTTTTTATCTATAGTTATTGAATAGTTTAAGTTCCCCCTAAAATATTTCCCCTCCTGCCAAATTACAGAGCCGACACCAGCTCCCCTGGTAGTAATACCAATTGGGTCATTGTCAGTATTCCATGTATTAATAAAACCTAATGGTTCCCGTCCACTATTAATAACAGGATAGACACCAGGATTTTTTGAAATCATATTTTTATTTACAGATTGTCCAGTTTTTATAGCTGCAATATGACCCAATGGCAACCACTTAACCTCAACCCCATCCAGTAATTTTTCCAGATAACTGAACTCGCTCATTTCTGCACCTCGCAGCCTTCAATTTCAGCCACAATCGCATCAATATCTTTGCGCAACTGATCGATTTTGCTGACGGTAGTTTTTAGCTCGGCATTCAGTTTCGCAATATCAACGATTTCTCGGGTATCTTTGGCTTCCACGTAGCTGCTGACAGACAGGTTATAGTCATTCTTAGCAACATCTTCAGCCGCAACAGACTTCGCCAGATGGTCGGTATCGGCCTTGCTCTCAAAGACCTGCATAATCTGTTCGATATGGGCATCAGTCAGCACGTTGTTGTTGGTTTCTTTCTTAAACAATGCGCTGGCATCAATGAACTGCACGTTAGTATCGGTTTTGTGTTTCGACAGCACCAGAATATTCACGGCAATGGTGGTACCGAAGAACAGGTTCGGGGCCAGTGATATCACGGTTTCCACATAGTTGTTATCAACCAGATACTGACGGATTTTCTGCTCCGCGCCGCCACGGTAAAAAATACCCGGGAAGCAGACAATCGCAGCACGACCTTTGGCCGAAAGATAATTCAGTGCATGTAGTACGAATGCAAAGTCAGCTTTAGATTTTGGAGCCAGCACACCCGCCGGTGCAAAGCGGTCATCGTTAATCAGGGTCGGGTCATCACTGCCCACCCATTTCACGGAGTACGGCGGGTTAGACACAATCGCATCAAACGGCTTCTCGTCTTTAAATTCAGGAGCCAGTAATGTGTTCCCTAACCGGATATCAAACTTGTCGTAGTTGATGTTGTGCAGGAACATATTCATACGCGCCAGGTTAAAGGTCGTATGGTTAATCTCCTGACCAAAGAAACCGTCCTCGATAATGTGATTATCAAAGTGTTTCTTGGCCTGAAGCAGCAGAGAACCTGAACCGGCCGCAGGGTCATAGATTTTATTGACGGAGGTCTGTCCGTGCATGGCCAGCTGAGCAATCAGCTTAGAGACATGCTGCGGGGTAAAGAACTCACCGCCGGACTTACCCGCATTGGCGGCATAGTTAGAAATCAGGAACTCATAGGCATCGCCGAACAGGTCAATCTGATGTTCGTTAAAGTCGCCAAGCTTTAACCCTTCAACCCCTTTCAGAACCGCGGCCAGGCGGGCATTTTTATCCTTAACGGTATTCCCCAGGCGGTTACTGGTTGTATCGAAATCAGCAAACAAACCTTTGATGTCAGCTTCTGAAGGATAACCGTAAGCAGAACTTTCGATAGCAACGAAGATACTGTTTAAATCAGCATTCAGGTGGTCATTCGTATTGGCACGCTTCGCCACATTACAGAACAGCTGGCTTGGTGCGATAAAATACCCCTTTGTTCTGACCGCATCGTCCTTAATCTCATCACCAATATCACTGTCAGCCATTCCGGCATACTGAACACTGTCATCACCGGCTTCGATGTAACTGGTGAAGTTCTCACTGATAAAACGGTAAAACAGCGCCCCTAAGACGTATTGTTTAAAGTCCCATCCGTCAACGGCACCGCGAACCTCGTTCGCAATAGCCCATATCTGACGGTGTAATTCGGCGCGTTGTTGCAGGCTGGTCATCTGCGTTTTCCTGATTAATAGAATGTGTTGCCCACGGTTTGGTAGGTAGATTAAATCACTAATAGGATTAGTATATTACGATTATGCGGACATTGTGAGAACTATAGAGTCGACTGTTAATCATTGATGATTTTTGAGCAGGTGACTGAATTTTTGTTGGGCAATCAGGTAATTTGCGAACGCTGATCAGATAAAATGCGAAAGGGGCTCCAAATCAGATGCAATTACGCACCTCCCTGCAAAGCCCTAATCTCGCTCACCGCCACGCAGCTGCCGCACGTCCCCCACGGGGGTGCGTAGTGGGCGCCGCGCGCCTGCGCGCGGGAACGGCGGCCCGCCTTCGGGTCGCGGCGCCGTACTGCGCGTTAGCGGCCGCACGCGGCCGGTTACGGGGGACACTCCGCCATACGACCAGCGACCCGCTGAGCTGCACAATCCACGGATAACACAAGCTACATACATGTCGATATGGGAATCGGCCCACCTTGCCGGGCGCCGGTGCTGTGTGGGAATCGGCCCACCTTGCCGGGCGAGGCTGCGTGCGCCAGCCCGGAGAACTTTGATCCGGAGATCGGGCGTAAAATTGCACGCCAGAACGCAATTGCCAAAATCTGGCCCCTGGAAGGCTATCTTCTCAAGCAGCAGCTGCACGGGGTGAAGTGATGAAGGTCGTTATCTACGGACGCGATAATTGCTCATACTGCAAACGTGCGGTCGAGCTGGCGAAGCAGCTGCACGGCCACGGCTTTGGCGATTACGAATACATCGATATTGTGTCTGCCGGCATCGACAAAGAGAAGTTGAGCGACCTGGTTGGCAAACCGGTGGAAACCATACCGCAGGTGTTCGTTAATGGTGAACCTATCGGCGGCTATACAGAATTTGCTGCTTTTGCGAGCACTCTGTAATACAATACGGCTCCTTTTGGGGCCGTTTATTATTTGTCGCTTTCATCAACACAGCGTACACTTAGTTACGAGCCATTGAGTAGTTAAGAGGTTTTATGCGTTTAGAAAATTGCCTGGAAGATATGAGTGTCATTAGCAATGCCCTTGCTACTGTGACCTCTAACGCCTCGCGCTTTTCAACTGCAAAGCCTAAAGCTAAATCTGGGCGTGCCTTTATTGAGCCGCTTGGCTATCGACGCTTCCGTGGCACGGTGAAGCACTCTGCGAAATTTGCTGGATTCAAAGAACAAGCCTATGTGAGAACCGCAGGTATCCCTGTTCAAGAGAACAGCGATGCGGCACAGCTGGCAGAGATCGAAAGCAAACTCACAGAATTGACAGCGAAACACGTTCGCCTGGCTAATGCCATCTCTGGATGGAAAGCGGAAAAGATTCGCAGCAGCTTCGGTGAAAGCCGTTACGAAGAACTGAAGAACGTTGACCTGACCATTCGTGGTTTGGAGGGATTCGTTAACAAGTTGATTCGTGACTCTGAGCAACCTCATCCATACTTGAAGCGCCTGAGCGATTCTGTAACTGAGTATCGTTTGGCTATCTCTGATCTGCTATTGATTTTAAATCAGTGTTTTAACGACGTAGACGTCATCGAATCGCAGACAGGCCTCATTGATGAGGACGTCTTCGCCAACTTCTCATTCCATTGAGGTTGATCGATGAAGGTCACATGGAACAGTGCCAGTTACGCCCAATTTTTACAGCCGACCTTCGATATAAAGCCTGATTTAAAGATCACGTTACTCAACGATTTCACGTCGCTTAAACAAGGCATGTACCCAACCGTATTCGGGAAAGATGGCCCGTATACGGCTCCGGGTGCTATTGTGTCCTCCCGCGTTTATCACGTTCATCTCTTGTTCACGAAGCAAGAACGAACCAGCAGCCGCAACAGATTCAATTGCACAAGCGACCGCGCACTCGTTTACAGTCAACATGCACATTTCCAAGATGTGTATAGTCTATTAGCAATCTTCCCGGGCAATGCACATCAGTATGCGAAAGATCCAAAAATCATGACCGATATCGCTGCATACGCCGCCGCATTTCAAGCTCTCACTAATCCGTGACAATCACGCTAATAAAATCTCAGAATTTAAATTTCCAGCCTTAAATGATTCCATACCTATTAAGTATGGAATCATTGTACAAAACAGGCTATTTTATGGTTGATCATACAAAAACTTATGCCTAATATACTGTTTATACATACAGTAAAAAGGGCTTCACTCAGTGAGTGGACGATGAAAAACACCTTTGATAAAGCACGCGCAGCAGAAAACACCTCTCGGGAAGCCATCGAGTACCTCGAACGCGCTTCCGGTTTGTCGGCAGTGTCGACCGCCAAATTCGACGGAGACATGTCGTTTTCTTCCGCCTTCATGTTATTCACTCGCTTATCTTTACTGATAACGAGGCGTCGACCTGAAATAGCCGTTCATTGTGTTTTGATACATGTAATGCCGCATATCTCTGATGTAAAGGTAAGTGATATAAGTAGGGTCTTGGTCAACCAGCTGGTGAACCCACTGATACTGGAAGGCAAGATCGTCCAGGGCAGACGCGTGTTCTCCCTGATGAAACAGTTCCTGAGTTGGTGCGCCTTTCAGGGGCTGATTGATACATCACCGTTGAATGATATGTCGCTCAATAGAGTTGCCGGTGGCGCAAAGCCAGTGCCGCGCGAACGTAAGCTGACCGACGCCGAGGTCTGGGTATTCTGGAACGTCTGGGATTACTTCAATGTGTGCGAAGGCACAAAGTGGGCGGCCAGGCTCTGTCTTGTCGCTGCCAGACGACCCGATGAAGTGCTCCGGGCCAGAAAGGATGAGTTCAACCTTCAACGTGATGTATGGAATCAAGGTACGCGAAACAAATCGGCCAGACAGCACGCGCTGCCGTTAAGCCCATTGATGCGTCAATGCGTGGAAGAGTTGTTCGAGTACGGGAAAGGCAGCCAGTGGCTCGTTCCTTCGAATAAGAAGAAGGGCGTGGATACGCCAATGTCTAAGGTGGCCATTGCCCAGGCACTGAGAAGGATACTGGAACGACCTGAGTTGATGGAGGTTGAGTCATTCACCCCACGCGATCTGAGACGTACAGCGCGTAGTTATTTCCCTGCTCTGGGGATTAATCAGGAGGTGGCCCGTAAGATTATGAACCACAGTCTTGAAGGGATAGATCGCGTCTATGATCGCCACGATTATATGGATGAGATGCGAGACGCCTTGAATAACTTCTCAACGTACATCGCATCTATCGTTAATCAAACAGACTTAGACGAGATAGACCACAAATTCAAGGGAGATCGTCTAGCCACGGAGCTTATTCGTGTAAATTTCTCACAGTGACTTGATGGCCTCTACCACCTTTTCTGACGCACCCTGTTGACCGTCAAAACGGTTACGGAACGCTTCTAGAACGAGTTTTTCATCAGCGGAGAGAGGTGCAGTGCCCTCTTCGCGAAAAAACTCAAGCAGCTCAGGATGACGTTCTTCCAGAACCATCAGCATCAGTCGAACCGGATCTGCCTCCAGTGCTTCGGCTAAAGCTCGAACCTTATCGACTGGAAGTGGGATTTTGCCGCTTTTGATGAGAGAGAGATTGTTGGCGTTCTTGTACCCAACCTCTTTGGCAATGGTAGCCTGACTTTTAGGCGAGATTGTGATTAACGAGTCAATGTAAGCTGCGTAGCGACCTTGTTTGATCTCTGTTTCGTTGGTAGCCATGTAGTGAACCTTGCGTGTTTTGTTTATCTCTGGTAAGTGCTTACTGATATTACAGCAAAGGCCAGGGTTGTAAAGACTTATCTATTTAATTTCGATAGGCACAAAACCCCGGCATACCGCCATTATACTATGGTTTTTAGGCAATTTGTCACTATTCGCTTACAGAAAAAAGTAAGACGTATCTGATATATGTGCATTCCATATTGATACAATAGGTAGTAGTATTGCCGAACTTTCAAATGTGTTCAGTTGGATGATATGAAATGAAAAATATAACTTCTAAATTGACCGCCCTTGAGGTTGGACACGCATATGCGATTGGACTGGATGGCGTCGCGACGATCCTGACAGAACTAGAATCTGAAGAGCTTCCCGTGGAGATGGTTGATACGACGGTTTTCACTTTTGAGCTAAAAAATAAACATTTCACTCTCATCAATACTGGTTGCGGCTCCCTTGCCGTGAGAACCATTTAAAACACATTCCTGCCGATAGAAGCCTGTACGAACAGCTTAGTCGCCTGTTCGTACAGTGATAAATTACGCACATCAGAAAACAAATTGTTTTAATAACAAGGAAAATCTCATGCCCAAAGCCATGACCAGATCTGTGCTGAAAGAGGTACAGGACTTTCGCGACTGCGTAAAACGAGTTGTAGCGATGCTATCAGGCAAACAGATACCTGTTGCAGAGCGAGGCAATGAAGCATATGTCCGCTACAACCGGCGCGGCGAACCAGTGCTGGTAAACATCCCATCTATACCGGACGACGCGTCACCAACCCTCATGAACGCAGTACGTGGTTTTCTCGACCATGAGGTAGCCCATATCCTCTTTACTGATCCGAAAGTCGCAATGAAGATGCGCGAGAGAGGAAAGGCTCCGTCTACCGGGCTTTGGAACGCGCTGGAAGACGTTTTTATTGAACGCAGAATGGGACAGGTATTCAACGGAACCCGTCGCAATTTGCTTGCCACACAGAACCTGGTGATCGACAAATACTTCAAGGGCAAAGTGTCAGAGGCGGTTTCAATCTGCCACGGCAACCAGCGTGAATTGTTCCTGAAATTCTTCCTTTGCCCTGTCGTTCGCGCCTGGGATGGCCAAAGCCCTTTCATCGACTTTATGGAAGAACACTGGCACCTCATCGATAAGCCTGTAGCCTTGCTCAAAGAGCATGGCATCGACGTGGCCGTTCGCAATATGTCGAACACAGAAGACTGCGTGAAGGTCGCAGCTGCTATCGCCCAAATCATGCAGGATATGAAAGACAAACCAGAGGGCAAATTACCAGAGCTTAAATCGTCTGCTAGGAAGCCGTCGAAGAGTGAGGACGAGTCAGAGGAAACCCCAGAAGCCGGTGACGAACCGACTCATAGTGAATCAGCACCAAAGCGTACCAAAGGCGAAGACGACGACAAGGAAGAGCAAGAAGATGATGCCTCAGAAGAGGAAGAGTCTGGGGATTCTGATTTGCCTGAATCAGTAGATAAGGGCTTACCTACAGAAGATAAAGAAATTAGTGATACAGAAAGTAAATATACAGAAGCAGGCGAAGAGGAATCAGGAGACACCCCAGAATCCGATGATGCCGGCATGGAATCAGGTGATTCTGATGACGAAGGTGGTAGTGATGACACTGGCTCTCCAACGCCTGGTGATGACGGCGAAGACTCCGATGCCGGTCACGGGGAGTCGGAAGGAGAAGGCGAAGAGGAAGATGACGCCGCCGATCACACAGACGGCGAAGGTAAAGAAAATGAGGATGCCGCGGAAGCGCCTGAAGACAGTGAGTCAGGCTTTGTTCCTGCTCCGGATGAAATGACTCTGGAGGACGCACTCAAGGCGCTCGACGAGATGGAAGACGGAACAGGCGAAATGACCGAAGACGCACTGTCGGCCACCATCAGCAAAGAGCTTATGAGTACCTCACTTTCTGAGTATCGCCCATACGATCGTTCATACGACTTTATCGGGTTGATTGATGAGGCTGAAGAGCATGTAAAGCGCACCAGAAAGACGTTCGGCGCAATCCCGATGCACTCACCGGTCGATCGCTACCGCATGGTTCCGGAAGGCAGAAGGCTCTTTGAACTGAAAATCGAAAAACATCTGTCAGCAGGCGTTTCTTCGACTCTGGCCAAAGACCTGGAGCGAGCTATCGCCAGCCGCAACCGAGTTCAGTTTATCCCAGGCCAGAGGCGTGGGCGGATACATGGCGCGAACCTGTATCGTCTGGCAATGAACGACGACCGCGTGTTCCGCAAGAAAGAAGACCACAGAGCGGTGAACGCGTGCGTCCAGCAGGTGATCGACTTGTCCGGCTCAATGGGCGGCAGGAAGATTCAACTGGCACTCGCCAGCGCCTACACCATTGCGGATGCTCTGGATCGTATCAATGTGCCTAACATCATCACCGGCTTTAC
>OFLW01000242.1_pt1 | contig 10488 bp, 8 predicted proteins | sample 1541061 | NCBI WGS metagenome assembly OFLW01 (sample SAMEA4413045, study PRJEB24355) | metagenome | biome: human; feature: gut; material: faeces | place: United Kingdom | collected 2010
AACTCCATCCTTGAGCAAATGCCGGAACTGGCGCGCCAGATTGCCGCCGGGATGGGTGTAAGCATCGGAGAGCTTCGCCAGCTGATGCTGGACGGGAAACTTACGGCAGAAGATGCTCTCAACGCCATTCAGAAGCAAACCGGCTCAGTGAATGCAGAGTTCGAGAAACTCCCGCGCACGCTTTCACAGGCTAATACCGCCCTCACCAACTCTTTCCTGACCATGGTTGATAATATTAACCAGGCTACAGGGGCTAGTAACGGGATGGTTCTGGTTATCGATTCTCTTGCTGTTGCCATTGGCAGGCTTACCGGGCAAGCAGCTACCGCCAGTCAGCAAATAGCAGATCTGCGCTCTGAAGCCGAAATGTACGCCAAGCGAGCGAGAACATGGAGTTGGCTTGGATTTGGTGACTGGCAGAAAGAGAACGAGGAGAAATCCGCGCAACTTACAGCTGAGGCGTGGGAGAAGGCCTCTCGCGCCGGTTGGGATGCGGTTCAGAAAACAGCAGCAGCCACTAAACCTATCGAGATTAAAACGACCGCCTCAGCTACCGGCAGCAAAGCGAAAGGCGGAAAGTCTGCGGCACAGAAAGAAGCCGAGCAATACGCTAAAGCGCAGGAAACCGTTAACAAAAAACTGGACGAGCTGAGGCAAAAGGCCGAGCTGTCAGCTGGCAGTGTCGGGGAGCTGTCCAGGGCTCAGGCCGTGCTTAATGCACAGCAGTCTCTCGGTAACACCGCCACGCAGGAACAACTTCTGCTGGCTGGGCAACTGGCAGGAAAAGCCTGGGACAATGCCAACGCATTGCGTGAGCAGGCCAAGGCTGAACGGGAGCGCACTGAGGCAGCCAATAAGTTCAGCACCATCCAGGGAAAAACCAGTAAAACTGCCGGGCTGGATAGTCAGTATCAGAAAGACATTGCTGACATCCAGCTTTACGCCCAGCTTTACCCGCAGAAGATCGGGGAGGCTGAGGCAGCGCGTGCAGCTATCGAGCAGCAGTATCGCGATCAGCGTAACGCTGCGATGTGGGAAGAATGGGCGCAACAGAACGCGGCCACTCAGGCAGCGGCGGCGGCTTTCGACTCTCTCGGTTCTGTGGCAAGTAACGCGCTGACTGGCATTGTCACCGGAAGTATGTCAGCCAGCGATGCAATGCGCAGCATCGGGATGACCGTGCTGAACAGCGTGGTCAACTCGTTCGTTCAGATGGGCATTGAGTGGGTTAAGTCGGCCATTATGGGCCAGACGGCCACTACCGCGGCGGTTGCAGCATCCACCACGGCACAGGCAGCAGGCATCGCAACCACGACGGCGACTTCGACGGCAGCGGCAGCGGCTACTACGGCGGCATGGACTCCGGCGGCCATCATGTCCTCAGTGGCTTCATTCGGTGGTGCTGTTGCTATTGGTCTTGGCGCGATGGCTGGCATCCTGGCACTGTCAGGCAAACGCAAGAACGGCGGGCCTGTCTCTGCTGGCGGGATGTATCAGGTCGGTGAAGGCGGCATGCCAGAGATCTACCAGGCCAGCACCGGTAAGCAGTACATGATACCGGGCGACAATGGCAAGGTGATCAGCAACAAGGATATGACTTCAGGCGGCGGAGTTAGCGTCATAATCAACGTTCAGAATATGACGAGTGCCACATTTGACGCTCAAGCTACTAACAACGGAGATGGTACTATAACCGTGGATGCCATTATTGCTGACTTGAATAATGGAGGTCCTATATCGCAGGCTATCACTGGCAATACAACTGCGAAAAGAACACCTCGAGGTCAGTTATAAGGAGATATGTGTGGTTATTGAGCCAAACGATGTGCAATCCTTCCCAATTGAAATAGGTAAACCAAATAAGTTTTACCCTAACAGGGCGGTGGAGTTTGTCTTTACTTTAAAGGACGGTTCCACCATCAAAGGCATTGCTCCTGCTGGAGAGGACCTGGAATTTACCAATAATGGCGATATCGTTGATATAAAAATCAATGTTTACGATACGCCATCTGGTCCACGGTCCGTTGAATAATCAAACCCGCTTCGGCGGGTTTTTTAATGCCTGGAGTTTAGATGCCAATTATCGACTATCCCGACTGGCTGCCGCTGGCGCAGAAGGCCAGCAAAAACATGACTCTCGATACCGGGTTCCAGACCGATCAGCCAGCGGTCGGCCCGGCTATCTTCGAGAATCAAACCGACGACCTGAAAGTGACCTGGTCGCTGACGTGGATCTTCACTCTGGCTGAGGAGCGCGCATTCCAGCAATGGCTACGCAGCCCGAACTATCTCAACCGGGGCCTGAACTGGTTCCGGATGAATATCAATCTTGGCGGCAGTGGCCTGCAATTGCAGGAGCTTCACTTCACGCAGATGCCAGTCCAAACCAGTATCGACGGCGGGGTGGTGACCTGGACGGGGACGGTTATTGCGAACTACCTCTACAACGCCGACGACGAGTTCGACGACATCATTGTTGAGCTGCCGCCACCGTGGGATTCATGGCTGGATATCGTTGTCACGGGTTATCCGGACGGGCGCGATCCGGAATCTTTGCCGAGGGTGCCGTAATGCCGAGCTTCAGGAAGTACAAGCAGCAACGCCCGACGCGCGGACTGTACGACACAATCACGTTCTACCATCCATCATTTGGCTATGTCCGCCTGGTCGATAAGCAGTTCTTCCCGAAGACGCTTGGCGGCCAGACGTTCACGCCAGCGCGCTTTGAAATCGAAGAGAGTCAGCAGAGCGGTACGCCGGTGATCGACGCGACGGTGAAGTTAGGACGGCTGTCGTCGGACATCAAAGCGCTGATGAAGCAGTGGAAGGGCGCGGCCCGGCTAACAGCCATCACGGCCACGCGGCAGATCTTCGACAGCGGCGATGTGTCGGTGCCGATTAAGTCGTGGCAGCTTTACGTCAAGACGGTAGATATTGATGCCGACGCCGCATCGGTCACTCTGTCCGTCACAAATCCGCTCAATAATAATATTGGGAAATTATACGACCCCCGCGAATATACTGGGCTTCAATATTTATGAAGTGGTATAATTATTAGGCGCGCTACTCCTCTTGCTCGTATTAAATATATTTGTATCTTCTGGTTGAGGTCTCTATATGAATTGGCATGAACTTTTCAGATATGATGATGGAAAGATATATTGGAATATAAGAAGGAGTGGTGTCAGATACGGAAGGTCACCAAACAAGACTACTACACAAGGATATCTCTCTGTAATCGTTGATGGAAAGCAATTGCTTGTTCATAGGATTATTTATGAGATGCACCATGGTGAAATACCTAACGGTCATGAAATTGATCATATTGATGGTGATAAAAAAAATAACAACATAGATAACCTCAGGGCGGTTAGCAGAGCTGTCAACTCAAGGAATAAAAGAAAACTAACTGGTAATACATCAGGTGTTACTGGCGTGGATTTCTTGAAGAGAAGGAATGAGTGGCGCGCAAGATTGGCAAATGCTCATCTTGGTTGGTTTCCTGACTTCCCTTCAGCTTGTGAGGCGAGAATTATTGCTGAAGTGAGAAGCGGCGATGTAACTGGTAGGCACGGCACATGACTACCTCTAATTTTATCAGCAGGATGATCGGCGTGCCATGGTCGAACCGGGCCTGCACTTTTGAAAAGGTCGATTGCTGGGGTCTGGTGGTGTTGTACTTCCGCCACGTCCTGGGCACCGAACTGCACCAGACGCCGGACTACGAAGCCGGGGCTGACTTCTTCACCTGCTATCAGGGTGATGTGACGTTCTGGCGCCCGGTTGACAAGCCGGTTGAGGGCGGGATTTTCGTCGGCTATCAGGGATCGCAGCCTGCGCATGTCGGCCTGGTGCTGAACCGCCAGGCGTTGCACGCGCGGGGCGAGGGCGGCAGCGTGCGTATGGACTCGTTGCTGGTCATTCAGCGGGCATTCACCAAAGTGGAGTTTTTCGAATATGGCGCTGGTTGAGATATCGAATTTTCCAGGAACGCCTAAGCTGCGTTGCAGGGTGCCAAACGGCGCCCTTTTTTATGACTGGCTGGTGGCCAATGACGCTACTTTCCACCGCGACCTGCTGATTGTCCGCAATGGTGTGAGGCTGGGCGACGATGACGAGCTGGCGTTTGAGCTGAGTGAGCTGGACCACATCCAGATATTCGACCAGCCAAAGGGCATTGTCGGCGACATCCTGAGCCCGATCTTTAAAGTGGTGGGCCAGGTGTTTTCGTTCCTGGCGCCGAAGCCAGCGATCGCGAACAACGGCGGTAATACCGTCGACTCGCCGAACAATAGCCTGACCGGTCAGACAAACACTGCGCGCGTTTACAAGGCCAAGCCGGACATTTACGGGCAAATTCGTTCGTTCCCGGATCTGATTCAGGAGTCGGTGTTCGAATACGTTCACCAGACGTCCACCGACGGCGGCCTGAAGTACGTTACAGAGTGGATGTGCATCGGGATCGGCAAATACGATTACGAGTCCGTGCGCTACTCAGAATCCAGCCTGGGCTCTCTTGCAGGCGCCGAATTCCAGTTCTTCCAGCCTGGAGAAGTCATCCCGCAGATCGTTGAGGGATACGGGTTCGATGACGTTGACGGGCAGGAGGTACCCGGGCAGAACGAAGCGAGTGATTTTCCGGTAGAGAGCGCCACCGCTAACACCGTGGTTAGCGGAACGTATTCCGGCGGACAGATAGCCATGAAAATTATTAAGCAGTCAGATTTCGACTATTTCATGGGGCTGGTGCTGCCGCACGCCGTCACGTTCACAATCAACGTCACGTACAACACCGCTTCCGGCAGCGTTACTACCGACGCGACATTCTCCGGCACGCTGATCTCCGCCGTTGAGACAAACGACGGCGCAGTGGTGAATCCGGTTCGCTGGTACACGTTTACGATGAACCAACTGGATGGGCCGCAGGACATCCCTGCGAATGCGACGATCAACACCACAAAGTTTATCCTCAACGACAACGAGGCGCTGGTGGTTGGGCCGTTCTTCTCCCCTGTCGAGTCAACGCAGCTGTGGCTGCATACACAGTCCAGCCTCGGTGGGAAGAAGGAGACCAACTGGAAAGTGGTCATCTGGAAAATCGACGATGATTATAACCAGGTCCCGGGAACGCAGCAGACGTTTACGTACCGGCAGACGACGCCGCACCAGTCGACAAGCGAAGTTTTCTATCGCACCGACAAATTAACGCCGTCAGGCGGCTTTGGCAAATACGCGGTCAGCTTCCAGCGCACCGATAACTCCAGCGATGCCAGCCTGCTCAAGGTTGAGGAAATCCACAGCATTAACATCCGGACCAATGTCGTTCACCCGACAGACACGCTGGTGCGGGTAAAGGTGAGGGCGACTGAGAACGCCCTTGGCAGCCGCGAGCGCAAATATAACGCTCTGGTGACACGCCATACCATCACATACGACCTCGACACTCAGACTGTTGATTACACGCTGCGTCCATCTCGCTCATTCGCCGATGCAGTAGCGCATACCTGGATGATCATGGGCGAGCAGCCGGTCAGCAGCATTGACCTGTACGGCCTGTACTCTATCGCTGAAAGCCTGCCTGACGAGCGCCTGGGTTACTTCGACTACACGTTTGATGACGAGAACGACTCTCTCGGCGACCGCGTGCAGGCGATCTGCAATGCGGCCTCAGTGGTTGCTTACTGGGACGACGGCGTGCTGACGTTTACCCGTGATCAGAAGGTTGACTACCCGGCGGCCGTATTCAACCGGGCAAACATGAAGACGGACGAGTACAAAATGACGTACGAAGCGACGCTGCCAGGAGGTTATGACGGCGTGCAAGTGTCCTACGTTCACCCAACCACGAACAACAAGACGTACATTAATTACCGCGTGCTTAACGGCGCTATCGTCGAGCAGGAAGCTGAGAACCCGAACAAACTGGAGATCGTCGGTTTCCGCAACGAGTACCAGGCGCGGGAGCGCGCGCTGCGCGAAACTAAACGTCTGATCTACTCCCGGGTGAAGATGAACGCCAAAGTGTTTGAAGACGGCATTATCCAGGTCGGTAGTGTTATCCAGATGCCAGACATCTACGACAGCAACCAGCAGCAGGGTTACATAACCGGTCGTGCCGGGAATAACTTCGATACCAGCGAGCCGATCACGTTTACTGGTTCGATGTATGTGCTGGTGACCGACAGCCTGGGTAATCCCACGCTGCGCTATCCAGCAACCGCACGCAGCGATACGAAGTACGGGTTTACCGCAGCAATACCCGACATTCAGCTCAACATATGGAACGGAGACACTGTGCAGCTCCCGTCGCGCTACCTCATTGCGAGCGTGGAGGAACTGGACAGCCAACTCTGGACAGTAAACAGCATCAAGCCAAACACCGACAACACTGTGTCATTGACTGTCGCTGAGTACAGCGACGCCATCTACCAATAAGACCCTTTCCGACAATCCCAGCCCGGCCATCGCGCCGGGTTTTTTTATGGAATCAATATGGCTACGCAACCAACTCAAGATGCAGTACCGAGTGAATCGCCTCGCGACCTGAAGTTCAACGCAGGGAAAATTGACGAGTTTGTTACCTCTCAGGGCTGGACCTATACCGATCGCTTTGGTCAGAAGCACTACACCATTGAGGGCATCAATTATCTGTCCCAGCAGGCAATGGCCGCCTACGGTTACGTGATTCTTACCGGGAAGACCTTCACCACCGGCGCGACTATCAACAACCCAAATGAGGTGCTGCTGAACACTGCCGACGGCGAATATTACAAATGGACTGGTTCGTTTGCTTCCGGACCGAAAGTTGTTCCGGCCAACTCAACCCCAGCCAGCACTGGTGGCATTGCGCCTGGGGCGTGGATTGGGGTAGGGGATGCTTCTCTGCGTGCTGCGCTGGCGGCTACAAGCGGGGCTGGGTTGGTTGGATTGTCGGTTGGCTCTGTCTACCCTGCTGGCACTGTCGGATCTGCCATCCAATACCGAACTCCGCAGATGTATGGTATTGAACCAAGCACCACAAACATCATTGGCTCCGGTCTGGATGCTATGTTTGCCGCGGGCGGGGATATTCGTTTCGAGAAGCCGGGTACATATCTTACAGATCGTGCTTGGGTGTTGCGCTCAGGTACGCGATTATGGATTGGCGCAGGTGTTATTCTTAAAGCTGTTGATAGTTACAACGGCAATATTCTTCAGAATTACAGCTACGCCGTTAACGCCGGTGCGGGAACAGCAGACGACTTCATTGAAGTTTGGGGGCCGGGTACCATTGATTTTAATGGTCTGGCAAAAGGATTTAATGGTACCGGGAGCATGGCTTCAGTATTCAAAAACGTAACCACGTTACGTATCGGTGGCGGAATTCTCGTTCGCAACGCCCGTAAATACTGTTGGCTGATAGCTAAAATTCAGAATTTACATGTAGATGGTCTGCGTTTTAATACCATTTCAGACGGTCTTCATTTACAGAATCCTTGTCAGAATGTTTACATCCGAAACCTAAGCGGTGTAACAGGCGATGATATGTGCGCTCTCACTGTGGGAGACTATCCGTCTTACGACATCAGTGAGCCAGGTGATTTCTCTAACGTAGATATCGCTGGGATTTATAGCCTGAACCAGGCCAACGATGAAGGAACGACAACTACAACGCTTTTGACCTTCGGTGGCGACGGGTCCGGGGTTTATGTGCGCATGAAAATTGCTGGCTTGTATGGCAACACTAATCACGCTGTGGCACGATTTAATGCTGACACCAATGGCTTGACGTATACAAAGGTCAATAATTTACATGTTAGCGAAATTTATGCAGTTCCTAACCCTGCAAACGCCTACCCAATCATAGAAATTAATGACCGTGGATATGGTGCTTCTCCTAACTTATATGGAGTGGAGATTGATGTTTTAACTATCGAAAACGTCTATACACGTAACGACGTAGCGCATGTGGTAGGGATATCTGGCACTTATGGAACAATGGTTCATCAGTTAACTATCAACAACGGCCCTCGTAATGGCCTGGGCATGGTGGCGCTTAACAATGCTAATACCACTTTTTGCGAGACAATTTTCATTAACAACTGTCGTACTATACTGCCGGTTAACGCCAATGCCGCGGTTATAAACAGCCGGGGCGTTATCGGTCAAATTTTCTTGGATAACATTCAGGCTTTGTTTACGGACACAACGCAAGGCCGTATATTCCGCGGAATTGGCGCTAACAGTGTCTCTAAAATACACGCCAATAACGTTACGCAGCTTAGGGGGCTTGCTGCATTCGGTTCCTTGGCCGCAATGGCCACACAACCGGAAATTTATATCAGCAATGCCACATTTGATGGAACTACAGGTGTAGTCGATCTAACTGGGACTACAGCTAAAGTTTACTGTAAAAACGTAAAGGCACTGATTGCTTCAGGATTTGTTCCATTTTCATCGAATGCTGGATCGTACTACATAAGTGGTGATGTTGATACCGATGGTTCTAATACTTTAGCGACATCAAATGCTGGAACCATCAGGTTAATGCGGGGGATTCACAACATAGCTTGTGACTTAACAAAATTAACATCTGTTGATAACTCAGGGTGCTATAATTCTAACGCTAGCCTGTCGTGTGGTGTTGGTATGGTAAACGTGCAGAATAAGATATGGAAACATATCTATACTGCTGCCACTTATACCAGTAGCATTTAAATATACCCCCCCCCTACAGATTATGTGGTGGGGGGCTTTCAAAAACTATTTACACTCTGTCTTCGTGAAATCAAACACAATAGTTGAGCTTTTTTTATCAATTAAAATGTTATAGTTATTAGAGTTTCTGATATTTTCAAATGTACATAAACTCGATTTAAGCGACATGTGATAATCAAAGCTTTGAAATTTTTTATCCAAATCGAAATGCATCATTTGGGTATGGCCCCACACCCATTGATTATTTATTGTCGGCTGTATAAGTTTTGAAATTATTGGGTATTTTTTTGCTGCCATCCTAACTTCTGGTGACAACGACACTCCACCTTTGAAAGCAATAAATTCATAACTGCTCAAGCCAAGGCTGTTTAAGTCAGACATCATTAATTGAATTATCGCATTCTCATACTTTTCTTGATTGTTAAGTGAGTTCGCGTAAGCATAGGCAACCCCTAAAGAGTATAGGGCGTAGACTGTAAATAAAATACCGCATAATGATTTATAAAGCTTTGTGCGAGAGAAGGCCCAGGTGGAAAGAACCGCAAAGAAGAAGCACGCAGTTCCAAATGCCATTAGAACCCTGGGAGATAGTACTGGGTCCCTCAGGAGCATCATGGGTCCTGTTATCATGCACAAAACTGCAAATGGAGAAAATACAATGACTAAAAGCTTCATTATTTTCTCAGGCTTAGAGTAACTGCATTTAACAAGCGAGATCTTAATTAACGCAATTAAAGATAATGTTAACACCACTACACAAAATATTATAAATGGCGTGGTAACAACAAGACTTATCAATTTTCCAAATTCGGTAATATTGCGTGATAGAACCGTTAAGGCATCATTTATTCCTGAAGTTGCAAGTTCACTATGCCTTAAATTATAACTACCAACTAAAAAATATGGTGAAATGAAAGTTGAATATATAATATAACTAATACCTAATCCGCCAATGGATGCTACTATTGATAACAATCCATTGCGAGTTTCACCTAATCTGAATATATTTAATACGTATAAAATAGCGAATATTATATATATGTTAATTGATGCCTGATAGATGCACAAAATTAAAATTACAGAAGTGAAGCAATATAGAAATTGTTTTTTTAATTCTACCGATTTGAATGCAAAAGGAATTATTGCACACAATACGGATATCGACATTGGGAAAGCATCGTATTTATATGATATATTCTCCAACAAGAATGGGCTTGAAATTGCAACCATTGAAATGATGGCAGCAACGTACCCATCAAATTCAGTGAGAAATGCTTTTGCAGAAAAGTAAACGCTCAGCGATAAGATGCCCAAGGCAAGCAATTGCGGTAGTGGAGATATGTCTGGCAACTGAGGCCCAAAGCTCAAAGATAGGAATAAAAGATCAGCAAGAGGCCTGCCGTTATCAGACCACTTTGAATATCCGTAAATAGAACGACCTAAATCATCAACGTAATAGTGACTTGATAAGATAATTGGTAAGAAGAATATCAATGACATAAGCAATATCATTGAAAAAAGCTTTTTGTCTAAATTGAAACGAAGCATTTTAACACCTTAAGACTTGTTTGTTGGTTCATAATTTTTGATGATGTATCGCGGTCTTCCCTTAACTTCAACATAAATCCTTCCGATATACTCCCCAAGAACACCTATGCCTATCAACTGAACCCCACCAAGGAAAAGTATTGAAACAAGCATTGATGGATAGCCGCGAACCGGGTTGCCGAACGCTAACGTGTCGACGATCATCCATGCGCCATAGATGAAGGCCAGGCCAGCAACGAACAA
>OFLW01000247.1_pt1 | contig 10245 bp, 6 predicted proteins | sample 1541061 | NCBI WGS metagenome assembly OFLW01 (sample SAMEA4413045, study PRJEB24355) | metagenome | biome: human; feature: gut; material: faeces | place: United Kingdom | collected 2010
GTGGCCAGGATCTCGACGAAGCGCGAGCCCTGGAAGCGAAACGTAAGGCTGAAGAGCACATTAAGAGCTCTCATGGTGACGTGGACTACGCTCAGGCGTCTGCGGAACTGGCCAAAGCGATCGCTAAACTGCGCGTTATCGAGTTGACCAAAAAAGCGATGTAACACCGGCTTGAACGTTAAAAAGCCAGTCTGGTTTCCAGGCTGGCTTTTTTTATGGCTTCGTTTCAGAAAAAGCAAAATTAAAAAGCGGGTTTAAAAATTTTGTGATGTATATCTCATTTTTGTTGATCGTTTAAAAGATGAAGCGTAGACTTATTTTTGTGATGTTAGTCACAAAAAAAGAGTTCATCAAAAACGTAATCGCTATCCAGGAAGAGATCATGAAACTGCTTAATAAAATCGTCGCTTTCTTCAGTGCTATGAACGTAACCTTCGGTACGTTCAACCACTAAGAAGTCCGCTCTCCAGACTGCTTATGCGCTGTACCGCTAACTAAAACGACAACACATGCGGTGTGAAGCAGGAAAGGAAGTAAAAAGGTCGCCCGAGGGCGACCTTTATGTTTTTAGCGTGTCCCTGGTTAATTGCGGCTAAGGAAGTTACCGGTGTTAAAGCTGCCGTCGGCCTCACGCGTCAGCGGATCCGGCAGCGTCAGAGTCTGATAGTCGGCGCTGTGAATGCTCTTTCCCTGGGCGTTGATGCTTCGGCCACCGTGGATAAAGTAGTTGCTATCATCAATGTTCCCGATAACGGCATCGTCATATTTCCCCGGCTGGCTGCGCAGAGAAAGGTTATCGCTGAAGGTACCCTGCGTTTCCGGTGCGCCATACGGGCTTGGGCGGAATAGATAGTTAAAGCGCTGGTTATCCACAGCGACGTTATTGACCACTACCAGCTTGCCAGGATTGAAGTTGTCGGTAAAACCGTCCAGATGATTGCCGATGGCGATGCTGTTGCGTACCTCGTGGGCGACCGGCTGCCCTTCCCCACCGAGCTTAAAGCCGTTGCTGGTATTATTGCGGGCAATGGAGTTCTCGATTACCACAACGCCGTTAGCGCCGTCCTCAATTTTATTGAACAGATCGAAGCCGTCGTCGATATTATCGTGTGAGTAACAGCCCTCCAGCCGGTTACCCTCCCCTACGCGCATTTTCACCGCAAAGCCATCGGCGTTAATTTTACCCGGATCTTCGTTATTAAAGGATTCAGAATTCACCACCCGGTTATGGCTGGCCCACAGCGGGCGTCCGACATCCGCCGGAGAGGAAATTTGAATGCCGGTATCATCGTTCCGATACGCGGTGACGTTCTCGATCAGGTTATGGCTACCCTGTACGCGCAGGCTCTTGTCCGTAATGTCTACTCCATTGATATGCCAGTAGCTGGCATCCAGCAGGAGCCCGTGAATCACGGCTTTTCCGTCGGCTTTCAGGGTTTTGACTTTGTCTTTCAGGCCGCTGGCGCTAACCGGGATGGTTGTTTGCGGATAATCACCGGCGGCTAATACAATTTGCCCGCCAGGGGGAACGAGGTCGACAGCGGTGGCTAAATCCAGCGGCGAGTCCGTCGTCCCTTTAGCCTGCGACAGCCCATCCGGCGCGGCGTACAGCGTATTGCCTGTCACATTGGCGCTCTGTTCAACCGTCAGCGTTTGGGTCAGCGTGTTTGCGCCGGTGGCTGGAGTGAAGCTAATTTCGAATGTGCTTTTATCTTTCAGAACGGCAGGCTGGGTATACATCTCTCCGGCCTTCACGGCTTTATCCTGCCCGATCACCACTTCATCCTGACGCACGGTGATGCGTCCGTCACTATTCGTGCGCGCCTGCAGGAGATACTCTTTGCTCTGGCTTTTTGTCCCCGAGGCAATTTGCATGACCGGCGGCCAGCTTTTGGCAACATACGGGGCGGAGGGAACCGTATTTGCCGCGGAGGTCGTCAGGGAAGCATTGCTGACGGTGATTTTGGCGTTACGTGAGGCGAAGAAACCGACGTAGTAATGTTCTTTATCCTGCTGAGCAATCAGATCGGCGTGAGGAACCCGCTGACTTACCCATTCATTACTGCCCGTTGCCGCCCATGAGGTAATAAATCCGTCGTTAGTACGTTCCAGCTTAAGCTGAAACGTCGGGGTTTGCTGGATATCGATTTTCTCTTTGTAACTTTGACGCTTGATTGCAGCGCCCGCATTGCCCCACGGTTGGGTTATCCCTTCCCGGCTAATAGCCTGCAGCTTGATATGCGAGCCATCTTTTTTATCCTGGGTCATAATGGCGTTCATCACCATATTGGATGCCGCCGGGAACTCTTCGTAGCCGACCTTGAGAGGCTGTTGGCGCGGGTTGCCAATGACGTCGCGGACCAGCAGTCCCGCGCCTTCCTGCGCCGCCGGACGCGCGCCATTTTCCGGTCCAAACTGATTGACGGTCACCGTAGCCTGCAGGATAAAATTCTTATTGGTTGGCAGCTCGGTGTAAAAGAAGGTCAGTCCGTCGTGGGAGTTGGCAATTTTACCTCCCCGGCTCTCGATGGTAATGGGCTGGCTGAGATCGGCGGAATCCTGCGGCGTCAGCTTTTTCCCGGCAATGGTGACATCATTGACGCCAATTTTTTCCGGCAACACGTTCGAGGAAAAGTTACTGTCGGTGGATTGCCCAAAGGCGATTGCCCGCCACTGATGGCCTTCGTTGGCCTGCAGCGGTAGCGCGATCATCGTACTGCAAAGGGTTAATGCCAAAGGTATTTTGTTTTTCATTTTTTTCTCCTGGGTAATTATTAACCGGCATTATCAGGAAAATGAAATGGTGTTTCTATTTATTACGTCACAATTAATGAATATTAAAACCGCGTTTTACTTTATGGATTTTCTTTATTTTTCCATCAAAAAAACAGCAAAAGCAGAGGGATAGCCGGTATCCCTCCCCGTTAAAATGCTTTTTTTGCGCTAAACGGGTTTGCGCTGGCTAAAAATACCCACCTAAAATGGTGTATAGCGTTACGCTTGTGCGTTTTATCTTCGTCTCGTTTCATGATGAAAAATATGTAGATATTTCAACGTGAAAGGCTTTTACTTTTCGTTCTAACAGCAGTCAGGATGCGTATGTCAAACAGTCCGATGAGCGTGGTTATTCTTGCCGCAGGCAAAGGTACCCGCATGTATTCCGATCTTCCTAAGGTGTTGCATTCGCTGGCCGGAAAGCCGATGGTGCAGCATGTTATTGATGCGGCTAAAGAATTAGGGGCATCCGCCGTACATCTGGTGTACGGGCACGGCGGCGACCTGCTTCGCCAGACGCTGCGCGAAGACAATCTTAACTGGGTCCTACAGGCCGAACAGCTTGGTACCGGCCACGCCATGCAGCAGGCGGCGCCGTTCTTCAGCGACGATGAAGATATCCTGATGCTGTACGGCGACGTGCCGCTTATTTCCGTCGAAACATTACAGCGCCTGCGGGACGCGAAACCGCAGGGCGGTATCGGCCTGTTGACGGTGAAGCTGGACGATCCGACCGGCTATGGCCGCATTACGCGCGATAACGGCGCGGTGACGGGTATTGTTGAGCATAAAGACGCCAGCGAAGAGCAGCGCCTGATTCAGGAAATTAATACCGGGATTCTGGTCGCCAACGGGGCGGATCTTAAACGCTGGCTGGCTAAGCTCACCAACAACAACGTTCAGGGCGAATACTACATCACCGACATTATCGCCATGGCCTATCAAGAAGGTCGTGAAATTACCGCTGTACATCCGCAACGGTTAAGCGAAGTGGAAGGCGTGAATAACCGCCTGCAGCTCTCCCGCCTTGAACGCGTCTGGCAGTCTGAACAGGCTGAAAAGCTGCTGCTCGCGGGCGTTATGCTGCGCGATCCGGCGCGTTTTGATCTGCGCGGCGTGCTGAAACACGGGCGCGATGTCGAAATTGATACTAACGTTATCCTCGAAGGTGACGTGGTGCTGGGGGATCGGGTCAAGATCGGCGCTGGCTGCGTCATCAAGAACAGCACCATTGGTGATGATTGCGAGATTAGCCCCTATACCGTGGTGGAGGATGCGCATCTGGAAGCCGCCTGTACCATTGGACCGTTCGCGCGGCTGCGCCCAGGCGCTGAGCTTCTGGAAGGCGCGCACGTTGGCAACTTTGTCGAAATTAAAAAGGCGCGCTTGGGTAAAGGCACAAAAGCCGGGCATCTCTCCTATCTCGGAGACGCCGAGATTGGCGATAACGTCAATATCGGCGCGGGCACCATCACCTGTAACTATGATGGCGTAAATAAGCACAAAACGGTGATTGGCGATGACGTGTTTGTTGGCTCTGACAGCCAGCTGGTCGCGCCGGTGACCGTCGGCAATGGCGTCACCATTGCTGCAGGAACAACGGTAACGCGTGACGTTGCCGATAATGAATTAGTGTTAAGCCGCGTGCCGCAGGTCCATAAACAGGGCTGGCAGCGCCCGGTGAAGAAAAAGTAACGCTATTTCTCTTTCGCCCTTTCGGGGAGAAAGAGCGGGGTGAGGGGATAACATAATCCTCCCCCCACGGCAGTACCCATAAAAATAACCCCACTCTCTACAAGGCTCGGGGCGCCCGAAATTCGGGTAAACAGGTTGACCGACAACGTATGGCATACAGCCAAAATCGGAATGAAAAACTATGTGTGGAATTGTTGGCGCAGTTGCGCAGCGTGATATTGCTGAAATCCTTCTCGAAGGTTTACGTCGTCTGGAATACCGCGGTTACGACTCTGCCGGTCTGGCAGTCGTCGATAACGAAGGTCATATGAACCGCGTTCGTCGCCTTGGGAAAGTACAGATGCTGGCCCAGGCACTGGAAGAACATCCGTTGCACGGCGGTACCGGGATTGCCCATACCCGCTGGGCGACGCACGGCGAACCGTCTGAAGGTAACGCGCATCCGCATGTTTCTGACCATATTGTGGTGGTGCATAACGGGATCATCGAAAACCATGAGCCGCTGCGCGAGCTGTTGCAGTCGCGAGGCTACGTTTTTGTCTCCGAGACTGACACGGAAGTGATTGCGCATCTCGTTCACTGGGAGCTGGAACAAGGCGGCACCCTGCGTGAAGCCGTTCTGCGAACCATCCCGCAGCTGCGTGGCGCTTACGGCACCGTGATCATGGATACCCGCGATCCGGGTACGCTGCTGGCCGCTCGTTCAGGCAGCCCGCTGGTCATTGGCCTGGGGATGGGGGAAAACTTCATTGCCTCCGATCAGCTGGCGCTGCTGCCGGTTACCCGCCGCTTTATCTTCCTCGAAGAGGGCGATATTGCTGAGGTTACCCGCCGTTCGGTGACTATCTTTGATAAATCCGGCGCCGAAGTGCAGCGCCCGGACATCGAATCTAATCTGCAGTACGATGCGGGCGATAAAGGTATCTATCGCCACTACATGCAAAAAGAGATCTACGAGCAGCCGAACGCTATCAAAAATACCCTTTCCGGGCGCATTAGCCATGGTGAGGTTGATTTAAGCGAGCTGGGCCCGCAGGCTAACGAGCTGCTGTCGCAGGTTGAGCATATTCAGATCATCGCCTGCGGCACCTCCTATAACTCAGGTATGGTTTCCCGCTACTGGTTTGAGTCGCTGGCAGGGGTACCGTGCGATGTCGAAATTGCCTCCGAGTTCCGCTACCGCAAATCGGCCGTGCGTCGCAACAGCCTGATGATCACCCTCTCTCAGTCAGGCGAAACGGCAGATACGCTGGCTGGTCTGCGCCTGTCGAAAGAGCTGGGCTATCTGGGCTCGCTGGCGATTTGTAATGTGCCTGGTTCCTCTCTGGTGCGTGAATCCGATCTGGCGATGATGACCAACGCCGGAACGGAAATCGGCGTCGCCTCGACCAAAGCCTTCACTACGCAGCTGACCGTTCTGCTGATGCTGGTGGCGAAACTGGCGCGCCTCAAAGGCCAGGACGCCGCTATCGAACACGAGATCGTGCATGGCCTGCAGGCGCTGCCGAGCCGCATTGAGCAGGTGCTTTCGCAGGATAAGCGTATCGAAGCGCTGGCTGAGAATTTCTCTGACAAACACCACGCGCTGTTCCTTGGACGCGGCGATCAGTATCCCATCGCCCTCGAAGGGGCGCTGAAGCTGAAAGAGATCTCCTATATTCACGCAGAAGCCTATGCTGCCGGTGAGCTGAAGCATGGTCCACTGGCGCTGATTGACGCTGAGATGCCGGTAGTGGTGGTGGCGCCGAACAACGAACTGCTGGAAAAACTGAAATCCAACATTGAAGAAGTTCGCGCCCGCGGCGGCCAGCTGTACGTCTTTGCTGACGGCGATGCGGGTTTCACCAGCAGCGACAATATGCACATTATCGAGATGCCGCATGTTGAAGAGGTTATCGCGCCAATCTTCTACACCGTACCGCTGCAGCTGCTGGCGTATCACGTCGCGCTGATCAAAGGGACTGACGTTGACCAGCCGCGTAACCTGGCGAAATCGGTTACCGTGGAATAACGGTTTTTACATCGTGACAGGGCTGCCGTCCGGCAGCCCTTTTTATTTGCGGCGAACGGCGAGATCCCACCCGCTTTATGACAGTCTGTCATTTTTGAGACGCTTTTTTGCCGTCATAAAAATAAAATTTTTCGGCAATCTTTTCCTCATTATCTTTATTAACAATATGATTTGTATTGTTTTTATTTAGCGTGAAATCCCGCCTTTTCGCCTGTCATAAAAATGTAATAATTCGTACATTTTACTGTCACCTGTTTGTCCTATTTTGCTCACCATAGCTTCGAAACAATGGTTTACGAATCCAGCAGGAGACATTATGAACGTTATGCGTACCACCGTCGCAACAGTTGTCGCCGCGACCTTATCGATGAGCGCTTTCTCTGTTTTTGCAGCAGCAAGCCTGACTGGCGCAGGCGCAACTTTCCCCGCGCCGGTGTATGCCAAGTGGGCAGATACCTATAACAAAGAAACGGGTAATAAAGTCAATTACCAGGGTATCGGCTCCTCTGGCGGCGTAAAACAAATTACGGCCATCACCGTAGACTTTGGCGCTTCTGATGCCCCTCTGGCTGACGATAAACTGGCTCAGGAAGGTCTGTTCCAGTTCCCGACCGTTATCGGCGGCGTGGTGCTGGCGATTAACCTGCCTGGCGTGAAATCCGGCGAGCTGGTGCTTGATGGTAAAACGCTGGGTGATATCTACCTTGGCAAAATCAAAAAATGGGATGATGCAGCGATTGCTAAGCTCAACCCGGGCATGAAGCTGCCTTCTCAGAATATCGCCGTTGTTCGTCGTGCCGATGGTTCCGGTACTTCCTTCGTTTTCACCAGCTATCTGGCGAAGGTGAACGAAGAGTGGAAATCTAAAATCGGCGCGGGTTCAACCGTAAACTGGCCGACCGGACTGGGCGGTAAGGGCAACGACGGCATCGCCGCGTTTGTTCAGCGTCTGCCGGGTTCTATCGGCTACGTCGAATATGCCTACGCAAAACAGAATAACCTCGCTTACACCAAACTGCTGTCCGCCGATGGCAAGCCGGTGAGCCCGACTGAAGATAACTTCGCTAACGCGGCGAAAGAAATCGACTGGAGCAAATCCTTTGCACAGGATCTGACTAACCAGAAAGGCGACAACGCATGGCCGATTACCTCGACCACCTTCATTCTGGTTCACAAGGCTTCCAACAAGCCAGAGCAGACCGCTGAAGTGCTGAAGTTCTTCGACTGGGCGTATAAAAACGGCGGTAAAGAGGCTAACGCGCTGGATTATGCAACCCTGCCGGAAAGCGTGGTTGAGCAGGTTCGCGCGGCATGGAAGACCAACGTCAAGGATAGCAGCGGTAAAGCGCTGTACTAATACCCGTCATACTTCGAGCTACAGGCGCGTTGGCAGCGCTTGCCTGCAGCTCGAATTATTTAGGGTATGGCATTACCTTTGTCAGAAAGATCAGTAAACTACGATTTTTTCTGGCCCGAAACTGAAGAGTAACTTATGGCTGCAACCAAGCCGGCATTTAACCCTCCGGGGAAAAAGGGTGACATAATTTTCAGCGTGCTGGTAAAACTGGCGGCGCTGATTGTGCTATTGATGCTTGGCGGCATCATCGTCTCCCTTATCATCTCGTCCTGGCCAAGCATTGAGAAATTCGGCTTTGCCTTTCTGTGGACCAAAGAGTGGGATGCGCCGAACCAGATTTTCGGTGCCCTGGTGCCTATTTACGGAACGCTGGTCACCTCATTTATCGCGCTGCTGATCGCCGTGCCGGTGAGCTTCGGTATCGCGCTGTTTTTGACCGAACTGTCACCCGCCTGGCTCAAGCGCCCGCTGGGTATCGCCATTGAGCTGCTGGCCGCGATTCCCAGTATCGTATACGGTATGTGGGGTCTGTTTATTTTCGCCCCGCTGTTTGCGACCTACTTCCAGGAGCCAGTTGGCAACGTTCTCTCGACCATTCCGTTCGTTGGCGCGCTCTTTGCGGGCCCGGCATTTGGTATCGGTATTCTGGCGGCAGGCGTGATTCTGGCCATCATGATCATCCCTTATATCGCGGCCGTTATGCGTGACGTCTTTGAACAGACGCCGGTGATGATGAAAGAGTCGGCATACGGTATCGGCTGTACAACGTGGGAAGTTATCTGGCGTATCGTTCTGCCCTTTACCAAAAACGGCGTTATCGGCGGAGTGATGCTCGGACTGGGGCGCGCGCTGGGGGAAACCATGGCGGTGACCTTTATTATCGGCAACACCTACCAGCTTGATAGCGTTTCATTATATATGCCAGGCAACAGCATCACCTCCGCGCTGGCCAATGAGTTTGCCGAGGCGGAAACCGGGCTGCACGTTGCCGCATTGATGGAGCTGGGCCTGATTCTCTTCGTTATTACCTTTATTGTTCTTGCCGCATCGAAGTTTATGATTATGCGTCTGGCTAAGAACGAGGGGGCACGCTAATGGCGACGATTGAACTACAAACCACCGCGGAGCTGGCGGAGTCTCGCCGCAAAATGCAGGCAAAACGCCGCATGAAAAACCGCCTCGCCCTGACGCTATCGATGGCGACCATGGCGTTTGGCCTGTTCTGGCTTATCTGGATCCTGATGTCCACCGTTACCCGCGGCATCGACGGCATGAGCCTGGCGCTGTTTACCGAAATGACCCCGCCGCCAAATACGGCGGGCGGCGGTCTGGCAAACGCCCTGGCGGGTAGCGGATTGTTGATTCTGTGGTCGACGGTTATCGGTACCCCTCTGGGCATTCTGGCGGGGATTTATCTGGCGGAATATGGCCGTAAATCCTGGCTGGCGGAAGTGATTCGGTTTATTAACGATATCCTGCTTTCCGCGCCGTCGATTGTCGTCGGTCTGTTTGTGTACACCATCGTCGTTGCGCAAATGCAGCACTTTTCCGGCTGGGCGGGCGTGATTGCGCTGGCGTTGCTGCAGGTGCCTATCGTTATTCGTACCACTGAAAACATGCTGAAGCTGGTTCCGGACAGCCTGCGCGAGGCGGCTTATGCGCTGGGTACGCCGAAGTGGCGCATGATTTCTGCGATCACCCTGAAGGCATCGGTATCGGGCATTATGACCGGTATCCTGCTGGCTATCGCCCGTATCGCCGGGGAAACGGCGCCGCTGCTGTTTACCGCGCTCTCCAATCAGTTCTGGAGCACCGATATGATGCAGCCGATCGCTAACCTGCCGGTAACGATTTTCAAATTTGCCATGAGTCCGTTTGCTGAGTGGCAGCAACTGGCATGGGCCGGGGTCTTGATTATCACCCTGTGCGTATTGCTGCTGAACATTCTGGCGCGCGTTATTTTCGCGAAGAATAAACACGGTTAATTTTTGCGGCGCGGCGAAACGCGGCGCCGAATGAGGAAGAGAACGAGATGAGTATGGTGAATACGACCCCGGGTAAACTTTCAGTACGTAATCTGAACTTCTACTACGGAAAATTCCATGCCCTGAAAAACATCAACCTGGATATCACCAAAAACCAGGTTACGGCGTTTATCGGTCCGTCAGGCTGCGGTAAATCCACGCTGCTGCGTACGTTCAACAAAATGTTTGAGCTGTACCCGGAGCAGCGCGCGGAAGGCGAAATTCTGCTGGATGGCGATAATATTCTCACTAACACCCAGGATATCGCCCTGCTGCGCGCCAAAGTGGGGATGGTGTTCCAGAAGCCGACGCCGTTCCCGATGTCGATCTATGACAACATCGCCTTTGGCGTACGCCTGTTTGAGAAACTCTCCCGCGCGGAT
>OFLW01000268.1_pt1 | contig 9149 bp, 7 predicted proteins | sample 1541061 | NCBI WGS metagenome assembly OFLW01 (sample SAMEA4413045, study PRJEB24355) | metagenome | biome: human; feature: gut; material: faeces | place: United Kingdom | collected 2010
GCTGGTTTATGTTAATATCTTCTGTTTAATTTTCAAAGACCATTTCTTTGTCGCCCTCAAGCGACTTTCTTAGTTTAACATCACTTCGAAATCTTGTCAACAACTTTTTTTCAAAATACTTTTTAATTTTTTAATTAAATTTAATTTTGAAAGTGAATTGTTTGTGTGCCTCTTAGCGACGAGATTTATCTTACCATATATGACACCATAAATTAAGCTTTTTATAGCTATTTATGCAAATTAAATATGTTTTTCTTGCTTTTTCTAAATAATTCTTTTAAATAATTACATTGATACACTTGGATAAGTTTGCTTTTATTTATTGTCTTATTATGTAGAAAAAACTACATTTCCCTAAATATTAAATTACAAAACAAAGTCTTAAATTTATTTTTCTTTATTTTGCTTACATTAAATCATTACTACAAATCACTGTATTCACTTATTTTTATAATTCCATCATTTATACTTAATTTATTTATTATTTCACCAACCTCTATATAATTAGGTAATTCAACTCTATATATAGACTGTTTATATTGCATAGCTTCATTGTTATTTCTCCCTAAAAACTCTATACTTTTTATCTTTACACCTTTTTGAGTGAAAATCTTATCTATAAATTCTAGAACTTGTGAATCTTTCTCATATATTATTTCAAAACATTTTTCTCCAGCCTTAGTTATAAACTTAGATTGAAACTTTTTCAAGCTTACTAAGGTTAAGAATATAAATAAAAATCCTAAAATTCCTAAATTATAATATCCCATGCCAATAGCTAAGCCAAGACAAGCTACAACCCATAATGATGCAGCTGTTGTTAACCCTTTTACTGATCCTTTATTTTGTAATATTGTTCCAGCACCCAAGAAGCCAATTTTATGAGGATATTTAATATGGTTCCAAATATATATTTATAAACAAATATTTAAAAGTAGTATGTGGAAAATAAAATGGTATTGTTTTTATAAATAACTTAAGTTAATATTATTTCATATAGTTAAGAGGTGATAAATTAATGAATCTAAATCAAAGTATAAAGGAAGTTAAAGGTTACTCATGCTCTGGATATGAAATATATATAAATAATGATAAAGTTCAAGACATTTTTATAAAAGGATTTGTTAAAAAATATAATGATAAAACATATTTTTTGATACTTAATACACAAGGTAAATTAATTGAAGATGCATTTAATTATATTAATGGAAATGAATATAATGCTTTAGGTGAAAGCAGTATAAAGATGCGTGAATTAGCTTATACATCACTAAAGATTCTTTATTCATTTATGGAAATAAATCATATATACGATATTAAAGAAATTTCTTCAATACAATTTAGTCAGTTATCTAGATTTTTATCTGGTGGCAATACAGAAGGAAACTACATAGATTTTAAGCTAACATCTATTCGCAGAAATAATACTGTTAATAAGTACCTATCTATTTATAGAAATTTTTTTGAGTATCTTGAATTAGATAATTCCTATTTTAAAGGTAAAATAACTACTGTATCCTACAAAAGTAATGATGCTGGATTTTTTTCACATGCAATCAAAAAAAGCTACGAAAAGTATGGAAACAATAAAAAGGTAGAAAAACATAAAACTGTTCCTAAATACATTCGATTCAATGAATATAAATTAATTATTGCTCTTTTTAAAGAAGAACAGAATATGGCTTTAGAACAATCTGATGATAAAGCCTATGTAGCATCATTAAGAGAAGAGTTGATAGTCCATTTAATGTACATTTATGGAATGCGTATAGGTGAGGTTTTGGGATTAACACTAGAAGATATATCAAAAAATGATAATGATGATTTTGCAATTATAACACTTAGAAATAGACATACAGACAAACATTACCAACGTGCTAAAGGTTGCATGAGTATAATATCTAAAAACGATTATCAAACTCCTAGTTACAATGAAAATGCTTTAGGTAAGGCTTTTGGATGTGAAACTATATATATATTTGAAGAAACCTATGAATTAATTCAAAATTATTTAAAAAAATCTAGAAGCATTAGTTATTTAACGCCTAAATGCAAAAAAAATCTTCAAAGCAAAAATATAGCAGCTAAAGTTACTAAATCTAATATCAAAGTAAATAGATATATATTTATTAGTAGTTATGGTACACCTATAGATAAAAAAGTTCATGATAATTATCTTAAAAATAAAATATTTTCAAAACTTGATATTCCAATTGATAAATTTAATAGAAAAAATAATTTAAATCATAGATTCAGACATGGTTTTGCTATGTATAAAAAAGACCATGAGAAATATGATATCTTTCAACTTAAAGACGCATTAAGGCATACTAGTACTTCATCATGTCTTATATACCTTAATCCAACAGAAGAAGAAATGGCTAAAAGAGCAAAACAAGGAAATAAATTTTTGAATGAAAGTGGTGTTAAGCTTTGACTATAACAATAGAGTTAATGGATAAAATAAAATCAATTCTTGAAAATAACAATAATGATTATGAAATTAGTAGGTTATTATATAGTTTCATAGATACCAAAGCAAAAGATTCAAATTTTACAATAAAAAATAATAAACATTACAATTCTGCTATTAAGTATCTAATTAAATATTTTGAATATATAACAATAGAAAATTTTTCGATGGACATATATTTAAGTATTATCGAAAAAATTTCCAAAAATAAATCTAGAGATATAAAAGCAATATTGAACAAAATCCTTCCTATTCTTTTAGAATATATTGTTGATAATACAAATAATAAATTATCACCTAATATCAATGAATTATTTGAATATAAAGATACTCTAAAAAATTATTGTAATAATTTTTTAATAGGAACACCTTCTATTAGGAAATCTATTGCTTTAGAAATTTATTCATCTAAAGGAGATAAAGAAATAAGAAGATTACTTGATGGTTTTATATGTAAAGAATTCACAGCTCCAACCAACTTAAATTTCGATACTGTAAAAGGAGTTGAAGAATACTTATACACTCTTAAAGGTTTAGTTAATCTCATAGGTTCATATAAAATAACTGACATTACTTGGAGAAACTACTGTAATTTAATTCAAAAAGTATATTTTTCAGTAACCTTTTGTAATATAAAGAGTTCTAATAGAGGAAAATTTAAAAGCTTATTACCAGAACTATTTAAATACATAATAAATAATACCAAATTTAATGACCTTAAAAATATTCAGGAATTAAATAAATTTCAAGACTATTTATATGTACAAGAAAGAACAAAGCCTTCTTCTAACTCTAATTATGACCAATTTATCTTTCAAGAAGTTTATACTAATTTCCCAATTAGTAGTTCTCCATCACAATTACATTTATTTGAGTATTCATATAAATCTAAAGGTAATATTGTAAATTCAAGTACTCTAGTCAATTTAAACACAGATAATATTTTTATTAAAAAAATTCTTATAGAATTTATAAATACTTTTGATAAAACTCAAAAAAGCACTGCAACTAGAATAGAAAATAGGCTTTTCATATATTATTTTGATGAAAGTCTAGGTTCATTATCTAAAAACATGAATTGTATTGAAAACTTAACTTTTGAAACATTCAAAAAACAATTTCAATTTTATGACAATAAAGATTCTCAATTTTCTTTTAGTAATGTAAAAATGATTGACGTATTAAAAAAGTTTTATATCTTCTTACTATCATATATAGAAACTAATAAATATAATCATAAAATATTTATTAATACTGCAATTAATGTAAAAGTGTTATCAAGTTCTAATTTTAATACTATGTTTAAAGAAGGCTTTAAATTCATAATACACTCTCCTTTTGAAATCCCACCTTCAGAAGATAAATTATGTATTGTTGAAAATAAATCTTCTAATGCCCGTGCTACTAAATTAAATAGTATTAGACTTGATTTTTCAAAAATATATGACCTAAATTTTAGAAATGATTTAAAAATTTTTCTTTGGAATAAAAACTATAACTACATAGGTTCTATGTATAGTGATTTCTATATAATAAAAGACTTTCTAAATTTAAAATATGAATATGATATACAGAATAGTAATATAACTCCTATAGTACGTACTAACGAAACCTTTAGTGAGGATTTTATGCTTACTTATATGTGTAGTATTGTTAGTAATTACAATAAATCCAAGACAATATCTAATACATTTTCACCTGTTAAATCATTTGTTAATTACTATAAAGATAAATACAAATTTAACACGCTCTTGAACGATTACTTAATCTGTAAACAGACAAAACCTAGCGGAAGCGATGGAGGAATGTCTATAGATGATTTTAATAAAATAGCTGAAGAATTTAAAAAAGATAAAAATACAACTAAAAACGGAGAACTTTTATTTATAATACTTTATCTTTGTACAAAAACCAAGCTTAGAATAGGAGATATATTGTCGCTTAGAAGAAATTGTATAGTATATATAGATAAAAGAAATTATTATGGTACCATCGAACATTACACCAAAACCGAAGAAGAAAAAGTGGAAACTCAAATCCCCTTAGAATGTATAGAATCAATTCAAAGAGCTATTAATTTAACAGAAGATTATGCTAAAAATGCTATTAATAAAGAACATTCTAAGTATATATTTATAACTCCTTCAACTTATCAAATTAATCTTGATAAATATACAATTCATAGTCTTTCTTCATATTTTTATAGAAAATTCTATGAAGTTTTAAACTCATTAAATCTTGAAAAAAAATATCGTATTTATGATATTAGACACATGAGAAAAAATGAAATTATAAAAGCTGCTTCTAAAGCAGATAAAGATATTCATGAGATACTTGATATGATAGGCGGCACTATTCAAACTAATTTAAATAATTATATAAATAGTAAAGATATAGAATTCTATGTTGAAGTTTTTACTGGTACCGTTATATCTAATGTGAATGTAAATGGAGAAGTTACATTAAACCCAAATACCTCACTCTCAACCAATGTACTTGGAAGTTGTAAACAGTCAGCTTGTAATCATAATGATTATCAAAATACAGATTTACTAAAAAAATATCCATTTTATAAATGTCTTCAATGTAAAGATTTTGTAACTACACCAGAAAAGATTTATATATTCGAACATTATATTGAAGAAATAAAAACATTCAAAAAAAATACACTTAACTATGAAGAATCAACAATTTGTGAGATATTGTTGCAACTTTTAGGTGTCTTCTATCAAAAACAATTATTTATGCTTAATAGAAATAAGGAGGTTTAAAATGAGTATAGGGCAAATTAAAGATTTAGTATTAAATAAAAATAATGATAAAATCAATTGGAATATCGAAGAAATTGGTAATCGCTTAAAATTAACACCTATAGAACAAATTCACCAAACCAAACAAATACCAATAGCTGGAACATGTTATTATACTGATAATGTTTGGAATTATAATTTATTTAATACAGAAAATAAGCCTTTCGAGGATTATATAATAAATTTTAATTCTATTGTCCCAAAATACATAGAATATGTAAAACTTTTTGCACTTAGACAGCTTGTTATTAGAGGAAATAGAGTGGTAACTGTAAGAGATAAGGTTGAAATACTAAAAGAATTTACAACATTTCTTGAAAAAAGAAATATTATTTATATGGAAAGCATAACTGTCGCATTGATAAAAGAATATTTTGATAATATGAACATAACAGAAAAACGTGTGTCAAAAAAGAAAAATATTATAAAAGATTTTTTAAAGGTTATTTCAATGAACGCTTCTGTAAATTATAAAGATATTTACAAATACTTGTCTGTTATTAATAAACAAAAGGAAAAGCAAGAGATTGAGAAAGGAAAACATAAACTAATTCCATATAAAAATATATCAAATAAAGCATCAGTTTTTGATAATATAGTTTCATTAGCTATAAAAGATTTATTAAATGATAATTTATCTATAAAAAGACGTACTACAGCATGTATGATAGTTATATTAGCTGAAACTGGCATGAGGATTGGTGAATTTCGTATATTACAATCTGATAAATTAAAAAAAATTGAAAGACCCTCATTACCAAATATTGATAAAAGTATAGAATCTTCTAAAACTGAATCATATATACTTGAGTTTTATACCTATAAAACTACTATTTCTGAGGGTAATTGGACATATACTTTTATGACTCCTAATGCAGTCTTAGCTTATGAAACATTAAAAGATATAATGTCTGTTAGAAGAAAAAAATCTAATTCTAATTATCTAATTCTAAATCAATTTAATAATTTATATAACAACTCGTCATCTTTATGGAATTTAAATAAAGAATTTTACTTTAATCATAAAGAAGAATTAAATATAGGCTCTATGTCTTCAGAAATTCGCAATAAATTTAGTATATGGACTATAACTAAAAATGATTTTAAAAGAAGCAATGGACTATTCACTCCAGAAGGCAAAAAAATTTATTATATAACACCTCATCAATATAGAGTAACATGCGCAACAATTCTTTATTGCAGAGAACATAAAAAACTAGAATGGATAAGACGACATATGAATCACTTATCAACTGAAATGACGGAGCACTATATTCGTGAAGAAGCTAAAAGACAGCAGAAAGTTGGAATAGCTAAAGCTTTAATTAGTAGAAGCAACTCTGATGGAACTCAACTTGAAACTGATATAAATAAAATATCAGACCCAGATATAAAAAATGAATTAAAAAATGAAAAATTTAAAAAAGCATATAATGATATAAATAAATTTCTTAAACTAGTTTCTTCTAATCATAAAAAATTAAATATAAAAAGAAATATTAATGAAATAATCGATTTACTTTATGAATATGAACTTCCAATGACTGATGTTGATGTAGGCTATTGCATGCTAGATACTTTAGAGGTAATGTGCGAAACTCAAAACAGACTAACCATGCTTGAAGATTTTAATATTCAAATTCCTACCCTTGACTCTTTATATTTAAGTTACAAAAGATTTCAAGATAAAATTAAAATCATTGAGTATAATTCCAAACTATACAAAATAAATGATAACTATATAGAAAGCTATCAAAGAGAATTAAACAGCATGTCTTTATTAATTAATAAAAGACTTTTACCAGAACTAAAAATACTAGAAGAAGAAATAAAAAAAAGAGATAACGAAGATATTATAACTAAATATAGTAATCTTTCATTAATTCTCAATAATTTTAATGACATAAAAAAGGAAGTGTTAGAATGGAATCAAAAAATAGAAAATCTGATGTCAGTATAGTAGAAAATTCAATTAATGATATTCTAAAATCACATAATATGGATAGCTTTTATGATTTACCTAATAACATACAAAAATATTTATCGAATATAGAAAATTACTTTCAAAATTGTGAATCAACATACTTAGAAATTAAACAATTGTTAGATAGCATATCCTTATCTTATAGAGGTATCAGTAAAATGTCAGGGGTAACCTGGTCTACTTTTAATAGATATTCTATACTTAAAGAATATATTGATAATCGCATCCCATCTCTTAAATGTAATGTTGATTTAATATCTAATAATAAATTAGATATTATTACAAATAACTATAATCAGTTAAAAAAAGAAATGGATTATATGGTTGATAATTGCCTTGAAATAGGAATTTTAAAGTCAAAAATTAAAATTTTAGAAGAGCAAAACAAAACATTATTAAATGAAAATACTAGACTTAAACTCGAAGAAGCAGCTTTATCTAAAAAAAATTCTAAAGCTTTAGTTTCAGATATAAATAAATTCAAAAAATAATACAATTACAGTTTACTAAAACTTATAACAAACAATCTTTTTATTTTCATTAGATAAAAATCCAGTATTAATTTATACTGGATTTTTTTATTAAATAAATTTAATTCTCTTGTAAAAAAATAATAGCAATTCGCTTTTGATGTTATCATAAATGAGTTTTTAGGCATAACCTTGATAACTTGATAAAAATTATATAAATCATTAGAAGTGCCACCTAAATCCCCAATACTAACAATAAATAATATTAAACTTAGTGTTGTATTCGTAAAAGGAATAAAAGTCCATATTATCAATGGTAATAAACCTAATATCACTGCTGGAACCACTAAAATTATAGCATAACGAGTTTTTGAAATTGGAGCACAATGAATAATACTTAATCCAGCAGGAGAATAGAATATTTCAGCAGTATATTCTCTTGGGAAACACATCGCATGTAATAACTCATGTACCACAAGAAATGCCATTGATACTATTAATCCTATTAGCATTCATTTTAAATTCAAGTTAAAGTCCATAACATAAGTTCTATTAAAATATACTCCATCAGTATTTTTATCAACCTATACTTTCATTGCAACTTAAGTAGAATGCTATGTCCTTTTGCGTTATTACATTCATTTTTCTGAGAAATCATATCTTTTCTTCTCCCCCTAAATTCATTAATATTAACCTTCTTTCTAGGCATATCTTATACAAAAGAATTATTCATTTTAATAGAAATATTTTTACTATAGTATTTTTTCAAAAAAAGTCTTATGTTTGACACAAGACTCTTTTATTTCCGAACCAATATTCAACTATATTTTTTTATTATTTATATTTTTAATAGACTTAACACCTTTAAAACACAGAATTATTAACGTAATTATCCCTATTAATCCTACAGTTAATAACGCAATAATTATATTCATAAAAACACCTCCCCATAACTATTCCTACAATTGATTATATAATATATTTTTCTAGTATATAATCTAAAATAGATAAGGTAATTTAATATTTCAACTAATATATTTATATTATTTCAATAGTCATTTAATTAAATTTTAACCAATTAAAAGTCTTTTATTTATGTCATATTCTTTTAATGATATATAATATCCTTTCTAAATTTAATAGTATCTTCTATCTATGTTATTTCATATTTTTATTATAAAACTTTATAATATTTATTAATAAAAATATTGTATTTCCAATAGCACAATATACTTTCACTTAAATGAAAAATTTGTGTTAAAGAAATTGTAATTAAAAAGTGCATTTTATTTTCGACACTTGAGTTCATAAGTAAAATGCTATTTATAGATGTTGTATAGGATATTATTAAAATATATTACTAATTATTATTTTTAACCTATAAAAGAAATTGTAATTAAAAAGTGCATTTT
>OFLW01000277.1_pt1 | contig 8937 bp, 8 predicted proteins | sample 1541061 | NCBI WGS metagenome assembly OFLW01 (sample SAMEA4413045, study PRJEB24355) | metagenome | biome: human; feature: gut; material: faeces | place: United Kingdom | collected 2010
TTCTAATTTGTATTTTGCCATTAAAAAACTGACCTCCTTCAGTTGGTTTTTAAGTCCAACTTTTGGGGGTCAGTTCATTTTTCAGGGCTTTTACTTTTTATGCAAGCTAACATATAATACTAATGTGAGGTGTTCTTTTGCGAATTTTTATTTTTATTTTATTTTTAATAAATATCTTTTACAATTTTACTCTTAAGAAGAAAAATATTGTATCTGTGAAAATGGAAAAATCAATTTTATTTATCATTATTATATTTTCTCTTGTCCTATTCTTTTTAACTTATAAGTTTTCCCATTTTTCTTGGGATTATCTTCTCGCCCTTACTTCAATAGTCTTAATCTATTCTCTTGCTTTTTCACCTGGAATAAGAGAAGATGGCTTAAATGTTTTTATGGGAACAAGTAGCATAATTAAGTTTGCTCCCTTTAGCGAAATTAAAAATATTGGTATTGGTACGTCTAGGGACGGCAAAATTATTTTAAATATTGAAGTTTTCTCTGATACTTATAAGGAAACTTTTGATTGCAAGGACAGAGAAACAATAGAAAATTTATAAAAAAATTTTAAATAATTTATTGACCGAAAATTTTCGGTCTTTTTTTCTCTTATAAATTTTTTAAAAATGTCTTATCCCCTGCTCTTTTCTTACAAGTCTGTATTATCACCCATTCTTTCAATTGACAACTTGACTAAATAATTGTATAATCGTAAAAATTACTTTTTAATTTTTTCTGTTTTTTTGTACTAAACACGAATTTTTTAAACATAATTTTACACAGATTTTTAAATTACTAAAAAGGAGAAAAAGATGAAAGTCGCAAAATTTGGTGGCAGCTCCCTGGCAGATGCTGTTCAACTGAAAAAAGTTAAGGAAATTATTGAGGAAGACTCTGCGAGAAAATACATTGTCGTGTCTGCTCCTGGAAAGGGCGTTAATAACAATCACAAGGTTACTGACCTTCTCGCAATGTGCCACGAGCTAAGTGCGCACGATTTGAATTTTAACGAAGTTTACAAGATCATCGAAAATGTTTTTAAAAATATTGTTGATGATCTTCTTTTAGATATTGACATTGATAAAATTTTAGGAGATGTCAAAAGTGAAATTGAAAGTGGTGCTAGCTACGATTTTGTAATTAGTCGTGGTGAGTTTATTAGCGCCCAAGTCCTTGCAAATTACATTGGTTATGATTTTGTTGATGCAAGGGATTTAATTGTATTTAACGAGGGCATTTTGGACCTTTCCAAGTCATGTGAAAACATAAAAAATATTCTTATTAAGCACGATAGAGCTGTTGTGCCGGGTTTTTATGGTTTAGATGAATTTGGAAAGGTCCATACTTTTTCTAGGGGCGGTTCTGATGTTACTGGCTCTGTCATTGCTTCTGCCCTCGATGCAGAGATGTATGAAAACTTTACTGATGTGTCTGGATTTTTAGTTGCTGATCCTAAAATTGTAAAGGACTCCTCTCCCATTGGCACTATTACTTATAAGGAACTTCGTGAACTTTCTTACATGGGTGCAAAAGTTCTTCACGAAGAGGCAATTTTCCCTCTTCGCGATAAAAATATTCCTATAAATATTAAAAACACTAATGCTCCTCATGAAGAAGGCACTTTAATTGTTTCTAAATGTCCTTTTAGAAATAAAAATATTGTAACTGGAATTTCTGGCAAAAAGGACTTCACTGTTATTAATCTTGAAAAGGTAAATATGAACACTGAAAAGGACTTTTTCAGAAAGCTAACTACTGTTTTTGAATCTAATGACATCTCCATTGAACATATGCCTTCAAGTATTGATTCTGTTTCTGTCATTGTTTCTGATTCTCAAATTTCACCTAAGTTAAATAAGGTGCTTGAGGAGTTAAAAATTTATTTAAATGTTGATAATATTAGTTGGGAACGTGATATCTCTCTACTTGCAGTTGTTGGTCGTGGCATGATAAATGAAAAGGGCGTGTCTTCAAGGACTTTTACTGCTCTTGCTATAAATGGAATTAACATAAAGATGATAAGCCAAGGTTCTAGTGAAATTAATATTATTATTGGCGTTGAAACTAAGGATTTTGAAAAAGCTATTGAAGCTATTTATAGAGAATTTTATAAGGAGGAAAAAGATGAAGAAAATTAATGTAGCAGTTGTTGGAGCAACTGGTCTTGTTGGAAGTATGATGTTAAAGGTTTTGAGTGAGGAAAATTTCCCAATTGACAATTTATTTTTGTTTAGCTCGAAAAAATCTGCAGGAAAAATTATAAATTACTGTGGAAAAGATTACACTGTTGAAGAATTAAAGGAGGACTCCTTTGATGGCAGAGATATAAAAATTGCCCTCTTCTCTGCTGGTGGATCTGTCAGCGAAAAATTTGCTCCCCTTGCTGCAAAAGCTGGTGTAACTGTTGTTGACAACTCCTCTGCCTTTAGAATGGACCCAGAAGTTCCTCTAGTTGTTCCAGAAATTAATCCAGAGGACATTAAAAAGAACAAGGGAATTATTGCAAATCCAAATTGCTCAACTATTCAATCAGTCCTTCCTCTAAAACCAATTCATGATAAGTACAAAATTAAAAGAGTTATTTACTCAACTTATCAATCTGTTTCTGGTTCTGGAATCAAAGGAATTTCTGACCTTGAAAAGGGAACAAATCTTGCTTATAAGTATCCAATTGTAAATAATTGTATTCCACAAATCGATGTATTTTTGGACAATGGTTACACAAAGGAAGAAATGAAGATGATTAATGAAACTAAAAAAATTCTTCACGATGATTCCTTACTTGTTACAGCTACAACTGTGCGTGTGCCTGTAAGAAATTCTCACAGCATTTCTATCAATGTTGAAGTGGAAAAGCCTTTTGAAATTGAAGATGTGAAAAAAATTATAGCTGATTATCCTGGCATGATTTTAAAAGATGATCCAGCTAATGAAATTTATCCAATGCCACTAATGTCAGCTGATACAAATGAAGTTTATGTTGGAAGAATTAGAAGAGACTTCACTATAAAAAATGGACTAAACCTTTGGTCTTGTGCTGATAATATTAGAAAGGGCGCTGCAACAAATGCTGTGCAAATAGCAGAAAAACTTTTGGAGGTTTAATTTGAAAATTGCAATAATGGGCTTTGGCACTGTGGGAACAGGCGTCGAAGAAATTTTGTACAAAAAAAGAAAAGATTTACTGAAAAATAATTTTGATATAGAAATAGAAAGAATTTTAATAAAAAATATAAATAAAGAGAGAAATCCTCATGACAAAAATTTGATTTTCACAGATAATTTTGACGAAATCTTAAATTCTTCTGTAGACACAGTAATTGATGTAACTTCAAATCTAGAGGAAACTTATGAGAGAATTGTAAAACTTATTAAGGCGAAAAAAAATATTGTCACTGCCAATAAGGCTGTTGTTTCAAAATATTTTGAAGTCTTAAATGAGCTTGCTCGTGAAAATGAAGTTTATTTTTCTTACGAAGCTTCTGTTGCTGGTGCCATTCCAATAATTCATCCCATAATGGAAGAAGTTTTCTTTAATGATATTTCTGAAATTTCTGGAATTTTAAATGGAACTTCAAATTATATCCTCTCAAAAATGGAAAGAGAGGGCTCATCTTATAAAGATGTGCTAAAAGAAGCACAAGATCTTGGCTACGCTGAAGCTGATCCCACTGCTGATGTTGGCGGCTTTGATGCCATGAGAAAAATTAGAATCCTCTCCTCTCTTATTTACAATGCAAAAATTAAGGAAGATGAAATTTTTACCTTTGGAATAAATAATGTAAAAAAATCTGATTTTGATTTTGCAAAAGATTTGGGTTATTCCATTAGACTTCTTGGAAAGTCATCTTTATGTGATGGCAAGATTAATATTTCTGTAATGCCTACATTTTTAAAGGATGATTTTTTTGCAAAAACTTTTGAAGGCACAAATGCCATAAAAGTCCTTGGCGAAAATTTTAAAAAATATGAACTAAAGGGACCTGGTGCAGGAAAACTTGAAACAGCTGATGCAATTATGCGTGACCTTCTTAGAATTCTTGCAAAAAGAGAAATAAAATCTTTTTACAATGCTGAAAATTCCTACTCAGTAGAAAATAATTTAGAAAAAAAATATTATCTAAGATGTGAAAAAGTTTCTGATGACCTTAAAAATTTGATTTCATCAGAAAAAATTCTTGATGAAAATCATCATATAATTACAAAAAAACTCAGTCTAAAAAAACTTCTTCATGCAATAGAAAACTTAGATGATGTCTTTCTTGCAGAAATAGAGGAGGAAATATGAAGTTTTTATCAACTAGAAATTCCAATTTAAAAATATCGGCAAGAGAAGCAATTGTAAGGGGAATCTCTCATGACGGTGGACTTTTTGTGCCAGAATCCTTCCCTAAATTTGACATAAGTGAAAATTTAAATTTAAAATACACAGATCTTGCCCACAAAATTTTATCCCTATACTTGACAGACTTCGACAGCCATGAACTTTTAAAAATAATAGAAAAATCCTACGCAAGTTTTGAAGATGAAATTGCAAAAGTAGCTTATAAAAAAGATTTTTATCTGGAACTTTATCACGGAAGGACTTCTGCCTTTAAGGACTTTGCCCTTTGCCTTCTTCCCAATCTTTTGTCCTATGCCAAAAAATCTCTAGGCATAAAAGATAAGACTTTGATTTTAACTGCGACTTCTGGCGACACTGGAAAGGCTGCCCTTGAAGGTTTTTACAACACAGAAAATATAGACATTTTAGTTTTATATCCAACAGAGGGAGTTTCTGCCATTCAAAAAAAGCAAATGACTTCAACTGATTCTCTAAATTCAAAAGTTATTGCCATTGACGGAAATTTTGATGACGCCCAAGCTGCTGTTAAAAAGATTTTTAATGACGAGGACATAAAAGAGAAATTAAAAGAAAAAAATATTTATCTTTCTTCTGCAAATTCAATAAATATTGGCAGGCTTTTGCCACAAATTGTCTATTATTTTTATGCCTATGCCGATTTAGTAAATAAAGAAAAAATTTCTTGTGGCGAAAAAATTTCTTTTTGCGTGCCTACTGGAAACTTTGGCGACATCTTAGCTGGCTACTATGCAAAAAAAATGGGTCTTCCTGTAGAAAAACTCATAATTGCATCAAATTCCAATAATGTTTTAACGGATTTCTTCAAAACTGGAACTTATGATGCCAATAGAGAGCTTAAAAAAACTATCTCCCCTTCTATGGATATTTTAGTTTCAAGTAATTTGGAAAGACTAATTTATCACAAGTCATCTGATGAACTTGTTAAAGAAAAAATGAAAGAGCTTGCTGAAAAGCACATTTTTGAATTTAAGGATGACTTTAGTGAATTTTTATGTGGCTATGCCTCTGAAGAAGAAACAAAATCTACTATAGAAAAAACTTTTAGAGAAGATAATTATTTAATTGACCCACACACAGCTGTGGCAAAAAATATAGTAGATAAGCTTGGACTAAAAAATACAGTGATTTTATCTACTGCCAGTCCCTACAAATTTTCTTCATCAGTTTTATCTGCCCTTGGCGAAAATATTTCACAAGATGAATTTGAAAATATTGATGAGCTTTATAAAATTTCTGGTGTGAAAATTCCTTCTGAAATAAAAAAATTAAGGGACAAAAAAATTATTCATAAGACAAAAATTAATAAAGATGAAATTGAAAATGAAGTCTTAGAATTTGCAAAGAGACCTAAAAGAGTCTCTGTGCCTGCAACTTCTGCCAATCTTGGTCCAGGCTTTGACAGTCTTGGACTTGCCCTAAACTTATATAATACTTGTGAATTTAAAATTTCTGATGATATAGAAAATTTTAAGGACAATTTAAAAAATAATTTGATTTATAAGGCTTATGCCCACACTTTTGAAGTCTACAAAGAAAAAATTGTCCCAGTTAAATTTAAACTAGAATCAAAAATACCTATGTCCCGTGGTCTTGGATCTTCTGCAACTTGCGTAGTTATTGGAATAATGGCTGCCTTTGATGTCATGAATAGGTCGCTAGACAAAAAAGAAATTTTAAAAATTGCAACAGATTTAGAAGGACATCCAGACAATGTTTCACCTGCAATTTTTGGTGGAGCGACTGCATCCCTTCTTGATGATGATAAAGTCTTTGTAGAAAAATTTAAAATTTCTGATAAGATAAAATTTTTAGCGCTTGTTCCAGACTTTAAACTAAGTACAGAACTTGCAAGAAAAGCTCTGCCAGATAGTTACAGAAAAAAAGATTTTGTCTTTAATATATCTCACCTCAGTCTTTTAATTTTATCTCTTATTTCTGGCGATAAAGAAAATATAAAAGTTGCCCTAAAAGATAAAATTCATGAGCCTTATAGGTTTAAAGAAATTCCAGAAATTGATGAAATAGAAAAAATTATTGACGAGAGCCCTGCTATTGCCCACTATTTAAGTGGATCAGGTTCAACTATTATGCTTGTATTAGATAAAATGGATAAAGATTCAGAAAAATTTATTAAAAATAAATTAGAGGAATTAAATGGTAAATATTTACTCTTGCCACTTGAAGTAGATAGCCGTGGTGCATTTATTATTTAAAATTTTTGAAATTAAAGATTTTTAAAAATTTTATAAGTATTTTTTAAAAAAAGGTCGTATTGTCGACCTTTTTTTTCTTTTATTATGACGAAAAAAATGCTATTATGTAATAAATAAAATAAAAAGGAGCAAACATGAAAGAATTAAAGGTAAAAGACCTAGTTATCACATCACTTTTTATCGCCCTCGTCTATGTATTTACATGGCTTGTAAAAATACAGCTGCCCTTTGCACCTAATGGAGGACTCATCCACCTTGGAAATGTTCCCTTCTTTTTAGCTGCCATATTCTTTGACAAAAGAATTGGCATGACAGCAGGCGCTCTCGGCATGGGACTTTTTGACCTAACAAGCGGCTGGGCAATGTGGTCTCCTATGACAGTAATATCTGCACTCATCATGGGTTACATACTAAACAAATTTAATTACAAGCACTTGAAATTTGAAAATTTACTTATTTCTTTTGTCCTAGTTGCCCTAGTAAAAGTTGCTGTTTATTACATTGGAGAAATTTTTATACTATCATCCTTTGTAACACCACTTGCATCAATTCCAGGCAACATAATTCAAATTGCAGTTTCATCTGTAATTGTCCTTATAGTATTAAAGCCAATGGAAAAAGTTTTTAAAAATATTTAAGCATTAAAAAAGATAGGCTCTCACCTATCTTTTTTTTTGCAAATTTTTACCTTTCTTAAAAATTATCCTCTATAATAACTTTTCTATTTTTATTTATGTCCTCTGCTTTTTTTAACATTCTCTCTAGGTCACTTTCGTCAAAATCATAGACCTTATCGCAGAAGTAACAGCTAACTTCAGCCTTCTTATCTTCTTTAAGGATTTCTTCAATTTCCTTTGGACCAACTGAAATAATTGCATCTTCAACTTTTTCACGAGAGCAGTTGCACTTGTAGCTTACTTCTCTCTTTTCAAGAATTTTAAAATCAATGTCCTTCATGAGAATTTCAATTAATTTTTCTGCGTCGTGATATTCATCTAAAATAGATGTTACACTTGGAAGACCCTTTAAATTTTCTTCTAGTTTTGAAATTTGTTCTTCAGTGGCATCAGGCATTAGTTGAATAATAAATCCACCAGCAGCCTTTATTGAATAATCCACATCAACTAAAACTCCAAGTCCAACAGCTGATGGAACTTGATCTGATTGAAGAAAATATACTGCAAGGTCTTCTGCAATTTCTCCAGTCGTAAGATTTACTGTGCCAGTGTAGGGCTTTTTCATTCCAGTATCCATTACAAGAGTTAAATTCCCATCGCCAACAATTCCTGCAACATCAATTTTTCCATCAGATTCTCTTGTTGGAAGATCAGCCATAGGATTTGTCACATAACCCTTTACGTAACCATCATTTTTACAAGTTGCAACAATTTTTCCCGCAGGTCCATTGCCATTAATAGAAAGAGTTATGGAGTCCTTCTCATTTTTTTGCCAGGAACCAATAATTGCAGCTGCAGTTAAAACTCTACCTAGGGCAGCACTTGTAGTTTTTGATAATTTATGAATTTTAGCAGCCTCTTCCACTACATCTGTAGTAATTGCTGCAGAAATTTTTATAGTTTCAGTCTCATCTATTGCTCTTAAAATATATCCCAAATTTACCTCCTTGTGATAAATGTGTATCTAGAAGTTTCTTCCCTTACTTCTTTAAATTCATAATCGTCATAAACTTCTATATCTTTAAATCCTGTTTTTTCCAATAAATTTTTCACGAAGGATAGATCATATGCCCTTTCTAAATGTTCTTCGTAAAATCTTTTATAGTCATTGTCCTTAATATTTCTAAAAAAATTAACTCCATAGGTGTTTAATTTTTCCTCTTCATCGTAAATATTTTCCCAAAGGTATAAAACATCTTCCACTTCGTCTACAGTAACTGGAGGAATATTTTTAAATTTGTATTCTGTATTTAGGTCAAAAATAAAAATTCCTCCATCTTTTAAGTGATCGTAGGAAGATTTTATTGCAGCTTCAAAATCTTTTTCATCTGTTACATAATTTAGACTGTCGCCAACGGAAAATATTGCATCATAAGATGCTGGTGCAGAAAATCCTGCCATATTTTGCTTAAATAATTTTAAATTCTTACTTCTTATTTTATTTTCACAAACACTTAACATGTCATCAGACAAATCAAAGGCATGAAGCTTGTAGTCTCCTACCAATTTTTCTGTCAGTCCACCTGTGCCCTCTCATGTCAAGCTTATGACAAAAAAGAGGTTATTGTTATGTAATTTAAAAGAGAGTGATTGCTCACTCCCTTTTTTACTTCCATATTATGTTCAACACTTCGTTTCCTTCACAGAATACTGAGTCTATATATTTTTCCATCAATTCTCTGGT
>OFLW01000278.1_pt1 | contig 8922 bp, 9 predicted proteins | sample 1541061 | NCBI WGS metagenome assembly OFLW01 (sample SAMEA4413045, study PRJEB24355) | metagenome | biome: human; feature: gut; material: faeces | place: United Kingdom | collected 2010
GTCTATACTGCGGGTTCCCTGACGTGCGTATTCGTCACCGCCGCCTTTGTCAAAGAGGTATTTAGTTCAGCCGTCGCCATGATCGTCTACACCTTCCTGTCGATGATTGCATTGCTGATCGTTTGCCTGTTCCCGACGCCAATGGTGGTTACCGGCTTCGCCTTTATCATCGGTTTCTCCGCCGCCGGCGGCGTACTGCAGATAGGCGCGACCATCATGGCCATGAGCTTCCCGAACGGGAAAGGCAAAGCCACCGGGATCTTTTATACCGCAGGCAGTCTGGCCAGCTTTACGATCCCGCTGATCACGGCAAAACTATCGAAGATAGGTATCGCCAGCATTATGTGGTTCGATCTTCTGATCGCTATCGTCGGCTTTGTGATCGCCCTGTACATCGGTTATCGTCAGCTTCAGGTTCGCGCCGCTGCCAGAACATCCCATGTTGCAGCAACCGCCTGATGGTCAATGACAAAAAGAATAATGGATACCAACATGACTCAAGCAGTAACAGTAAAAAACATCACCTTCCAGGAAGGGGAAACCTTAATTTGCGTACCGCTGATCGGTAAAACGCTTGCCGAGCTGCAGACCAACGCTCGCGCGCTGGCTACCGCCGGAGCTGACATTATCGAATGGCGCGTCGATCACTTCACCCAGGTCAGGGAAATTGAGCAGGTCCTGCTGGCGCTGGGTGAAATTCGCCAGCTGCTGGATGCGATCCCGCTGCTGTTCACCTTCCGCAGCAAAAAAGAGGGTGGCGAAACGGAAATCAGCGATGAAGCCTACTTTGAGCTAAATCGCCAGGCGGCCGTCAGCGGTCTGACCGACGTGATTGATATCGAGCTGTTTAACGACGAAGCGCAAATTCGCTCGCTGGTGAATGATGCCCATGCTGCTGGCGTAAAGGTCATCATGAGCAATCATGATTTCCATAAAACGCCGGCCCAGGAAGATATCATCTACCGCCTGCGCCGCATGCAGGATCTCGGCGCTGACCTGCCGAAGATCGCGGTTATGCCGCAGTCGCCGCAGGATGTCCTGACGCTGCTCTCGGCAACGCTGACCATGAAAGAGAAGTACGCCACTCGACCGTTAATCACCATGTCGATGGGTAAATCCGGCGGCGTCAGCCGGGTAACCGGCCGTTTGTTCGGTTCAGCGATGACCTTCGGGACCGTAGGCCAGGCTTCTGCGCCGGGACAAATTGCCATTACCCAACTGCGTGAACTGATGGATATCCTTTCCTGATAAAACATCGCCCGGAGGTCTTCCTCCGGGCAACATGCTAGCGGATTTTTTGACTGTCATTAATAATGACATCTTTAAATGACTGAATAGCTGGAGAAAGTACCCGCTCTTTCATCGTTGCCAGGTAGATATAACGTGGAGGAATCGCATTTTTGATCGTCAGGATATGCACGTTGTAATACGAGAGCGCGGAAATTCGCGGCATAATCGCAATCCCATAATCAATACTGACCAGCCCCGCCATCGCCGTATCCTCATCAACGTAGCAGGCAATATCCGGCACCAGCTTTTGCTGCATAAATACGTTATCAATAAAGGGGCGTAACCCGCTATTTTCCGAAAAATAGATATAGGGATAGTGGATTGTCTCCACCAGGTCGACTTCATTTTCATAGAGCCTGGCCAGAGGGTGATCTTTTGCCGTCACCACCACCAGTTCTTGCTGAATAATAGGAATAAAATCAATATCCGGTTCATCCGCAATATAAGAACAAATAGCCAAATCGCTTTTCCCGGCCTTGAGTTCCTGCAGAAGCGTTAACGACGTACCCTGCGTAAAGGAAAATGTCACATTGTGACGAGATGGTGAAAGTGAATACTTATTAATTAACTGCGGAACAACATACTCTCCCATGGTATAAATAAACGCGATGCGTATATTCTCTTTGTTCTCTGCGCTATTTTTTTGCAACGTCATGCGGCCATTTTCTAACGAGGCCAGCGCATCTTCCACGTAGGGAAGAAAGCGCTTACCGTTCTGCGTAATCTTGATATTGCGCCCCTGCCTGGCGAATAGCGCCACGCCCAGCTCTTTCTCCAGTTCAGATATGGCATGGCTCAGCGAGGGTTGAGTGATAAAAAGGCTGGAGGCGGCTTCAGTGTAGTGCTCGGTTTCTGCCAGCCGCTTAAAATAATAAAGTTGCTTTAGGTTCATTATTTTTGCTCGTATAATATAAGAATAAAACTAATGCCCCTAATATACCATACAAGCCATCTATGATGAGCCGAAACGGAGAAATACCGGCGTTATATCAAATATTGTTTTACGTAACAAAGCATGACTTCTCATCGATAGAGTCAATACTTAAGCAGAATATTTTTGCATGCATAATACATGCAAAAATATTTTAAACTTTAAAGGAAATCACTATGAGGACGATCGATGCTCAGGAACGGCCGATTTTGCCGTCGGCCGCGCAGAAGCGAACTAAAACGCGAATTGTAATTTTAATGTTACTATCGATAGGGACGATGATAAATTATCTCGATCGTACTATTTTAGGTATTGTTGCTCCCAAGTTAACAAGCGAAATACATATTGACCCGGCGATGATGGGGATCGTTTTTTCTGCTTTCGCCTGGACCTACGCGCTGGCACAAATTCCCGGCGGGATGTTTTTAGATCGCTTTGGCAATAAACTGACCTACGCGCTTGCTATTTTCTTCTGGTCAACATTTACCTTATTACAAAGTTTTTCTGTCGGGCTAAAGTCTCTGCTGCTGCTGCGTTTAGGCTTAGGTATCAGCGAAGCCCCCTGCTTCCCGGTTAATAGCCGGGTCGTCAGTAAATGGTTCCCCCAGCATGAACGCGCCCGCGCGACGGCAACTTACACCGTCGGTGAATATATTGGCCTGGCCGCATTCTCCCCGCTACTTTTTTTAATTCTTGAACATCATGGCTGGCGAACGTTATTTATTCTGACCGGCGGCCTGGGCATCGCGTTTACTTTTGTATGGTGGAAGTTTTATCACGAACCGCATCAATCAAAAACGGCAAATAAAGCAGAGCTGGAGTATATCGGCGTAGAAAATACGGCTGCCGCCAATGAAAACATCCCTTTCAACTGGCCGGATGCGAAGCGTCTACTCTGCTGCCGACAAATCATTGGCGCCAGTCTTGGGCAATTTGCCGGTAACACCACGCTGGTGTTCTTCCTGACATGGTTCCCGACTTATCTGGCCAACGAACGCCACTTACCGTGGCTACACGTGGGTTTCTTCGCCTCCTGGCCGTTCCTGGCCGCCGCTATCGGGATATTTTTCGGCGGCTGGGCATCCGATAAAATATTAAAGAAAACCCAGTCGGTTAATATTAGCAGGAAGCTGCCGATTATTTCCGGACTGCTGCTTTCGAGCTGCATCATCCTTGCTAACTGGGTCGACAGTAATACCGCAGTGATTATTATCATGTCGGTAGCTTTTTTCGGCCAGGGGATGGTCGGTCTCGGCTGGACGCTTATTTCTGATATTGCACCAAAAAATATGGGCGGCCTGACCGGCGGGATCTTCAACTTCTGCGCAAATATGGCGTCAATTATCACCCCATTAATTATTGGCGTCATCATATCAATGACTGGAAATTTTTTCTACGCGCTAATTTATATCGGTTTAACCGCACTAATTGGCGTTATCGCCTATATTTTTATTATCGGTGATATCAAAAGAATTGAATTGAAATAACCGGCCCAGACATTGCCCCGGCTTCCTGCCGGGGCAATGAAAACGCTTAGATATCTTTCACCCTGCTGGTCATAAACAGCGTCACCAGGGAAATCGCGGCAATCGTCCAGTAGACGCTGGCGTGGCCATAGCTTTGCGACAGCGCGCCCTGAATGACCCCGGCCAGAATGACTCCGGTGGAAATACTGTTGGTAAACAGCGTCGTCGCGGCCCCCGCCCTTCCGGGCATCAGATCCTGAAACCACAGCATGCCAATCCCGGCCACAATGCCGATAAAGACGGCATTAAACAGCTGTAAAATCAGCAGCGCAACCCGGTCGTGAAACAGAATCAGGCCGATATAAAACAGCACGCCCGCCGCAACCGCCGTCACCATCATATTGCGCTTGCCCCAGCGCTTAACGTAGTAGCCCGCCAGAATCATCGCCGGGATCTCCAGCCCGGCAGCGGTGCCCATCAGGATCCCAGCAAGGCTGTCCGGCAGGCCAAGATCGCTGCTGATCCAAAGAGGCATATCAATGATATACATGGTATTGCAGGTCCACATCAGCGTGGAGGCGATAAACAGCATCCGCACGTTTTTATCGTGCCACCCTCCGGCCTGCACCAGCACTTCGGCCCCTTCCGAGGGTTGTTCAACGCGGGCGACCGACGGTAGCTTAAAAGCGATCAGCGCCAGGCTAATGACAAAGATCCCGGCGGCAATGGAGAACATGGTGGTGAAGCCATAATTCAGCGCCAGCATAAAAGCCAGCGGTGGGCCAATGACCCACGCTAGCGAGAGCTGCGCACGCATTATCGAACTGAACATCACCACTTCGCGCGCCGAGCTATCGGCATATTCCCGCGCCAGAGCGAAGAGCTGCGGCATCGCGGCATTCGCCACGGAGGCCAGCATAACCCCGCAGGTAATCAGCGTCAGATAGTGGCGATTGAACGCAAACAGCAGCGCGTTTCCCACCGCCATCAGGCAGCAAAACATAATCAGCCGTCGACGATCGCCTCGACTATCGGAGCGTTTAGCCAGCGCCAGGCTGACCAGAATCCCGGCAATGGCGTTAACGGTATAGAACAGCCCCACCCAGAAAGGCTGCGCACCGACTTCGCGGCTAAGAAATAAGCTGAGCGTCGGCGCCTGCAGCGCGCCTGCGATCCCCATCATGAAAGCGACAAGCATAAAAGCGGCGTAAACGCCGTTAAGCCGACGCCCCATCGTCATTAACCACAGCATGAAATATCCTTAAACACGCGAAGAAGAAAACGAAAAAAGCCAGCAGAAGTTTTCTGCTGGCGGGTGATTCTATACTCTATGGATTTCGAGTTGCGGGCAGGCGGCCAGAACGTAAGTCCCTGGGAACATAGATAACTCTGTGACCCGGGCGAGCGGGCGCAGCCAACGCACCTGCAGCTTGAAAGACGACGAGTATAACACCAATACTCAGTCACACATGATGTCTGCAAGTCAATGTTCAGAGGTCTGCGACGTAACTCCCCACTGCATCAGTTCACCGAGAATTTCCTGCTGTCTTCCTGCCATCAGGCGGGCCAGCCAGGACGCATCCTGCGTCGCAGAAAAGTAGCATTGGTAGAACTGTTTTGCGGTTGACCTCATCATATCCACCTCCTCGCTTCATCGACGTGGATTATTGCCTTAATATAGGAAGTAATAAATTGCTGAGTTTTTATCAGGAGTTCCCCTTTTATGTCTTCCGGTCGTTTACAACAGCAGTTCATCCGCCTGTGGCAGTGCTGCGATGGCAAGTCGCAGGAGACAACGCTGAATGAACTGGCAGAGATGCTAAGCTGCTCGCGTCGTCATATGCGTACCTTACTCAACATGATGGAGGCGCGCGGCTGGCTGACCTGGGAGGCGGAGGCCGGACGCGGCAAGCGTTCCCGGCTCGCTTTTCTCTATACCGGTCTCGCGCTGCAGCAGCAGAGGGCGGAAGATCGCGGCGAAACCTTCGAGCCGCTTATCGACGTGCAGACGCGCTACTGGTTTAACCCGGCCGCCATCAGCCAGCATTTTATTATCCCCGGCGCGATTACCATCATTATGACGGTGGTCGGCGCGATCCTAACCTCGCTGGTGGTGGCCCGCGAGTGGGAGCGCGGCACCATGGAGGCGCTGCTGTCGACCGAGATTACCCGCGCCGAACTGCTGCTGTGCAAGCTGATACCCTACTATTTCCTCGGCATGCTGGCGATGCTGCTGTGTATGCTGGTGGCGGTGTTTATACTTGGCGTGCCGTTTCGCGGTTCGCTGGTAATTCTGTTTTTTATCACCAGCCTGTTTTTGTTGAGCACCCTGGGAATGGGGCTGCTGATTTCCACCATTACCCGCAACCAGTTTAACGCCGCGCAGGTGGCGCTGAACGCCGCGTTTCTGCCGTCAATTATGCTGTCCGGGTTTATTTTTCAGATCGACAGCATGCCGGCGATAATCCGCGCGGTGACCTACGTGATCCCGGCGCGCTATTTTGTTAGTACCCTGCAAAGCCTGTTTCTGGCGGGCAATATCCCGGTGGTTCTGCTGGTGAACGTAATGTTTTTAATCGCCTCGGCGGTAATGTTTATCGGCCTGACGTGGCTGAAAACCAAACGGCGTCTGGATTAATTTGTCTGCGCCCGCTTCCCGGGTCGCGGCGTGAACGCCTTACCCGGGCTACCGTTTCTGCCAGATTAGGTAGCCCGGATAAGCGCAGCGCAATCCGGGGATCACAAAGAGAGAATATACGATGTTTCATCGCTTATGGACGTTAATCCGCAAAGAGCTGCAGTCGCTGTTGCGCGAACCGCAGACGCGGGCGATTTTGATTATGCCGGTACTGATCCAGGTACTGCTGTTCCCCTTTGCCGCCACGCTGGAGGTAACGAACGCCACCATCGCCATCTATAACGAAGACAACGGCAAGCACGCCGTGGAGCTGACCCAGCGCTTCGCCCGCGCCAAAGCCTTCACCCACGTTCTGCTACTGAAAAGCCCGCAGGAAATACGACCCACCATCGATGAACAAAAAGCGCTGTTGGTCGTGCGTTTCCCGGCGGATTTTTCGCGCAACCTCGACACCAACCAGACCGCCCCGCTCCAGCTTTTGCTGGACGGGCGCAACTCTAACAGCGCGCAAATTGCCGCGAACTATCTCCAGCAGATCGTCAAAAGCTATCAGCAGGACCTGCTGGAAGGTAAAGCCAAACCGAACAATAGCGAGCTGGTGGTGCGCAACTGGTATAACCCGAATCTCGATTACAAATGGTTCGTGGTACCGTCGCTGATCGCCATGATCACCACCATCGGCGTCATGATCGTCACCTCGCTCTCCGTTGCCCGCGAGCGCGAACAGGGCACGCTCGACCAGCTGCTGGTGTCGCCGCTGGCAACCTGGCAAATCTTTATCGGTAAAGCGGTCCCGGCGCTGATCGTCGCCACCCTGCAGGCAACCATCGTGCTGGGGATTGGCATCTGGGCCTATCAAATTCCGTTTGCCGGCTCATTGCTGCTGTTTTACTTCACGATGATCGTTTACGGCCTGTCGCTGGTAGGATTCGGCCTGTTGATTTCGTCGCTGTGCTCCACGCAGCAGCAGGCGTTTATCGGCGTATTCGTCTTTATGATGCCGGCGATTTTGCTCTCCGGCTACGTTTCGCCGGTGGAGAATATGCCTGTATGGCTACAGAACCTGACGTGGGTAAACCCGATTCGTCATTTCACCGATATCACCAAGCAGATCTATCTGAAGGATGCGAGTCTGGCAATCGTGTGGGGGAGTTTGTGGCCGCTACTGGTCATAGCGGCCACCACCGGCTCAGCGGCGTATGCGATGTTCCGAAGAAAGATCGCGTAGTTTTTTATCTTTCGCCAGCAGTGATACCACCGCCGGACCGGCCAGTATCGCCAGCCCGGCGAGGGCCAGCAGCAGGTTATTGTGCAGTACGCGCGACAGCAGCCACAGCACGATCACCGCGGTGCCGAAGTACCAGGTGGTGGTGAGTTCCTCAAGGAAATCACCGACGTCGCGCCAGCGCTCATCGTGATGGCGCTGCAAAAACAGCATCGACACTAACGTGACGCCGTACAGCACGCACAAACCTAATCCGACGCGCACCAGCGCGCCGCTCATCCAACCCATCACCAGTACTGCCACGACCAGTAGATGCAACATAATCTGCCAGCAACTAAGACCCGTTGCGACGCGTACACGTTGTTGCCACTTCATGGCTTCTCTCCTGAAGGATTTTTCTCTGCTACTCAGAGTACCGCACTTTACGGAAAATTCCGTATCACCGCATCTTTTTGTGACCTCTACTACACTATTTCCTACAGGAAAGTGACATTGCCCAGAGAAATAAGGACGAACAAATGCCGCGATTTTCGTTAAACGTGCTGACAATTAACACCCATAAAGGCTTTACTGCGTTCAATCGCCGCTTTATTTTGCCCGAATTACGCGAAGCGGTGCGCAGCGTCAGCGCCGACATTGTTTGCCTGCAGGAGGTGATGGGGGCGCACGAAATTCATCCGCTGCATATCGAAAACTGGCCGGATACCACCCACTATGAGTTTCTCGCCGATACCATGTGGAGCGATTACGCCTACGGCCGCAACGCCGTTTACCCGGAAGGACATCACGGCAACGCGGTGCTTTCTCGTTTTCCCATTGAACATTATCAAAATCTCGATGTTTCGGTGGGCAACAGCGAAAAGCGCGGCCTGCTCTACTGCCGCATCGTGCCACCGGAAAGCGGAATCGCTATCCATTTATTCTGCGTGCACCTGGGGCTGCGTTCTCATCAACGCCAGGCCCAGCTGACGATGCTGGCGGAGTGGGTGAACGGTTTACCCGCGGGCGAACCGGTGGTGGTGGCCGGTGATTTTAACGACTGGCGGCAGCAGGCTAACCGGCAGCTTAAAGCCCAGGCCGGGCTGGAGGAGATTTTTACCCGCGCCAGAGGGCGTCCGGCGCGGACTTTCCCGGTCAGCTTCCCCCTACTGCGCCTCGACCGCATCTACGTAAAAAACGCCCATGCCAGCCAGCCTAAAACGCTGGCGTTAAAACAGTGGCGTCATTTGTCCGATCATGCACCGCTTAGCGTGGAGATACATCTGTGAAATGCAGCTGGCAGGAAGGAAACCGCATTCGGCTATTGGAAAATGGCGATAACTATTATCCGGCGCTGTTTGCCGCCATTGGTCGCGCGCAGCAGCGGGTGATC
>OFLW01000282.1_pt1 | contig 8787 bp, 8 predicted proteins | sample 1541061 | NCBI WGS metagenome assembly OFLW01 (sample SAMEA4413045, study PRJEB24355) | metagenome | biome: human; feature: gut; material: faeces | place: United Kingdom | collected 2010
CATCGGCGACTATGAAAGCTGGTCAGAAGCCGATAAACAGGCCTTCCTGATCCGCGAACTGAACTCCAAACGCCCTCTGCTGCCGCGCCAGTGGGAGCCAAGCGAAGAAACTCGCGAAGTGCTTGAGACGTGCAAAGTGATCGCCGAAGCGCCGCGCGGCTCGATTGCGGCCTACGTGATTTCGATGGCCAAAACGCCGTCTGACGTCCTGGCTGTGCATCTGCTGCTGAAAGAGGCCGGTATCGGCTTCGCGCTGCCGGTCGCTCCGCTGTTCGAAACCCTGGACGACCTGAATAACGCCGACGACGTCATGACCCAGTTGCTGAATATCGACTGGTATCGCGGCTTTATCCAGGGCAAACAGATGGTCATGATTGGCTACTCCGACTCGGCGAAAGATGCGGGGGTTATGGCCGCTTCCTGGGCGCAGTACCAGGCGCAGGACGCCTTAATTAAGACCTGTGAAAAAGCCGGTATTGAGCTGACCCTGTTCCACGGTCGCGGCGGTTCTATCGGTCGCGGCGGCGCGCCGGCGCACGCGGCCCTGCTCTCTCAGCCTCCGGGAAGCCTGAAAGGCGGCCTGCGCGTCACCGAACAGGGCGAGATGATCCGCTTTAAATACGGCCTGCCGGAAGTCACCATCAGCAGCCTGTCGCTCTATACCAGCGCGATTCTGGAAGCCAACCTGCTGCCGCCGCCGGAGCCCAAAGCGCAATGGCGCGACATCATGGCCGAGCTGTCAGACGTCTCCTGCGAGATGTACCGCGGCTACGTGCGTGAAAATAAAGATTTTGTTCCTTATTTCCGTTCCGCAACGCCGGAGCAGGAGCTGGGTAAACTGCCGCTGGGCTCGCGTCCGGCCAAACGTCGCCCGACCGGCGGCGTCGAGTCGCTACGCGCCATTCCGTGGATCTTCGCGTGGACGCAGAACCGCCTGATGCTGCCAGCCTGGCTGGGCGCCGGCGCCGCGTTGCAAAAAGTCGTCGAAGGCGGCAAGCAGAGCGAGCTGGAAAGCATGTGCCGCGACTGGCCGTTCTTCTCGACCCGCCTCGGCATGCTGGAGATGGTCTACTCAAAAGCCGACCTGTGGCTGGCGGAATACTACGATCAGCGTCTGGTGAAACCAGAACTGTGGAAGCTCGGCGAAGAGCTGCGCAAACTGCTGTCCGCCGATATCAACGTGGTGCTGGCCATCGCCAACGACTCCCACCTGATGGCGGACCTGCCGTGGATCGCGGAGTCTATTCAGTTGCGTAATATCTATACCGACCCGCTGAACGTGCTCCAGGCCGAGCTGCTGCACCGTTCGCGTCTGGCAGAAGAGAAAGGCGAAAAACCGGATCCGCGCGTTGAACAAGCGCTGATGGTCACCATCGCCGGCGTTGCGGCAGGTATGCGTAATACCGGCTAGTTCGCCTTAAGAAACCTGTAGCCCGGCTAAGCGTAGCGCGAGCCGGGTTAAAAACCGTAGCTCCGGTAAGCATCGCGTTTACCGGAGCTATTTTTTATTAGTGGTGTAGCATTTCGTCGACAATCTGCTCTTTATGCAGCGCATAAGGATAGTAGGTTGGCCAGTTATCCATCTCTTTCAGCAGCGCTTCCTGGGACTCATTGCCCATAAAGATGTGGAAATGCTGGGACTTGCGTGGCGCGATGGTGTGATCGCTAAACTGAACAAACTTCGGCGCTTTTGAATCCGCCTGCTGGCATTCGAACAGGTAGCGCACGCCTTTTTTACCGGATGCGTAGGTCAGAATTTTGTAACCGGAATAGCTGTACTTACAGGCGTTGACGGTTTTCCCGACGTGAAACTCCATGACGTTATCCTCGATACCAATCTGGTCGACATCGGTAGCGTAGCCCTTCTTATAATATTCCCGATATTCCGCCACGCTTTTACCGGCCTTTTTGGCCTTCTGCTCCAGAACCGGATCTAAATCCCCGTTCAGCAGATAGGGGTTAACCGACTGCCAGATCCCCTCCCAGTCGCTCAGCGCCCTGTCCTTTACGTCCTGGTCAGCAAAAATGCCTTCACTCGCCTTTTGTTCCGCTTCGGTCAGCGCCGGGCCATGACTATGGTGACCGTGGGCAAAAGCCTGGCTGCTCGCCATTACCATGCCAATGCCAAACGCTAGGGCGGAAATCTTTTTGGTCATCACTCTCTCCTGAGTTTATGTTTGCAATAATATGTTACGATATAACATATCAACCAAATCTTACAATACACTTCGCAGAAAAACCGCGCGGCTTTTCCCTCTGCCAGTTTGTTAGGTATGATGAAAAAAGATCGCATTACGCGGAGAGAGAATGAATAGCGACATTAATCAGGTCATTGATTCTTTTGTTAAAGGCCCGGCGGTCGTGGGAAAGATTCGCTTTTCCACCGAGACCAGGCCGGCTTCTGAGAATGCGCTATGCGTCGATTTTCCGCGCCTCGAAATCATGCTTGCGGGTCAGCTTCACGATCCGGCGATTAAAGCCGATCGCGCCCAGCTCATGCCGCACGATGTGCTGTATATTCCCGCTGGCGGATGGAATGACCCGCAATGGCTGGCGCCCTCCACTCTGCTTACTATCTTATTTGGTAAACAGCAGCTGGAATTCGGCCTGCGCCACTGGGACGGCAGCGCGCTTAACGTGCTGGATAAACAGCAGGTTCCGCGCCGCGGTCCCCGGGTCGGCTCTTTTCTGCTGCAGGCGTTGAATGAAATGCAGATGCAGCCGCGGGAGCAGCACACGGCCCGCTTTATTGTCACCAGCCTGCTCAGCCACTGTGCCGATCTGCTGGGCAGCCAGGTACAAACCTCATCGCGCAGCCAGGCGCTTTTTGAAGCGATTCGTAAGCATATTGACGCCCACTTTGCCGACCCGTTAACCCGGGAGTCGGTGGCGCAGGCGTTTTATCTCTCGCCAAACTATCTATCCCACCTGTTCCAGAAATGCGGGCCAATGGGCTTTAACGAGTATCTGAATCACATCCGCCTGGAGCAGGCCAGAATGCTGTTAAAAGGCCACGATATGAAAGTGAAAGATATCGCCCACGCCTGCGGTTTCGCCGACAGCAACTACTTCTGCCGCCTGTTTCGCAAAAACACCGAACGCTCGCCGTCGGAGTATCGCCGTCAATATCACAGCCAGCTGACGGAAAAAACAGCCCCGGCAAAAAACTAGACTTTTGTGTGTTAAACCTGACTTTTGTGCGCGCTTTTATTCCGGCCTTAATCCGGATGACGGGATAAACGTGATCTAAATCATCCTTACTCATAATGCGTACATTTATCCAGTTTTTGGCAAATTTGTCATCTGGCGACCCGTCGAGTGAAAGCCGTATTCTTACCTCAACGACACTACCGAATTAAGCACTGAGGAAAGCATCATGGAACTCTATCTGGACACCGCAAACGTAGCAGAAGTTGAACGCCTGGCACGTATCTATCCGCTGGCTGGAGTCACCACCAACCCCAGCATTATCGCTGCCGGTAAAACGCCGGTTTGGGATGTTCTGCCGCGCCTGCAAAAAGCCGTCGGCCCGGAAGGTATTTTGTTCGCCCAGACCATGAGCCGCGACGCGCAGGGCATGGTGGAAGAAGCCAAACGCCTGAGCAACGCCGTCCCCGGTATTGTAGTAAAAATTCCGGTGACTGCTGAAGGCATTGCCGCTATCAAGTTGTTGAAAAAAGAAGGCATCCCTACGCTTGGCACAGCGGTCTACAGCGCCTCTCAGGGTCTGCTGGCCGCGCTCGCTGGGGCAAAATACGTTGCGCCTTACGTGAACCGCGTCGACGCCCAGGGCGGTGACGGCATCCGTATGGTCCAGGAACTGCAATCCCTGCTGGAACTGCATGCGCCGGAAAGCAAAGTGCTGGCCGCCAGCTTTAAGACGCCTCGTCAGGCTCTGGACTGCCTGTTAGCCGGTTGCGAAGCTATTACCCTTCCGTTAGACGTAGCGCAACAAATGCTCGGTACCCCTGCGGTAGAGTCAGCCATTGAGAAGTTTGAGCAGGACTGGAATAACGCCTTTGGAACTCTGAACCTGTAACCCGATCGGCGAGCCGCCCAGGGGGGTGGCATCACGGTCATCCAGGAGGAATAGAAATGGATCGCATTATTCAATCACCCGGTAAGTATATTCAGGGCGCGGACGCAATGACTCGCCTTGGCGGCTACCTCAAACCGCTGGCTGAACGCTGGCTCATCGTTGGCGATAAATTTGTCCTCGGTTTTGCCGAAGAAAAACTGCGTAAAAGCCTGGCGGATGCTGGGCTGGTCGGCGAAATCGCTCCATTTGGCGGTGAATGCTCACACAATGAAATCAATCGCTTGCGTGGTATCGCCGATTCTGCCCAATGCACAGCCGTGCTCGGTATCGGCGGCGGCAAGACGCTGGATACCGCAAAAGCATTAGCACATTTTATGAATCTTCCGGTGGTTATTGCGCCGACGATTGCCTCTACCGATGCGCCGTGCAGCGCACTCTCGGTCATCTATTCCGATGATGGCGAGTTTGATAGCTATCTGATGCTGCCGCGCAACCCGAACATGGTGATTGTTGACACGCAAATCGTTGCTGGGGCCCCGGCACGCCTGCTGGCAGCCGGTATCGGCGATGCGCTGGCGACCTGGTTTGAAGCGCGTGCCTGCTCCCGCAGCGGCGCGACCACCATGGCGGGCGGTAAATGCACCCAGGCGGCGCTGGCGCTGGCTGAACTGTGCTACAACACGCTGATTGAAGAGGGTGAAAAAGCGATGCTGGCAGCAGAGCAGCACGTTGTGACGCCGGCGCTGGAACGGGTGATTGAAGCCAACACCTACCTGAGCGGCGTCGGGTTTGAAAGCGGCGGCCTGGCGGCTGCGCACGCTATCCACAACGGCCTGACCGCGATTCCGGATGCCCATCATTACTACCATGGTGAAAAAGTCGCCTTCGGCACGCTCACGCAGCTGGTTCTGGAAAACGCGCCGGTGGAAGAGATTGAAACGGTGGCAGCGCTGTGCCATAGCGTCGGGCTGCCGATCACCCTGGCGCAGTTGGATATTAAAGCCGATATCCCGGGCAAAATGCGTACCGTGGCGGAAGCCGCCTGCGCGGAAGGTGAAACCATCCACAATATGCCCGGCGGCGCGACGCCGGATCAGGTCTATGCGGCGCTTCTGGTGGCCGACCAGTACGGCCAGCGCTTCCTGCAAGAGTGGGAATAACCCCTCCAGACACGTCCGTCTTTTGACGGACGTGTTCTTTTATGTTCCTTTCACGCCCCATTGCCAGCCAAAACGATGTGTTTTATAGTGCGATTTTCCTTTGGGTGAATCGTAGATATGCAGTCATCAGATCGAAGAATGAGCATTTACGCCATTCTGCAACAGGACAAAAAAGTCGTCGTTAATGAACTCGCCGACAAGTTCGGCGTCACCAAAATGACCATCCGTCGCGACCTCTCTTTCTTTGAAAAACAAGGCATTGTAAAAACAACCTACGGCGGAGCCTATTTAACCAGCGGCGCCAGCGTCGAGCCCAGCTTTCAGCTAAAATCGATACAAATGGTCGATGATAAGCACCTGATCGGGCAGAAAGCCGCAGAGCTGGTTGAAGATGGCGATACCATTATTATCGACTGCGGAACCACGCCGCTTGCTCTCGCCCAGTTCATTTTTGATAAAAAAATCATGGTGATAACCAACTCCGTTCCGGTAGTTAATCTACTAAAAGGGAGAAAAAACATTAAATTAATCGTAGCGCCTGGCGAATATGAAGATGACAGCCAGGGGATGATCTCTTTCAGCACCGCCGACTTCTTTCATCATATCCACGCCGACAAGGTTTTCCTCAGCACTCAAGGCGTCAACGAACTCGGTGAGTTAACGGTACCCAAAATGACCGACGCCCACGTCAAGCAAGCGCTGATGCGCGCCGGGCGGCAAAAAATCCTGCTGGCGGACAGAAGTAAATTTGGTCAAACGTTCCTTGCGGGCCATGGTCGTCTGGCCGACTTTGACCTCGTTATCAGCCAGACCGGCCTGCCCCCTGATACCCTTTCTCTGATGAAGACGCAAAGCGTACCGCTGCTGCTGGCTGATAGTCACCTCTGATTGCTCAGGCGCCTGGTTTTATCGATCGTACAAGTGTTTCAGCAGGATGCTTTTAAGGAATAACCAGAACACGCGGCGCCGAATAATATGCTTCGACGCCGCAAAGAAAAGAGAGAATAGAAGGAAGCCTGCTTACGCCGGGCGCACGCCCAGCGTGTGGCAAATCGCGTAGCTCATTTCCGCGCGGTTCAGGGTATAGAAGTGGAAATCCTTCACCCCTTCGCGGCTTAGAATCTTCACCATATCCATGGCGATATTCGCCCCTACCAACTGGCGGGTTTCGGCGTCATTGTCCAGACCTTCAAACATTTTCGCCATCCACGTCGGGATACGCACGTTGGTCATATCGGCGAATTTTTTCGCCTGCTTAAAATTAGAGACCGGCAGAATGCCCGGAATAATTTCGACGTCGATACCTGCGGAGACGCAGCGGTCGCGGAAACGCAGGTAGCTTTCCACATCAAAGAAAAACTGGGTAATCGCGCGATTGGCGCCGGCGTCGACCTTGCGCTTCAGATTAAGCAGGTCAGCCTGCGCGCTTTTAGCTTCAGGATGGACTTCCGGATAAGCCGCGACGGAAATATCAAAGTCCCCAACCTCTTTCAGCAGCGTGACCAGGTCGACCGCATACATATCCGGCTTACCGCTCCCCGGCGGCAGGTCGCCACGCAGCGCAACGATATGGCGAATCCCGCTATCCCAGTAATCTTTGGCAATGGTACGCAGCTCATCACGGCTGGCATCGATACAGGTCAGATGCGGCGCGGCTTCCAGACCAGTACGATCTTTAATGCCTTTGATAATGCTATGGGTGCGATCACGTTCACCGGAGTTGGCGCCGTAGGTCACGGAGACAAACTTCGGCTTCAGGCTGCTCAGGCGATCGATGGATTTCCAGAGGGTTTGCTCCATTTCACTGGTGCGCGGCGGAAAGAATTCAAAAGAGACGTTAATCTGGCCCTGTACTTCCGCCAGGCTCTGATTCAGGGCTTCCCGCTGATTGGCGTGAAAAAAGCTCATACCTTACCTCATCAATCGCATTTTATTGTTTGTTGTGTCGCGAACTTCTATACGTTTAGACGTCCAGATGTAAAAATGACGGAAAAGAGCACCGGCGTCAATAGAAAAATCAGCGTAAACAGTGAGGAATATTCAGACAAGATGAAATTAATTCAAGTCGCATTCGCTAAGGTAATGATTTTTCAAGGGCTGCTATCACCCTTTCCCGTAACCCCTCATTTGCGGGCATTGTGACCACGCCCAGCCTAAGCGGAAGCTGCTGGCTGGCATCACGCAGAGAACAAAAAACCACCCCCTGACGCTGGATAGCGGAAAATGATGCCGGCAGGAGGATCATGCCTTCTCCGCGCGCAATGCGCGCCAGCAGAACATCATGCTCGGCGGGCTCCTCCACGTAAGCGGGCGAATAGCCTGCCCGATCAAAAATACGTCGCGTATAGTCAAAAAAATCGGGATTACGCTCGCGTCTAAACCAGAACAGCGGCCGATGATTGAGCGCGCTTAACGCCAGGTCCGCCGTGGCGGCCTCCGGCCAGGATGCGGGTAACGCAGCGATGAGCGGCTCCTGGTAAGACAAAGGATGCAGGTGAAGCCCCTCGGTATTCAGCGGCAGCGCCACCAGCGCCGCATCCAGCTTGCCCTTTCGCACCAGCCGGGCCAGCGCCGGTGATGACTGACGAGTGATATGCAAAGCGCCGGTCTGTTCCCCCAGAGCGGATTCCGCTGCGGCGAAAACGCCCTGTTCAAAGGCCGTCGTCAGCCCCAGTCGCAGAAGCTGCTGCGCAGGCGCCGAGAGCTGGCTCAGCGCCGCCAGGGTGTGCTCCTGAAGCGCCAGCAGCGGCCGAATGATGTCCAGCACCCGTCTTCCCTCGTCGGTAAGGATCAGGCCTTTGGTATGGCGTAAAAAGAGCGTCACTCCCAGCAGCGTTTCCAGCTGACGAATGTGACGGCTCAGCGGCGGCTGCGAGATAAAGAGCCGCTCTGCGGCCCGGCTGATGTTATTTTCCTCCGCCACCACGGCAAAGTAGCGCAGCAGGCGAATATCGAGGGTATGTAAGCGTGAATTTGTCATGCTTAAAAGGTATCACGAAAAGGGTATTACTCAAGTCCGCTAAACTTCCCTAACCTTCCTCGTAACGCATAATCACACTGAGGAAGAGGCTATGAGCAGCGAACGTTATACCACCGGACAAGAAATGTTACAGCGCGTGGACGGCAAAGGCGGCGATGCCGTCGTCAACAGCCTGAAGGATATCGCCCCCGATTTCGCCCGCTATCTGATTGAGTTCCCCTTCGGCGATATTTACGCCAGGCCGGGACTCGATTTACGCAGTCGTGAAATAGCCACCATCGCCGCGCTCACGGCGCTCGGCAACGCCGCGCCGCAGCTAAAAGTGCATATTGCCGCCGGGTTAAATGTCGGGCTGACGCAGGAAGAGATTACGGAAGTTATCATGCAGATGGCGGTCTATGCCGGATTCCCGGCGGCTCTGAACGGTCTGTTTGCCGCCAAAGACGTTTTCGCGGCGCACTAGAGCGAAAAGACCAGGCGTCGCCTGGTCTTGTATTTATGGCTACAGCAGCTGCGCCAGGCGGTTGATATCCGACTGAATCGCCCCGGCGGTCACATCGCGACCGGCGCCCGGACCGCGGATCACCAGCGGATTATCGCGATACCAG
>OFLW01000293.1_pt1 | contig 8435 bp, 8 predicted proteins | sample 1541061 | NCBI WGS metagenome assembly OFLW01 (sample SAMEA4413045, study PRJEB24355) | metagenome | biome: human; feature: gut; material: faeces | place: United Kingdom | collected 2010
TAGTCTAAAACTAGTATTAAGACTATCACTAATTTAAGTGATACCAACTGTCTGGAGATTCATGGGGCCAGTCTAGGTGCATGTTTCCTTCGCTAATTCCAGCAAGAACCCCACACGCCTCAACTTCCCGGTCATCGTTGCAACTCGCTCTCAGTGAAACGAGTTGTTTCTCAAGCGCTTGCAGAGCGGTTATCTGCGACCGCACATGAGAGATGTGATCATCGAGCAAGGCGTTGACGGCGGTACAAGGCTGATGAGGGTCGTCCTGATAGCTCTGTAGTTCGTGAATCTCAGCCAGTGACAGGCCCAGGATTCTGCAGCGACGGATGAAGGCCAGCCCCTCACCATGCTTCTCGGTATAGACACGGTAACCGTTGTCCTGCCGATCAGGCGGCGGCAACAAGCCCTGCTGTTCATAGAAGCGGATCGTCTGTGTTTCGACCCCTACCAACTGCGCCAACTGACCAATGCGCATCAGCCTCCTCCCCAACGGATTCTTTACTCTATTGACCTTATAGTAGCTTTATAGTTTAAAATGGTACCACAACATTGTTCAAGTGGAGTCGTATCATGAGCAAATCCTGTGGTGGCGCCTGTGGCGGTGATGCAACGTCCGCAGCGGATACCGATATACAGGCCTCCTCCGAGGCGCCAGGGAGATGGGTCAGTGTTTATGCCGTGCCGAAGATGGACTGTCCATCAGAAGAACGAATGATTCGCCTAGCCCTGAACGGCTTTGAGGAGATTCGGGCGCTGTCCTTCGACTTGTCGAACCGCCGGCTGAAGGTCGTGCATGACGGCGAGGTCGAGCCCGTCACCTCGAAACTGAAGACCTTGGGGCTAGGCGCCTCGCTTCAGGAAACCGTCGCTGCAAATCCGGAGACCATCAAGGCCGCCGAGTTTTCGGCAGCTTCTGCTAAGCAAGAATCCGGGACCCTGCGCTGGTTGCTCGGCATCAATGCACTTCTGTTCGTGGTGGAAATGACTGCCGGTCTGATCGCCCGGTCCACCGGCCTGATTGGAGAATCCCTGGACAATTTTGCCGATGCGGCGGTGTACGGGCTTGCCCTTTATGCGGTTGGACATAGCGTGAAAATGCAGGTACGTGCCGCGCATCTTGCTGGTGTACTGCAACTGATCTTGGCTGTGGGCGTGCTCGTAGAGGTGGTGAGACGCTTTGTATTCGGTAGTGAGCCTGAATCGCTGGTGATGATGGCTATCGCATTCGTCGCATTGATTGCCAATACCAGTTGTCTGCTGCTCATATCCAAACATCGGGAAGGCGGGGCGCACATGAAGGCAAGCTGGATATTCTCGGCCAACGACGTGGTGATCAACCTGGGGGTCATCACCGCCGGCGCCCTGGTCGCGTGGACCGGTTCCAATTATCCGGATCTGATTATCGGCACCATCGCGGGGGGCATTGTACTTAACGGTGCCAGACGCATTTTGGCGTTGAAGGGTTAAATAATGCTCATTATTGGCAAAAAGCTCTCGCCGTATGCCCTATTGTCCATATCGGGCCTGCTGGCAGCGTCTGATCAGGCTGTAAAGTGGCTGGTGCAGCAATCAATGGCCTATGGCGAGTATGTTTCGGTGACCCCGTTCTTTAACTGGGTGCACCTATGGAACACCGGTGCCGCATTCAGTCTTTTTGCGAATGGTGGAGGCTGGCAGCGCTACTTTTTTATCGGAATCGCGGTAGTGGTCTCGATTTTTCTGATCAAGCTGATCCTTGAAAATCGTCATAAAGGAGAAGCCATCGCTTACAGTCTTATCCTCGGTGGCGCATGGGATAATAAATTAAAATTCTGTCTATTTTTGGATTAGGGAGTCAATATGTCTGAAGGAGTTTCTAAAAATTCCAGATATGAAATCATTGCAATTCTGAGAGATGAACTCAGGATTCAATCTAAATTGTACTTCTATTGTAATGATATAAAACACCAGTCAACCCTAAAAAAAATAGAAGGAAATTTTTTCTATATAAAACCATCTACCTCTCATCCAGGCCTTCCTAAAGAGAGCATTTTTTATTTTATCATCCACAGCCCATTAGGAAAAATAGAATTCACAACCAACAATCGAATCACTGACAAAAGCAATTCAAACAATCTTCTATGCTTCATTATCCCTGAATCATTATCAATACTACAACGAAGGACATCACCAAGAATTAACGTTAGGTACGAAAGCCAGTTTTATTGCTCTGGAAGATACAGAAGTGGCACTATTTATAAATATCACTTGAATGATATATCTGAAGGTGGTTGCTCGTTTATATCCCTGGAACCTTTGCATAGTTTTATTAGAAATGGAAATGAACTTGAAAATTCAGTGTTAAATCTTGGGGAGTACGGACAAATCCTTGTTAATTTAAAGATAAAACATATATCCGAGGAAAATAATCGCAAACAATGTGATGCAACAAGCTTCAGAGTATCTTGCATGTTTTATTACGAAAGTGAAGAAAAAAAAGAGAAGATAGAAAAAATAATTGTCAAATTGATAATTGATAGAAAAATAATAAACAGGCGAAGCCTAGTTTAATTCATTTGATGAAATATAATTTCAATAAAACACAACCACTTTAATCTAAAACACTATTAATTCAATAGCACACAAGACATTTTTTGATAACGATAGTCAACAGGAAAATTTAACACATTGAAAAACACATTACTTTATACTGACGACAATATCATCGGGCACTCAATCCATGATTATATGATTGATAACAAAAAAAACATCACCACTCTTAACTTCCAGGATATTGTTAAGGGGACCAGCGCGCCATCAACTACTACCATTATTGTCAACACTATCCATAAGGATATCTCTGCAGCCACAACGGTCGCATTGCTTAATACCCTGCGCAAGCGTCTTACGCACTGCGCTTTGCTGGTTTTAATTGTAAAAAGTGACCTCTCCAGACTGTTCCGGGAGCTGCTTTATATTGATAATATATTGATTTTGAATGAAAAATCTTCTTTATCAGATTTCTCAGCCATCATCAACAGACCTTTGACCGCCGATGGCTGCCAGCGGTTATGTACCCGGCGTAAGCTAACCGCTAGGGAGCTTCAGGTTCTGGAGCTAATCATTGCCTGTAACAACAATAAAAGAATCGCATTACTCCTCGATATTGATCACAAAACGGTACACAGTCATAAGGTACATATTATGAAGAAACTGGGGATGAATAACTCACGGATAATGAATAAAAGGATAGTCAATATGTATCGGTGCTAAAGCCAAAAATATGTGGGTGACCAATCAAAAACCGATAATTCATTGGTAATCTGCCTTTAATAATCATTCCCATAGACATAAACCTGACCTATAATAAAGTTATCTTCTCTTTACCTCCGACCTGATTTTTGACGAGAGATAATGAACGCGACTCTGTTTTCCAATCATAATTTATCACGTAGCGATATATCCGTTCGTTATGTCTTTCAAAAGATGTTTTCCCCAAAAGGTACGCTCGTCGCCGTAGAGTGCCTGAGTCGTTTCGATAGCCTGTCTATCTCTCCAGAAAACTTCTTCCGCTATGCCAATGCGGGATTGCGCGAGAGCATATTCATGGAGCAACTGGCGCTTATTGAAAAACATAAACAGTGGTTTAATAAAAACGGCATCTCTGCAACAATCAATGTTGATGACCATATACTCAACATATTGCTAAGACCAGAGATTAAAAACCTCGTTGGCCACATTGGCTGCGTTCACTTTGAGGTAACAGAAAACTCGAATAAATTATTGAACAATGCTCTTGCAACCTGGAGCGATCCGCGAAGTACGACGCTCTGGCTCGATGATTTTGGCTCAGGCAATGCGGGTATTAGCGCGATTCGAGGCTACCATTTTGATTATGTCAAAATCGATAAAGACTTCTTCTGGCATTTAATGCAAAAAGATTCTGGCCGACCATTGATGGATGCGCTGATCACCTTTCTTTCCCGTAACCACCATAATGTGATTATTGAAGGCGTAGAAAGCGAAGCGCACAAGAAATGGTTACAGGGCATGGAGTGGTTTGCTATTCAGGGACACTACTGGAAGGAAGTCAGTATTGAACAACTGGTCAAAGAAGATATCAAGGTTTAAAAAAATGCCGGAGCATTCCGGCATCAATATTAACATTCGCGCAATAAAGTCAATCAATCACTCAATTATAAACTAACTCCCAGGTCGCCCAGCTGGTCAACGGACCGCTGGTCGCTTTTTCCGGCGCTGGCGTAACGTAGCCAATGTAATAGGTAAATACGCCGCCATCCACCGCTTTTTCTACCAGCGGCACCCGGTTTTGTAAGGGGTCGGCGGGAACAATTTTATTGCTTTTATCCAGCGTATTATTGTCATTAGTCGACAGCGCGAGGAAAATATGGCTGGCGCCGTCCGCCCGCGTATTCCTCAGATAACCAGCATTTTCATTGCTGACCGCATTGACCGTAAATCCGTCAACCCAGCGCACGTTAACCAGGCGGATCGCGTTTTTATCCGCCGCGCCGCCGTCGTGTCGCAGCTGGCAGTTCGAGAGCTCCAGCGTGAAGGGCTGCGGTTTCATAAATGCCCCGGCGCCCCGTTCGTGGACTTCCGCCAGGCTGACCGGCGCCAGCCAGACGCTGCCGCTCCCGGCGTTGTTGCCGCCGTTAAGGGCCACGCTGCATGAGATATCGGTAACCCGTCCGGCAAAATCCACCCGTCCCCGATCGTAGTTGGTCTCAAAAGCCGACGCCGGGGAGGTAATCAGCATCCCGCTTATCAGGGCCAGTTGAATGAGTCGTTTGCTATTTTTCAATTGTGCTGAATCACGCATACCCGCCTCCCGAATTAATCGTACGTCAGGTTAAAGATCATATGCGACTCCACCTCACCGGTACTGGTGGTCGGCGCATATTGATAGAAGCGCGCATGCAGAGGCAGGGTGATATAGCGCGTTTCTTGCGTGCGCAGCGTCCCGGCGCTGTATTTCTTATTGAACTCCAGCGGTACGCCATCCTTCAGAACCTGAATACCAATCCCTTTCGCCAGCGAGGAGCCGGCTTTTTCGTTCAGTAGCGCGCCCCGGCTCACCGTAGTGCCGCTCGCCAGCGTACCGGAGAAAGAGGTCTGGATATTGGCGTATCCCGACTCGCTTAGCCCGCCGCTGCACTGCAGTTCAATATTAAAATCCTTCCCGCCCGCGGTGGTGCCGACGCCGTTAAGATCGCTGCGCTTGATGGTGCCGACATCGACGTTCATATTTTTGCCGCTCAGGATGGTACATGAGGGCGATACCACGGTGATGGCGTTGGCGCTCAGGCGGGTTTCGAGGATCGGGTTATTGCCGTTCTCCCAGTCATAAGAGGTGTACTTACCTGCCGCCAGGGTACCGCTGCCGGTCACGCTCGCGGTTTTAATCACCTCCAGCGTAAAGCGGGAGCCTTCCAGCGAATAATTCGTGGTCCTGCTAACGTAGCTCGAGTAAGCGCCAGGATAGATGATATTGACCGTCGCCCCGCCGCGGCTAAACCGCAGGCCGATACCTGGCACGTTGGTGGAATAAATTTTATTGCCCAGATCGGTCGCCCCGGGGGCGACGATTTTGGCCACAAAGCGGTTAGTGCCGCTGCTACAGCTATAGCTGGCCCCGCCCGGCGCCGACATTGTCCAGTCGCGGGAAACGATCACCGACCCTACCGGCAGATCCGGTGGAACCACCACCCGGCCCACTACCATGTCGAGGCTTACCGTCGGCTGCGACAGGCGCGTACAGTACGCCCATGCCGACGTGGTCCCCATCGCCATTAAGCCAATAAAAAGCGTCATTTTTTTCATTAGCGACATAGCGTTTCCTTTGTTTTTTCCTGACTTAATTCCACCGAGCACTGTCCGCCGCTCCACTTAACCGTGGCCTTCGGCGCGCTGGCGTCGCTGATAAACATCATGCTGCCCTGCCCCACCACGCCGATCTCTTTCCCGGACGGGTTGTAAATCGTCGCGGCGAACGGTAGCGGCAGGCCGTTTGCCTGGCGCGCCTGCAGAGTGATGTTGTTCTGCAGCGTAGTATCGAAGGAGACCTTGACCACGCTGCCTTCCCACGGCACAACCTGCGCCACGGTACTGCCGAAGGCGACATCGTCGTTGCTGCCTTTCGGGTCAATCTCAACGGCGTTAATCCGGTAAGGCCGCAGATACGGCAGAATGGCGTAGCCGTTGCTATCGATACGGGTCCCCGGCGAACCGGGCAGCATCGCGCCCGCGGCGTCTTTCGCTTCGATCAGCGCCATGGTGGTGCCGCTTTCCGGCGAGAATACGACGCCGTGCTGATGCGCGATCAGCGTCCCGCTGGCGCCCACGCCGCTCTGGCGATAGCCTTCACCCTGGCTATAGCTGCCGTTCAGCGTCGTCCATGGGGTACGGTAGCTGCCGTTCAGCGCCACATCGTGCTGGCCGCCGGTGGAGGTGGTCGTCGACACGCCGTAGTTGAGGTTGTTTTCGCTATCCAGCGAACCGTTGACGCCAATCTGCGAACTAGCGAAACGCGAATTATTAAACGAGGTATTCGACGTCAGGTTAGCGGTGCGGTTTTCACCGAACCACAGCGGGTAGCTAAAGTTGAGAGAAACGCGATCGTCGCGGCGGTGGCCGGAACTATCCGGGGTATAGACGCGCTGGGCGCTGACCGACCACGAGAGCCGACCGTACATGTTGTTGTAACTAAACTGATACTGCTTTTCCGTCCCCGAACGGTTCCAGTAATCCGCTACCCGACCGCTCAGGTAAAAGCCGCCCCAGCCGTCCGGCAGGTTCTGGTTGACGGTAAACGTCATCCCGTTTTTCTGCCGCCATACGGTGTAGTTGCTGCTGTAGTTCTTCTCCTGATCGACGGCGTACAGAGCGTCGTTCAGGTTGTAGTAGCCTTTGGTGGAGTAGCGATACGCCGCCAGCACGATGCTGGTCTGGGTTTCGGTAAACATGCGGTTAAAGGTGGCTCGATAGCTCTGGCCGTGCTCGTCGAGGGTATCGCTCTTCAGCCGCGAATGGGTGACGTCGAATGACAGCGCGCCGATGCCGGTATTCATCCCGGTCCCCAGCAGGAACGCCTGATAGTCATCAAATCCGGTGACGCCGGTATAGCCGGTGAACAGGTTATTGATACCGTGCTGCCAGGTTCCCTGGTAGAGCATCGGTTTATTACGCAGCGAACTATCGTCGACTTTACCGGCAGAGAGCGCATAGCGGGTCATCCCCGGACGCAGCAGCTGCGCCACCGAGGCGTAAGGCACGCTGAATACCTCGACCGAGCCATCGGCCTCTTTAACCGACACTTCAAGGTCGCTACCGTAGCCGGAAGGATAGACATCCTGCAGGGTAAACGGCCCCGGCGGCACCGTGGTCTGATAGATAATATTGCTGCCCTGGCGCACCGTCACCAGGGCGTTGCTTTGCGCCACGCCGCGAATTTCAGGGGCGTAGGAGCGCATCCCGTCGGGGAACATATTGTCATCGGTCGCCAGGTTAACCCCGCGCAGGCCGATGGTGTCAAAGAACTCGCCGTTGGTAAAAATCTGCCCGCCGCTGACTATCGAGTTAATCTGCGGAATCGGCCGCTGCAGATAGGTCTGGTTGCTATTCCAGTGCGCTTTCCCCTGCTGCTGCTGCCAGTTCAGGTTACCGATATGCTTGAGCAGCCAGCCGTCCCACGACAGGCCCGCGTTAACGCCAAGATACGCGCTGCTGTTATCGGAGCCGTTGGCCGAGGAGATATGGCTGTTCCAGGCGTTGGCCATCCAGCCTAAATTCAGCGCCGCAACGCCTTTATCCCAGAATTCCGGGCTGACAAAGTTTTTCAGGCGCTGATCTTCGTAGATTTGCGGTACGGCAATATCCAGTCTCAGGGAGGACTGAATCAGCGTGTCTTTGACGTTGGCCTCGTTGCGCCACTCCTGCAGGCGTCCGCAGAATCCCGCTTTTTCGCTGAGCTGCGGGTTAAACTTTTCCGGCGAGATCCCATATTGCATCAGCATCGCTTTGGTGTAGCAGATGCCCATTTTGCCATCTTTACCGGCGGTGATTTTCAGATCGTAGCGCCCTTTCCACTCGCCGTTGGTATACACATCAAGGGAGTAGACGCCTTCGCTAATCGCGCTGGTCGAGAAACGCGACAGGTCGACCTTTTCGCGACTGCCGACGATAAAACCATCGTTAAACTGATAGATCGTTCCCGGGTTTTCCTGTCCGCTGGAAAATGGCGGAAAGCAGCACAGCGCAACCGCGATAGCCGTGCTTAATCTTCCCGGGCAGATTGACCTCTGCTTCATGATCGTTTCCCTTATTTGACGGTAACTTTCACTGCGACATCTGCGCCATAATCATTAATGTTGTTAACGGTCAGGATCTCGCCTTTGCTCACTGCGGAAGAGAGGGCGATGGTCTGGCTGGACTGT
>OFLW01000296.1_pt1 | contig 8397 bp, 10 predicted proteins | sample 1541061 | NCBI WGS metagenome assembly OFLW01 (sample SAMEA4413045, study PRJEB24355) | metagenome | biome: human; feature: gut; material: faeces | place: United Kingdom | collected 2010
CCCCCCCCCCCCCCCCCCCCCCCCCCCCCCCCCCCCCCCCCCCCCCCCCCCCCCCCCCCCCCCCCTTTTTTTTTTAACCCCCCCCCCCCCCCCCCCACACCACCCCCTTTCCCCCCCCCCCCCCCTTCCCCCCCTTTTCCACCTAATAAAAAACTAAAAAAAAAAAAAAAACAATAAAAATCAAAGGAACAATATACAGTTAGCAAAAAACATGGTATATTATTATTAACCAATAGAAATTAAAAAAAGGAGTAAGAAATATGGACTTTAGGTATATGGAATATTTAAAAGAAAACAACAAATACTATGTTGAATCATTAAATGAAGAAAAATTGTATATCTTAGACTATGAATTAAAAAATTATAATTTATTAGATCTTGATGGACACTGGATTATGTGTTCATTAATTGGAGATGTTATACCAAAACAAGGATGGAAAATACATTTGACCGCTAAATTAGATGAAGCCAACGAATTATTAAATGTTGTGGCAAAATATGCTTTTGAAAATAGAATTTCATTTAAATATGTGAGAAGTGAAGAACAACTTTTTTTGAAAAATTCTAAGTATGGCGATCGTTCCTCTTCTGGAAAGTTCATAACAATATATCCGCACAATATTGAGGAATTTATCCTAACAATGGAGAATTTAGACACTCTTACAAAAAAATTCTCTAATGGACCATATATCTTAAGTGATAAGAGGTGGAAAACAGGTAATGTGTTTTTTAGGTATGGAGGATTTCAACAAATATTAAAAAAAGATGGAAGTACATATATGTATTGCATAGAGAATAATAAAGGTGAATTGGTTGAAGATAAAAGAAAACCTTATTATTATTTGCCAGATTTTATTAAAGAGCCTATTGAAATAAAAGAAATGGAAAAACAATTACCAAACAATGAAGTGGGTAAAGAAAAATTTATGGAATATAATATAAAAAGTGCAATACATTTTAGTAATGGTGGGGGCGTATATGAAGCGATAAAAAAAGATTCGAAAATTAAGGTACTTATAAAAGAAGCTAGGCCACAAGCGGGTTTAGATGCTCATAAATTTGATGCAGTAAATAGGCTTGAAAATGAAATCAATATTTTGAAAAAAACTTTAAAATCAGATTTTACACCAGATTATATTGACTCTTTTACTGTATGGGAAAATTTGTTTTTAGTGGAGGAATTTATTGAAGGTGGCTCTTTGAATGATTGGATTGCCAGAAACTATCCTTTTTCATTTGATTCAATAAACACAAATGATTATTTGCAAAATGCAAAAAAAATAATAAACAATATATATGAAGGTTTATTAAATGTGCATGATTTAGGAGTAGGAATAGGTGACTTGCAACCATCCAATATAATTATTGATGAAAACTTTAATATTAAATTTATTGATTTTGAAACTTCAACCTTATTGACAGAGCGTTTAAGACCTGGCTTAGTAACACCGGGGTTTGTTGATAAAAGAACTCAAAATGTAGAGGAAGGAGACTGGTTTGCGTTATTACAGATAATAAAACATCTGTATTTGCCTATAGGATCTGTTGAATTATTAAGTGATGAATTCAGGAAAAGGCACATAATGTATATAAAAAATATTTTTGGACACGAAACATATGATTTTATAGTAGAAATGCAAAAAAAATGTTTAAAAAAAGCTAATTTCAAATCAAAAGAATTATTAAAGAGTCTAGAAATAGATATGCGTAATAGTGATTTATTAGAATTAGATGATATTAATAGTATCAACGAAAAAATTATAAATGGAATACAAACAGATATAAAAGCTTCAAATGATGTATTTGCACATGGAGATATTAGAATGTATGAACATAAAATGGGGAAATTTAATATTTTAACAGGTGCATATGGCGTTATTTTAGCAATGTATATACAAAATAAAGTTGATGGTGAAATCAAAAACTGGATAAAGAAAAACTTGATTTTTGACGAATATGATGAATACGGATTATTTACTGGGAAAACTGGTATAGCTGCTGTTTTGCATAATGTAGGTTATAAAAAGGAATCGCAGAGTATAATAGAGGATACTCTTAGGTATCTAAATGTAAATATAAATAATATAAAAGATATATCTATATTGTCTGGTCTTTCTGGAATTGGATTATTTCTGATAAGCTGCTATAAAAGCTCAAATTTCAGTGAACTTAAATATAAAATCAAACAGTGTATTTATGTAATTAAAGATAAAATTATAGAACAATATAATGAAAATTATATTCCAAACTCTTATGATTTGGACTTTGTGCCTTTAGGTTTTTTTGAGTCATGGACAGGCGCTGCGTATTTTATTACAGAATTTATTCAATCTTTTAATGAAAATTCAATTATTGATATAGCTATAGAGATGATAAAGACTGATTTATCAAAGTGTGAAGAAAGTCCTTTAGATGGATCATTAAATATGAGTGATGGAAACAGGTTATTGCCATATATTTTAGGCGGGAGCGCTGGAATTGTATTTGCGATAGATAAATTAAGTGAGCTGGATATTTTTGATTTTGAAAAAGAGAAAAACAAAATTTTAAAAGTTATAAACAGTAGGTGTTACTATGGTATGGGCTTATTTCGTGGAGCTGGTAGTATGTTTACGCTCATTCCTTTTATTTATGATGAAGAAGAACATGAAAAATACATGAAAGTTGCTTTGGAAAAATTAAATCTATTTGTGTCTAGTGAAGATAATAACAATTTTTATATACCTGGGGATTTTTCGTATAGATTCTCATCAGATATTTTTTCTGGTTCAGCTGGAATAAGTGTAGCAATATATGACATTTTATATAATAAAAAAATGTCGTGGCTACCGTTAATTAAAGATTAGAGAACAAGGAGTATTCAATGAAATTTCTTATGAAAAAAATATATAGTCTTTACAAAAAAGAATATTTTCTATATACTGCATCAATAGTTTTTATAAATATTTCTGTCGTTTTAATTCCGTTTTATAATGGCAAGTTTATTGATGAACTTATAAAAATTGATGACATTAACTTAATTAAGTATTATGCTTTTTTGGTAGTTATTTTTTCTATATTGAATTTATCTTTTGAAATAATAGCTGGATATATCAAACTTTTCCTTACAGAAAAGACTAAATATAGTTTGAAAATGGATATAGTTAGACATCTTAGAAAGATTAATTATTTAAAATATAAAACTTTTGATCCCGAGTATTTAAATCAAAGAATGGAACAAGATATTGGGAAGATGATAGAATTTATTTTAACTAATTTTCCAACAGCGTTTGTATACGTAATTAAACTATCTATTGTTGGTTATATATTAGTTAAAATAAACAGATATATTGCATTTTCAATACTTATACTTATGCCACTATATGTATTAATATATTTAAAATTCAAAAATCCGTTAAGGGAGAGCGGTTTACAAATAAGAGAAAGTCAGAATAATTACTACAAGGAATTTGGAGAACAGTTAAAATATATGTATAATATTAAGTTGAATGCTAACTATATAGTAGAAGACAATTTTATGAGTAATGTCTTCAGAAAGTATATGTTGGTATTCAAACAGTATGCTAATATAATTTTCAAATTTAATATATCAGAAGGAATTATCTCACTTTTATTTCAAATAGCTACTTTGATGTTTGGTGGTTATTTTGTAATTAATAAAAAAATGACTGTTGGTGAATTAGCTGTTATAGGTAGTTATTATGGAATTGTAGAAAGTATAGTAAAGTACTATTCTTCACTAGGAAAAGAATATCAATTATCTAAGGTAGCTAGAGAAAGAGTAGAAGATTTACTGAACATTGAAGTAGAGGAAGATGGAAATGAAAGAATGACATCCATAAATAATATAACAGGTAATATTACGTTTAAATATAGTGATGAAAAACATTTGTTTAAAGACTATAAAATAGAATTAAAAACCGGAGACATATTTATAATTTCAGGGATAAATGGGTCGGGTAAAACAACTTTGATACAAATTATAAATGGTATTATTCATGACAAAGGAATTAATTTACAATTTAATGGTATAAATAAAAAAAATATAGATATGGAATATACACGAAAAGAGCTCATTGCAAATGTTCCCCAAGAGATTAATATAAAAAATGATTATGTAAAAGATTATTTTGACATGGAAGGTAAATCGGAACATGAAGTAATCTCTGATATAGTAGATCATTTTAAAAATATGCCTAAAAATTTAAAATTTAATCTATTTGATTTTTTAAAAGAAATTTTTAAATTAGAAATAAGGGATTTATCAGGCGGAGATAGACAATTTATTTATATACTCAAATCTATATTGTTAAACAGAGAGGTGTTAATTTTAGATGAACCAACTTCTAATTTAGATCTTGATAGAACTCTATGGTTACGCAGCTACTTAGAATTAACACATTTAGAAAGAATTTTAATTATTATAACACATGATGCGAGGTTTAAATTTTCTTTTTCAAAAGAAGTAAATATTGAAAATAAATAAGAAAAACGTTGATTTTTATTATTGACATTTATGTCAAAATAAGGTAAACTATTATTAACCAAAAATAAGAAATAAACAATAGTAAAAGGGTTGTAAATATAGTTAAGGAAAGGTTTTTAATTGAACAATATTAAAAAGTATAGGGAAAAGCTTGGGTTATCTCAATATAGATTAGGAAAACGTGTAGGATTAACACGACAGACGATATTAAAAATTGAAAATGAGAGGGTTTCTCCTACATTAGAAACAGTACTTAAAATCTCTGATACTTTAGAAGAAAGCCCATGTGAGGTTTTTTGTTTTAGTTGTTGTTATAAGGATCGATGAATTATTTAAAGAGAGGTGATTTGCTATGACTGAAGTTTTATTACTGCAAGCAATGGAAACGGAAAAAGAAAGTTCAATGTATCAAGAAAACAATTCTACGGTGAGTTATTTTTGCAAAAAAGAAAGCACAGTAAGTTTGTTTATATGTGTTTTAAAGAACCAATAAATAAAACAGGAGGCATGATATGAAAACTTTAAGCGAAGAAATATTATTATTACAGACTTTTGAAATATATGATAATGGCTTAAGTATCAAGAATTCTACTTTAAGTGTATTGGGTTGCGAAGCACAAAGTACAACTAGTTATTTTTTTTGTTAAATTTTTATGGGATTTAGACTTGTATTTTTTTTCTAATTGATTTTATACAAGTTTAAATAAGAAATATTATAAGAAAGGAGGATGTAAGAATGGCTAATAATATTTTAAAGCTACAAGAAATGGAAGCGACTGAAGATGTTAGTATCATGAAGGCTTCTACAGGAAGTGTTAATTGCAAAAATTCAAGCCATGTTAGTCTTTTTATTTGTTAAACATTTTGTAGAAAAGAGTTTGGCGAAACAAATTGTTTCGCCAAACTCTTTTTGGTTTTGTGTGATATTTTGGGGGCTTATTGAATAGGTTTGCTTTTCTATATTTGTGTGTTTCTACCTTTATTAAATAAATTTACTTTTTATCCTTCATCCGAGGTTTTTTCATAGCAAACAATCCTATTAGAGTTTTTTAATTTTTTTTCAAATCCTTTTGTATATGGATATTCAAAAGTTATTACTTATGTAGAAAAGTATTTACAGAACAAATAATAGGGGGGGAATGCTATGGTTACTTTCTCAATAGCTATGCCATTTACATTTTTTGGGATAGAGTTAGCTTCAATTTTATTAAAAGCCAAGGGAAAAGTAATATATTATGAAAGATAGACAGAGTTTTTAATACAAATATTAGAGAAAAAACAATAGATAAGATGTTCAAGTGTCATGAATACAGGTCTATATATGCAATTTTTTTAATTGAATCTAAAGATAATCAAAACTTAAAAAAATTGAATAAACAAATAAAACTAAAGTTTATAGATTATTTTAACAAGAAAAACTTGGATAAGTGCATATGCTTGGAAGGAAATAAATTTTATGAGAATCTAGAGCTATTAACCTTTCTATATAATTTTTAGATATGAAGCAGAATTAATGCAAATATATCTACTTTTAGTGATATATATAAATGTGATGGAGGTAGATATATCAATGAAGAAAACTATAAATAAAATCACGATAAGAATACCTATCTATTTTAATATCATGTTTATGTTAACTTTTTAGGTTTAACAGAAAACAGTTTTTAGTTTTAAAACTCCTGTTTTTTAGAGGACTCGACATGCCTAAGTGCCGTAGTCCTCCTTTTTTATGCTCAAAATCGAAAAACGAGTAAAAAAAGGAGGATCAAAGGATGTCAGATAATGATAAAGAAAAATACATTTATGTTAAGGGTAAAAAAATATATGTACCTGATGAAGTGTATAGAGCATATAAAAAAGAGATTAATCATGAAGCTCATTTGAAGCGACTGGATATAAAGCATGGTGTATTTCATTTTGGAGACTTTAATACAAGTGTTGTAGATATTGCGGATAAGAGTGTTGATGTTGAAAAGATTATTGAAAATAAAATGCTAATAGAAGATCTGCATCGTGCATTAAACAATTTAAATGAGGAAGAAAGAAACCTAATCAAATTACTATATTTTGATGATAAAACTCTCATAGAAGTTGCAAAACAAAGAAACACGAATCCAATGAAAATTAGTAGATTAAGAAATAAGATTTTAGAGAAACTGAGAAAACTTTTGGATAGGTAAATCAAGTAGGGGACAGAGAAAAATATCTCTGTCCTCTATTTTTTTAAAATTTTTCAAAAAAATATTCAAAAAAGTGTTAAAAGTTGTCCTGAAAGTAAGGCTTATATATAGAGGGACTTTTATACCTCGTTATATATAGATTTTGAACCTTGACAACTGAATAGACCAAGACAAGACGTTAACTGTTAATTGAGCAATTTACAACTTACGCCAAGATAAACCTGCTAAGATAATTGGTTTAAATGAATACCTACATTTGTAGAGGATATAAGGTTTGGAGCGGTAAATAAGTTTGTATAAAAAGAGGATGGCAACTCTTGTGCGATGATATTGACAGGGATAATGATACTTCTACAGTTGAAGCCGGCTCATCTTGAAAAGGGGCGGAGGTGAAATTCCTATGTTGCAGCCAATGCACTTGTCAATGTCAAAAAACTTAAAAATATTGAAGATAAGGAGAAGATATTATGTGTGATGAACATAATATAAATACAGAAATGAAAACAGATAAAAAAGATAAACAGATGATAAATCAAATTGATGGTTGGAATATAGAAGTTAAATTTAATGAAAATGGATTTAGCTTAGAAAATTTAGTAGAGGAATACATCAAAGAAAAATTTTCTGTCTATTAGGGGCTGACAGAAAATATAAGGAGCGTTATAATATTTTTGTGGAAGCCTAGCCTTGGTTCGATTTATTGTATGTAAATTGAATTAAAGGAGGCTTTTTTATGTTTAAAAACAATTTAGCAAAAGAAAATTTGGCAGTTATGTATTTAAGATTATCAAAAGAAGATGGCGAAAAAACAGAAAGTAACTCTATATCTAATCAAAGAGAAATTATAAACTCTTATGCAAGAAAAAATCAAATTACAATTGTCAAAGAGTATGTGGATGATGGATATTCAGGTGCAAATTTTGATCGTCCCAATTTTAAAGAAATGATAACGGCTGCCTATGATAGAAAGTTTAATACAATTATTGTAAAGGACTTATCGAGATTCGGAAGAGATTATATAGAAGCCGGAAAATATATTCAAAGAATATTTCCGGAAAACGGGATAAGATTTATATCTATAAACGACAATTACGATAGTAAAAGTGCAGATATAAACGATACACACCTTATACTTCCTATAAAAAACTTCATCAATGACAGTTATTGCCGAGATATTTCCAATAAGGTAAAAAGCTCTCAGAAGATTAAAAGAGAAAAAGGGGACTTCATCAGTGCCTTTGCACCTTATGGATATAAAAAATCAGAAAAGAACAAAAATAAGTTAGTGGTTGATGAACAGGTTGCTAACAACATTAAAAATATATTCGACATGAAGCTATTAGGGTATTCTTCAAAGGCAATTGCAGATGAACTAAATCGTTTAGGAGTTTTGACTCCAAGAAAATATAAAGAAAGTCAAGGATTTAAGTGTAATGGATTTCAAAATACAAAAGGTGGAACTTGGTCAGCAAAGGCAGTAAATAGAATTATAGAAAATGAAGTGTATATTGGAAATACTTTACAAGGAAAGAGTGTTACTTTAAGTTATAAAAATAAAAAGCAGATAGAAAAAGAGAAGGAAGAATGGATAAGGGTAGAAAATACCCATGAAGCAATTATAAGTAAAGAAGTTTTTACTATTGCAAATACTATGTTAAAAAGAGATTTGAATAATTCTCGTGGAAAGGACAAAATTGATATTTTTACAGGAATGCTTTTTTGTAAAGAATG
>OFLW01000306.1_pt1 | contig 8088 bp, 7 predicted proteins | sample 1541061 | NCBI WGS metagenome assembly OFLW01 (sample SAMEA4413045, study PRJEB24355) | metagenome | biome: human; feature: gut; material: faeces | place: United Kingdom | collected 2010
GGGGGGGCATACATGGCACTCCCCCATATGGTAGCCAATGCCCCCCATTGATGAAGCCCGTGGTTGAGCGATTTTTTGCAAATCCGAAAGTGACCAAAGAGGGTGTTTTGGTCACTTTCGAAATTCGTTTTTCGATGACAATTGTACCGAAAATATTAAAAACTGATCCGTCAATTTCTTGTCTAAATTTGTTATTAAAAATGTTTTTATTCATAAATAAAAACACACCTTTCTGTAAATTTTTCAAAAAGGTGTGCTCCCAACAAGACTATTTTTTATCATTTATTAAACAATTGTGTTCTCAATATACTCATGGTATACTTTAAATATCACATAAATAAAACAGTTTCAGACCCTGTTTTATTAATTATATCTTTTTTTCCGGTGTCTTGTTGAGAGCAAGTCACCTTTTTATTTATTATACCACGAATGCGTTTCGAACGCATTTGTGCTATTTATTTTGTCCGAACCATCTTTTAAACAAACTTTTCTTCTCCGGTGCTGATTCTTCTTCAATCTCTGTACTTTCTTCTGAACTACTTTCCAATTCATTCAACCGTTGACCCGTAATTAAATTTAATTGTTGTTGCTGATCTAATAACTTTGCTTGTGTCTTTAATAATGCGTCTTTTTCTTCAATTTGTTCTTTGAGAAACGCATTCTCTTGCAATAATTGTTGTACTAACGTACTGTCATGTGTTTCGGTTGATGTATCACCACTGTATCGTGTTTTATTCTGCAATACTTTTTGCGTAATCTTTTGTTCTAATGTTTCGTTGATGTAGTTCACACCGTCGATAACTGTAAACTCCATGTGTTCCGGTTTGTTTCGCGTGATTGTCGGTTTTGATACCCCTAATTTATCGGCGAGTTGCTTGATTGTTATCATTGTACCACCTCTTAATCAGTGTACCATCGGTGCAACAAATACGCCACGCCTGTTACGACACCAACCCAGAACATTGGCGTAATGAGATATGCAAGGTACCACAGACCTGTTACATACCATGTTTTACTATGTTCTATCTTTGTTGCGATGAATTGATAAGCATGTTCTAAAAATGGCATATCAGCAAGCGTTGTGAATAGCAACAACACAACAGCAAATGCAACAAATCCCACCATCGCTGAAACATACCACTTCTTATATTTTTCGGTTTCATCTTTCAACTTCCTTGAATATGAAATCAGTTCGTTTGTTGCCTCCTTGATTTCATTTTGAGATTTAACTCTAAATTCATTGGTTTCTTTAACCACGTCATCTGTTGCCTTTTCTAAGTTGTTTGTTAAACCTTTCTTAACAGTACCGGCGATGTCGTATAAGTCGCTTGATTTCAAAGACACTTTGATGTCACGCTCTTGTTTTGCGTAAGTGTCCAATTTTTGTGCCAAAGTGTTAATATCTTGGTGTGTTTTGCTATCCAAGTTCAAATCCTGTGTCTTTGTTTTTAGATCGTTTGCTACGGTTTGCAGATCTTGTTGTACTTGTTTCGTTGTTTTCGACGTGTCGTTGATGGTCTCGATGTTGTTTTTCAACTCGCTGATTGTTTCGAGTAACATTTGCGTTGCGTTTTTCTCTGCCATATTCTTTTACCTCCTCATTGATTTGATCTAAAAATGCTATGCTTTCATCATCAAATTCCAATTCCAGTTCATCTTCATCATCTTCCGGAATAGTTAACTTTGATAACATTTGTTGTTGCTGTTGTGTTAAATCATCGGTATTAATTTCAAAGTTACCTGTTTCAATTAGCTTATCTTCAATTTTTGATTTAACACCTGATAACGTGTAATCGTCTTTACTTAATGTCTTCGCTTTAATTGTTTTTTCAGATGTTTCACCCTTTTTATTCGTGTAACTAAAGCTGTATTTGATGTTTTCACCATCTTTTGTTCCTGCGTCTTCAACGCCAATTTGATATTCTTCGTTTAACATCTGTTTAAAGTCGTCAAATGATTTCACGTTTTCATCATCGATGACTTTTTGAATTTGTTCTCGCACTTCGTCTTTGGCTAATGTCATACCGTTTTTACGAGCTTTACGCTCGTTTGGTGATACATATTCACCTTTTGAACGTGCTTCAGCTTTACGTGTTTTATTTAAGCGCCAATTATTTTTATCTAAAGGTGTGTATCCGTAATCGATCATGACTTGGTCACTAATTTCAGCTAGTTTCGTCCATTTTGTCATGTCACCTCGCTGTGACTTACCGTCATTTCCTACTGCATTACTAATTAGGTGATTGTGATACAACCCAGACTTACCATCGCATTGTGTCACAACCAAACATTGATAGTTTTTACCGTATATTCTTCGGGCTTTTTCTAAACCCATTTCATGTACAATTTGTATCGTTGAACGTTTACCATCTTTGGGTATTTCATCTTCTGAGTAACTGTCTATGATTGTGTAACCTTGAACAAAACCTTCTTGTTTATTATATTGTTTTTGCACATCACGCATTTGTGGTTTAGCTAAAAATGCACTATCACCAGTTATCGCCAAATTTAAACCCGAAACGGCTTGTACACGACGCCCATTTGTATGTTCATGATCGTAATGTGGTTTTGAACTTAAAACATAATCAATAGACTTTTGAACATTGCGTGTTGAACTTACTTGGATTGTTGCGATAATAACCCCACCTTTCTGTTAAAATCACCGATATTTTTTCTCGTTTTCTTAAACTGTTGTCGGAACTCATCGATGTTTTTTAAATCATCTACACTTAAATCATTACGTAACTCATGTGTGTTCAATAACTTTATATATTGATTAAAGTTTCGTGCAACACCTTGGATATCATTTCTTAATTCACTTGCTAAAATTCGAAGGTCTTTCATTACTTCAAATGTCTCATTATCAAATGTTTGTTTCGGCTTAAACGTTTGCTTGTTGTCGAGCCATTCCAATGTAATTAAACGAGCAATCTCATTCGGCGATTTATACCCTCTTAATTCATCTGACAGCACTTTTAATCTGTCATATTCTTCTTCTCGAACCCGAAACACAATCGTCTTCGTTTTGCGTTCTGTTTCGGGTGATTTATGTTTCACATCTGACATGATGTTCACCCCTTTAAGTTCAAAAGATTGATTTTAATACACGCCCAATAATAGTGGGCTAATTGTGTATTAAAATACGTGTTGCGTCGCAAAAATGTGCGACAGTTGCAACACGTCAAATGCGATTTATTGCAGGGCACTATGCTCAGCACATAGCACCCCTTATAAATCTGAGGCAAGCAGTCCCAATGTAAACATTGGGTGCTTGTAAGAGAGACGCTGCGCTCTCTCTTAACTCTCTAGCGAGTACACACCGAAGGTGTGCAACATCACCGGAATTGTGCCGGCGATGTGATACCCTTTAGCTATGACGGTTAGCGTCAGCAAAAGGGTTATGGTCTACATCATAATGTGATGATGTAGACTGTGACGTTTCATCTTTGGTAGATGATGATGATGAAACGTGAACCTCACTTGATACATCAAGTGAACCACTATCATCAAATAAATATGATTGGATAGTGGATAAATCCTTAACATCAATTTCACCAGAATCGATCATCTCTAATAACTCACCTTTAGCGTAATCACGATATTCAAGTTGAGCTTTTTCAACTTTACGTTTATGTTTAGCTAACTTAGATTTATCTTTATTAATTCGTTCTTGTGTACTTCTAACATTTTTATGCAAAGGCTCCATATAATTATCATGTTCTTCTCTAATTTTTACTATTCTTTGATTCATCATTATCCTCCTCCATTTCACGAGCAATGCGTTGAACCGTACCAACACCAACCTCATGTTTTAAACGTACTGCATTGCAACTCATACCACTTTTTAAATCTTCAACAATTTGGTTGTAAATATAGCGACCGTATTTATCTTTTGAATTGGCGCTGTATTTCTTCGGCTTACCTTTAAAGCGACCTTGTTTCTTAGCAAGTTCAATGCCATCTCGCTGACGCTCTTTGATGTACGCACGTTCATTTTCCGCAACATACCCTAGCAAGTTCAACAACATATCTGTCAAAGCTTTATCCATCAGTTTGTTACCAGTGTTGATGTTAGGTAGCCCACCAATTTCAAAGTTTAAGCCCATATCTTTTAATGTCTTAATCACATCTTGAACATCATCATACTTACGTGAAATACGATCCAACTTATAAACAACTAATGTATCACCTGAACGAGCCTTTTGTAACAGTTGTTTAAAACCACCACGCTGTTCCGGTGCAACACCACCCGATACACCTTTATCAATAAATATCAGACCATCTTCAACGCCATGACTTTTTAAATACTCAATTTGTAAATCAAGATTCTGTTCTTTTGTTGAGACCCTCGCATAACCTATTTTTGACATCAATTCACCACCTAACATCTGTAAACCCTAATTGTTTAATCAAACCCCGTCACAACAACAACGATGATTGAACAATATAAGTATACTACATTTGTTCATACTCATCAAGTAATATGACAAATAAATTGTAATATCACACTTATCACAATCGTTCAACTACCTGTTACGAGCTTTAGCTCGTTGAACTCAAAAAAGCACTGGTACTAAAGACCAGTGCTTTTTCTACGTTTACTTATTAAAAATATTCTTTAAATCGTTCATCGTGTGTGAGCAAATTTTCTAATTGTTTAAAACTATCAAAAATTGCTAAATTATTTTTATGTGTAGATTCATCAGTGCGCGATTGATGTTCAAGTCTGTTTAAAGTTTCATTAATTTCGACGTTCTCATCATCATGTCCAAATAATGATAAAACAGTAAATACAACAGATTCTAATTCACGATTCATCACATCAACAGAAGTATCGTTAACGTTATTTTTTAATTGAGATACAACGTCAAGTTGTCGTTTTAATTGTTCAACACCCAAAATATCACCCCTCCTGTTTTTTTATTATACTAATAACTTTCTTCACTTAACACATAATAGTACGTGTTAAAGTAGAAACGTTTTAATCGTTTGTCGTATTCTAATGCAGTTAATAAATCAAATGTGTGTTTAGTCCGCTTTTTAATAGATTTCCAAGTTTCTAAAGCGTCGACACCATCCAATTTAAGAATTAAATCAAGATAATCTTTTCTTGAAAAATCTTCAACATCACGTAAAAAATCATCTTCGGGATGTAGTTCAGGAAATTTTAAAAGATAAACTAAATACTGTTTAATATCATACTTTTTAGCTATTTGTTGATGTTCAACAAGTTCATCACTCGTTAGCTTTTTCTCATTGACCCGTTTATATTTCGGAAAACCGTTGTTTAATGCGTATTGATATGCAGTAAACGTTAAATCATCTTTAATACAATGATCTTTACCGATGAATAGCTTGTGTATGCCTGCGTTATATTCATATTCTTCCATATTTTCAAATGGACGTGTTGGGAACCAACCATAATCAGATTTAAAGACATCCGTTTTGATATTTGAAAACTCTCGAGGCAACAACATACGCTTTTTATCGAAGTCCATGGATAAACGCTTTTCAAGATCTTCTTTAGAATCATAAGGCTTGGTGATAGATTTTAAATTGCTTTGTTTAACCTCTCTAAATGACAACATATCAGTTTGATAATCAATTAATGCCCCGTTACGGTTCACAATTTGATTAAGCAATTTAAAGCGTTTGTCGTAATCAGTTAAATATTTAAAATCGTTATCACCTTTATAGCCGGCTTTTGCAAAAACACCATCATAGTTTTCAACGTTGCTTGTATAAGGGTTTGTGTAAGGTTTACCAACATCTAAAGAGATGTTACCTCTCGTTTTAACATTGAAGAAAAATTCATCTTGAATGTGTTTAACTTCCAAAATAGAACCTTTACCGGTAGACCAATCAAGCGTTTCGCCCCAACATGCTTTAATAACTTTTTGAAAAACCGTAGAAATACCACTTAAATATTCATCAATTTCGAGCATTCTTTCCCAAGGAAAATCAGAAATGAACCCGTCTGTCGTTACACTGTGAACGGTATAACCTTGACGGTCGATGTAATTCATAATCAAGCCCAACACACTTCGTACAAGCGCAGTTGTTGTTGAGGCAATCACACCGTCAGTAATTCTTGAAAATGGTATAACTTCAGTTTCATTGTTTAAGATGTTACGGGCTGTGTTCCCATGAATACCTTGCCCCGTTTTACCATAGGTTGAATTTACAAGTATTTTCATTAATTGTGCTTGAACAGACTTCTTACCGTATTGTTTAGCGTATTTGGCACGAATTTTAATCATATTGCGAACACCAAAACCAACGTGATGCATGATGAAATCATTATCGACATCAATATCATCAAAAGACCCATGGTCATGTTCACTTGAACGTTTTAAATCAAAGAACATGAACCCTTGTTTTGCAACGGTGACTTTAGCACCAACATGAAGTGCTGCGAAAACATCAGGTGCAGACACAAGCCCCTCGCCAGTTCTTAAAAAGACTGGAGTGCCTTCTAAACCAGTTTTAGTTGATTTTAAAGGAATAGTAGGATATTTGACGTTTTCGGGAAACTCAAATTTTACATAACCAAACCCAGCTTGTCCAAAGTGTTTCCAATCGTTTAAAGATAGTTCATGACCTTTGTTGAAAACGATTGGAGGTTTATCAAAATCAATCATTCTCATGCACTGCATTTGAAATGGATACGCAGAGCGTAAATCATAGTCATAAGTACGACCAGTAATTAAACCATGCGTAAATGATTCATTACGACCACCCATATATGCATAATCTGGCATATCACCGAATAAACCACGAGTATGAGAAACACTGTTGTAATTCGGCTTATGATCTTCAATATCAAACCCCACAACGTCATTAGACCATGAAACACCATTTTTATAATACGATTCCATCGCCTCACGAATATTTTTCTGTAAGTGTTTGGCAGAGATGGAACTGACCGTTAAACCATCACCGATGATACTTACAACCATTTTGTACCATTCGTAACTTATACGAGCGTCACGTACAGCGTAGTCATGGAAAAATTGAGGATGATTTTGAAGTAATTCATCCATATGGCTTTTATAGTGATTTACAGGCTTATTATCGGCTTTATCGAGTTCAAGGGTATCTAACTTCGAAATTCCTAAAGATTCCCCCAGAGAAGCCAAAGGAGAGCCCGGAGGAGCCAACTTCATCGTGTCACGTATATCAATGTTAAACATACAACGTGCCTTTCTAGGTCTATACCAAAAATTATAGATACGAGGCGAACGCGTATACATGCAATGCTTATCACTCACAATCAAATTGTAAGAATGTTCCGGATTGTCTTTAATCTTTTTATAACGTTCAGCTAAAATATCCAAATCAGACTGAAGTAAATTTTTATTTGTTTTAGGGTTACGACCAGTTTTAACAATCTTTTCAATATGACGCATTTGTGATTTTTGAGATTCACTGTAATCAAGGTAACTTAACAACTCTTGATAGTCAGATAACATTGAAAAGTCCACACCACCGAAATGTGCTACCAATAGAATCTGACAAGTCTTATATGAGGGATTTTTATGATGTTCTTTACCTTCATGTTTAACAACAAAACCACGACCAACGAACAAGTAGTTAACGATAAAATACAACATATGACCTAATTTTAAACGTTCAGAAAAATTATGGTCGGGATAAAACACAATATCATAGTCAGAACCATCAACAGACGTTGAAAATTGATAACTTAAAGCACTACGCTCATCACCAGACCACTCAGTATCAAAGCCAAGTGTTAAAGACTGTTTGTTGATATAACGTTTAATATAATCACGAACATCAACATCAGGTTTAATAGTACGATTAATATAATAACGATTACTAAAACTTTGATTATACTCAAACAAATCTTTAAAGTATTTCCAATTTTTTTCACTGATGGAACAATCATCACCAACAAAAGGTGGTGTTATGTTATTCGAAATATAATATTTTAATAAACCATCACCAACAAAAAATTGTTTGGTATCTAAAAAATATGGCGGGGACGAAAGGGGGGGCATACATGGCACTCCCCCATATGGTAGCCAATGCCCCCCATTGATGAAGCCCGTGGTTGAGCGATTTTTT
>OFLW01000308.1_pt1 | contig 8068 bp, 7 predicted proteins | sample 1541061 | NCBI WGS metagenome assembly OFLW01 (sample SAMEA4413045, study PRJEB24355) | metagenome | biome: human; feature: gut; material: faeces | place: United Kingdom | collected 2010
GCGCCAGAATCTGCCTTTGGCCTGTTGATGGCGCTGGTAGTTTCCGCACTGGTAATCAACTGGGCAATGATTAGCCTTACGCACATGAAGTTCCGCAAAGCCAAACAGCAGCAGGGTGTTACCACCCGCTTCCCGGCGCTGCTGTATCCGCTGGGCAACTGGATTTGCCTGCTGTTCATGGCGGGAGTACTGGTGATCATGCTGATGACCCCTGGCATGGCGATCTCCGTTTACCTTATTCCGGTATGGATTGCCGTTCTCGGCGTCGGCTACCTGTTTAAGCAGAAAACGGCCAGCACCATTAAAGCATAATCATACATCTCCTGAATCTGTGCCCGCCCGCCGCTGGCGGGCACAGCGCATTGTTATCTGCTTCACACTTTCCCCCTGATAACCGATTTATCCATATCGTTAACCCTTTCCTACAACGCATTTATTTATTACCCGACTAATAATTCTCTCCATACCGCAACGGGGAGATCGCCGCGATGAATGGCAATAAGCTTTCAGTTAAAGAGAAAATAGGCTACGGGATGGGTGATGCCGGATGCAATATCATCTTCGGTGCCATCATGCTGTTTGTTAACTATTTTTATACGGATATTTTTGGCCTCGCACCTGCGCTGGTGGGTGTATTACTGCTCTCTGTACGCGTTATTGATGCGGTTACCGATCCGATTATGGGGGCGATGGCCGACCGTACCCGCAGCAAATATGGCCGTTTTCGTCCATGGCTGCTGTGGATTGCCTTCCCGTACGCGCTGTTCAGCGTCCTGATGTTTACCACGCCGGAGTGGACGTACAATAGCAAGGTTATCTATGCTTTCGTCACCTACTTCATGCTCTCGCTAACCTATACCGCGATTAACATCCCCTACTGCTCACTGGGTAGCGTGATTACGAATGACCCGCAGGAACGCGTGGCCTGCCAGTCCTATCGTTTCGTGATGGTCGGTATTGCCACTCTTCTGCTATCCCTGACGCTGCTGCCGATGGCGGACTGGTTCGGCGGTGAGGATAAAGCCAAAGGCTACCAGATGGCGATGACCGTGCTGGCGTTTATCGGTATGTGCATGTTCCTGTTCTGCTTTGCCACCGTTCGTGAGCGCGTAAAACCCGCAGTCCAGACCAACGACGAGCTGAAAAAAGATCTGAAAGACATCTGGAAAAACGACCAGTGGGTTCGCATCCTGCTGTTAACGCTGTGCAACGTCTGTCCGGGCTTTATTCGCATGGCCGCCACCATGTACTACGTCACCTGGGTTATGCAGCAAAGCACCCACTTCGCCACGCTGTTTATCAGCCTTGGCGTGGTCGGGATGATGATCGGTAGTATGCTGGCGAAAGTTCTGACCGACCGCTGGTGTAAACTGCAGGTGTTTTTCTGGACCAATATCGTCCTGGCCGTTTTCTCCTGCGCGTTCTATTTCTTCGACCCGCACGCCACCATGATGATTATGGCGCTCTACTTCCTGCTGAATATCCTGCATCAGATCCCCTCACCGCTGCACTGGTCGCTGATGGCCGACGTTGACGACTACGGCGAATGGAAGACCGGCAAACGCATCACCGGTATCAGCTTCTCCGGCAACCTGTTCTTCCTGAAGGTCGGTCTGGCTATCGCCGGCGCGATGGTTGGCTTCCTGCTCTCCTGGTACGGTTACGATGCTGGCGCGAAACAGCAAAGCGCATCCGCGATTAACGGTATCGTACTGCTATTCAGCGTTATCCCCGGCGTCGGCTATCTCATTACCGCGGGAGTAGTGCGTATGCTGAAGGTTAACCGCGAATTTATGAGGCAAATTCAGTCTGACCTCGAGAAACGCCGGGTCAACTATAGCGAGCTCAATGACTATCAGGAACTGAAAACCGGCGAACATGTAAGGAAAGCGTAATGAAAAACTGGCCGAATCCATTTATTGAACAACGCGCGGACCCGTATATTCTGCGCCATCAGGATAGCTACTACTTTATTGCCTCGGTGCCGCAGTACGACCGTCTGGAAATCCGTCGCTCAGCCACCCTTGAAGGCTTGCGCGACGCGCAGCCGGTGGTCGTCTGGCGTAAGCCGGACAGCGGCCCAATGAGCCAGCTCATATGGGCCCCGGAGCTGCATAAAATTAACGGCAAATGGTATATCTACTTTGCCGCCAGCCACACGCACGACCTGGATGCGCTGGGGATGTTCCAGCACCGCATGTTCGCCCTGGAATGCGCGGACAGCGACCCATTAACCGGTAAATGGCAGGAAAAAGGGCAGATTAAAACGCCGCTTGATACCTTTGCGCTGGATGCCACGACTTTCCGCCATCAGGACAAACAGTGGTACCTGTGGGCGCAAAAAGCCCCGGACATTCAAGGCAACACCAACCTCTATCTGGCTGAGCTGGAAAATCCGTGGACGCTAAAAGGCAAGCCGGTGATGTTGAGCAAACCCGAGTTCGACTGGGAGTGCCGAGGTTTTCTGGTGAACGAAGGCCCGGCGGTACTGTTCCACGGCGACAAGCTGTTCGTTAGCTATTCCGCCAGCGCCACCGACGAAAACTACTGCATGGGCTTACTGTGGATAGACGTTAGCGCCGACCCGCTCCGGCCGGAAAACTGGCATAAAGCGCCGCAGCCGGTATTCCGCACCAGTTATGAGAATCGTCAGTATGGGCCCGGACACAATAGTTTTACGCAGACGCCGGAGGGAGAAGATGTGCTGGTGTACCACGCGCGTAACTACACCGAAATCGAAGGCGACCCGCTGTACGATCCAAATCGTCATACGCGCCTGAAGCTCATTCGCTGGCAAGAAAACGGGATGCCTGATTTTGGCATCCCGGCAGCAGACACGTATTAAGAGTCATGCCTGCCCGCCAACGGGCAGGCGCTTAAATCAGCGTACCGTAAATGGTCAGCAGCGCCATAATCACCACCACCACCAGCGATGTTTTCTTCGCCATAGAGACCGCCGCCTTCGGCGTGGCCACTTTATCCACGTGCGGCTCACGCGCCAGCGAATACTGCGCCAGACGCGTCAATACCTGATACTGAGAAGAGTGGCGGTCGCCCAGCGAGGCAAACCACGCCGGTAAGGCTTTTTCCCCGTGTCCAACCAAAGCGTACACCACGCCGACCAGGCGTACCGGAACCCAATCGACCACGTGCAGAATACCGTCGATACCCGACTGTAAGCGATGGCGCGGCGTCTGATAACGCGCCAGCCACGTTTGCCAGGCCCGCAGCGTACAGTAGGCGATCAGGGTTAACGGCCCCCACGGCCCGCCGACCACAAACCAGAACAGCGGAGCAAGATAATAGCGGTAGTTAATCCACAGCAGCGCATTTTGCAGCTCGCTCAGATACTCACGCTGGTCGCAGCCGGGCGGTACGCCGTGGATCAGGGTAAGTTCACTGGCCATGGCGTCGCAGGCGCGGCTATCATCGCGCGCCGCGGCCTTCAGGTAGGCGTGATAGTGCAAACGGACTTTACCTGCGCCGATGCACAGCAGGCCCAGCAGGATCCAGAACACCAGCAGCGGAACGTTAAACAGCTGCCCCTGCAGCAGGCGCTGAATAATAAACACCACTGCCGCCGCCGCGACCGTCATCAGTACCGTTGTCAGCAGGGAATAATGCTTTATCCGGCGAAACAGCACTTCCAGCCGATGATCGAGCTGCCAGTGCTCGCCCAGCTTAAACAAGCGCTCGGCAATGAGGACTAACAGCGTAGTGAACAACGTCATGGCATCTCCTTATTCTGACGACGGGGTTAACAGACCGCGAAATTTTACCCAGTCAAAAGCCGGGCCGGGATCCGTTTTACGCACTGGCGCAATATCGCTATGGCCGGTGATATTGTCGGCTATCGCCGGATAGAGCGGGATAAGCTGACGGGTAACGGCTGCCAGCTGCTGATACTGCGCGTCGGTATAAGCCAGCTCGTCGGTCCCTTCCAGCTCAATGCCTATCGAAAAATCGTTGCAGCGCTCGCGCCCGTGATAGCTTGAAACACCCGCGTGCCACGCGCGCTTGTCGAAAGGCACATACTGCACGATTTCACCATCGCGGCGAATCAGACAATGCGCCGAAACGCGAAGATGGGCAATCTCGGCAAAGAAAGGATGGGCATGGGGATCGAGCGTACCGCTGAACAGGGCATCAATCCACGGGCCGCCAAATTCGCCGGGCGGTAGGCTTATATTGTGCACCACCAGCAAAGAGGGAGTTTCATTATCCGGACGACTATCTTGATGCGGCGAAGGTACCCGACGCGCCTCGACCAGCCATCCCCCGTTCAACTGCATGTTGAGTCTCCTTTTACTAGCTTATGCATTCGCGGCACCGCGTCCAACAAATTCCCGGCATCATACGCCCTGTCGCTCAGCGGACTAACGCCAAAAGCTGAAACCGCCGGCAAAATGAAGCGGATGTGGTACAAAAACGTTGTTCAGGTTAGCATGTTTCCCACTTCTGAATCTTATCTATCTGGAGCTTTATCATGACGCCTCGTCGCTACAATCCCGACCGCCGCCGTGACGCGCTGCTGGAGCGTATTAATCTTGATATTACCGATGCCGTCGCCCAATCCCTGCGGGAAGATTTAGGCGGTGAAGTGGATGCGAATAACGACATTAGCGCACAATTATTGCCGCAGGACGCGCGCTCGCATGCGGTCGTGATCACCCGCGAAGATGGCGTATTTTGCGGTAAACGCTGGGTAGAAGAAGTCTTTATTCAGCTTGCGGGCGATGACGTTAACTTCACCTGGCATGTTGCAGATGGCGATGCGGTAAAAGCAAACCAGCCGCTGTTCGAGCTGGATGGCCCTTCGCGTATTCTGCTCACCGGCGAGCGCACCGCGCTTAATTTCGTGCAGACGTTGTCCGGGGTGGCGAGTGAAGTCCGCCGCTATGTCGATCTGCTGGCGGGCACCAAAACTCAGCTGCTCGATACGCGCAAAACGCTGCCGGGTCTGCGCACGGCGCTGAAGTACGCGGTCTTATGCGGCGGCGGTGCCAACCATCGCCTGGGCCTCTCCGATGCCTTTCTGATTAAAGAGAATCATATTATCGCTTCCGGCTCGGTACGGCAGGCGGTTGAAAAAGCGTTCTGGCTACACCCTGATGTGCCGGTAGAAGTGGAAGTCGAAACCCTTGAAGAGCTGGACGAAGCGCTGAAAGCCGGCGCCGACATCATTATGCTCGACAACTTCACTACCGACCTGATGCGCGAAGCGGTCAAACTTACCCAGGGTCAGGCAGCGCTGGAAGTCTCCGGCAACGTCACATTCGATACCATTCGTGAATTTGCCGAAACCGGCGTCGACTACATCTCCGTTGGCGCGTTGACGAAACACGTGCGCGCCCTCGACCTCTCTATGCGTTTTCGCTAATCCCCCTGCCCCGGTTTTCACTTTATGCCGGGGCTCGCTTTTGCGAACTGACTCGCATGCCAATAATCCCTCCATGCAAGCGGCCCAAAAAGCCTGGAACCCGGCTTCCTTAGGCGAAATCTGCGGCTCGTATCGCTAAAAAAAGCCCGGCAAAGTGCTCCCGAAGATAACAAGGAGCAACTTATGAACAAACAACATGGCTTTACCCTCATCGAACTCATGGTGGTCATCGGGATCATCGCCATTCTCAGCGCAATCGGCATTCCGGCCTATCAGAACTACCTGCGAAAAGCGGCGCTTACCGACATGCTACAAACCTTCGTCCCTTTCCGTACCGCCATTGAGCTATGCGCGCTGGAGCACGGCGGATTACCCCCCTGCGATGGCGGAAGCAATGGGATCCCCTCCCCCGCAACCACCCGCTACGTCTCCGCTATGACCGTAGAGACGGGCGTTGTCACGCTCACCGGCCAGGAAAGTCTCAATGGCCTGAGCGTCACCATGACGCCGTCCTGGGATAACGCTAACGGTATCACCGGCTGGCAGCGCGTTTGTAATATTACCGGCGATAGCGCACTCAAGCAGGCCTGTGAAGATGTGTTCCGTTTTAACTGAGGGGGCGGCAATGAAAACTGAACAATTGATCCCCCTGTGCCAGCGCTACAAGGCATTGCTGCTCGATAGCGATGAACACACCATTGCCATCGCCGTAGTCGATGCCCCTGCACCGGAACTCATGGAAGCCCTGCGCTTCGCGACTCAGAAAAGGATTGATATCGAATGCTGGAGCCAGGACCGGATGGACAAACGGCTGCAGACGCCGGGAATATCAACGCTCGCCCCACCTGTTGAAGCCTCAGCCAGCGTCGTTGAACAGGTGAATAACCTTCTCGAACAAGCCCTGCGCCAGCGCGCGTCCGATATTCATATCGAACCCGGCGACGATCGCCTGAGAATTCGCCTGCGGGTAGACGGCGTACTCCATTCTCTTGCGCCGCTAGCCGCGGAGCTCGCCGCCCCAATCACCGCCCGACTTAAGGTGCTCGGTAATCTGGATATCGCCGAACATCGGGTACCGCAGGACGGTCAGTTCACCCTCACGCTCTCCGAGCGTCCGATCTCGTTTCGGATCGCCACGCTTCCCTGCCGCGGAGGGGAGAAAATCGTTCTGCGTTTACTACATCAGGTTGAACAAGCGCTGGACCTGGAGGCGCTGGGGCTCTCCTCCCAGCAGCTTGCCGCCTTCCGCTCGGCGCTAAACCAACCCCAGGGACTGATGCTGGTTACCGGTCCGACGGGAAGTGGGAAAACCGTCACTTTATACAGCGCGCTACAGGCGCGGAATCGCGACGAGGTAAATATATGCAGCGTTGAAGATCCGCTAGAGATCCCCATTGTGGGGATGAATCAGACGCAGATTAACCCCCGGGCGGGTTTAACCTTTCACAGCGTACTGCGCGCCCTGCTCCGTCAGGATCCTGATATCGTAATGGTGGGAGAAATACGCGATGCGGAAACCGCTGAAATCGCGATAAAAGCAGCGCAGACCGGGCACCTGGTGCTCTCAACGCTGCACACCAATTCAACCAGTGAAACGCTGGTCCGCCTGCAGCAGATGGGCGTTGCGCGCTGGATGATCTCATCCGCGCTTTCGCTGGTGGTGGCTCAGCGTCTGGTACGCAAGCTGTGCCCCCACTGCCGGCGGGAAACCGGCAGTTCGGCTGATGTTCCGCACAGCCTGTGGCCGCGGGCGCTTCCTCGCTGGCAGGCTCCGGGCTGTCAGCACTGCTATCACGGCTACTACGGTCGCCTGGCGCTCTTTGAGCTGTTACCCGTCAATACCACGTTACGGCAGGCGATAACTCAAGGTCTTAGCGCCGGGGAGATCGAGTCCCTGGCAAGGGAATCCGGCATGATGACGCTATTTGAGAGCGGCTGCCTGGCCGTCGAACGCGGGATGACCAGTCTGGAAGAAGTGGTACGCGTGTTGGGGATACCGCATGGCGACTAAACGACTGTGGCGCTGGCGCGGTATCACTCTCCAGGGCGCTCCCTGCCAGGGAACGCTCTGGCAGGATAATCGCCCGGAGGCATTGCAGGTTCTACAGCAGCAACGAATTATCCCGCTGACGCTGCGCCGCTGTAGCGTGCAAAACGCCCTCTGGCATCCGCGCTACAGCGGTGAAATCATCCGCCAGCTGGCGGCCCTTCTTCAGGCCGGCCTCCCGCTGGCTGAGGGGCTGGAACTGCTGGCTCAGCAGCAGCCCAATGCGCAATGGCAAGCGTTGCTGCAAACCCTGGCAGAGGATCTGGCGCAGGGCATTTCGCTTTCAGGCTCTCTGGAAAAATGGCCTGAAGCGTTCCCCCCGTTATATCTGGCCATGATCCGCACCGGTGAGCTTACCGGTAAACTGGAGCTATGCTGCGCCGAGCTGGCCCAGCAGCAGCGAGAACAGCTGATCCTTACCGAGAAAGTGAAAAAAGCGCTGCGCTACCCGCTGATTATTTTGACTCTGGCGCTGCTGGTGGTCATGGGAATGCTGTGTTTCGTCTTACCGGAGTTTGCCGCTATATATCAAACTTTCAACACCCCGCTACCGTGGCTGACCCGCGTGGTAATGAGCGTCGGTGAGGGGCTAACTCGCTTTTGGCCATTGCTCGCGGCGCTGGGTATTTTGCCTGCGATAC